>Ga0099846_1000783_pt1 | contig 13095 bp, 18 predicted proteins | sample CB_VirMetaG_FD_78180 | JGI IMG/M metagenome (GOLD analysis project Ga0099846, IMG submission 78180) | Freshwater to marine saline gradient viral communities from Chesapeake Bay - CB_1504_1 Viral MetaG | ecosystem: Environmental > Aquatic > Marine > Coastal | place: USA: Chesapeake Bay... | reverse complement strand
GATTTGCTACTTCGTTCATTCCTTACACTTGCAGCCACCGCCGCCTCCGGTTGATTTAGGACCAGTGTCAAACAACTTGTCTGCTACTTTGTAAACAATTGCTTTTAAACCAAAAATAACTAGTACAAGAATACTAACTACTGTTTGATACCATTCTGGTGCTTTTGCTAGATTTTCCCATGCCATTGCGATAGTAAATGTTGGATCCCAAAGCGGAACAATAAAGTTAATAATAATTGGTAGCATGAACACAGCGACAATAAATTCGTCCTTCCAGGACTTGTCCATACTTTCTTCGTTCATTGCATGTTCTGCTTTGCGAACTTCAATGTAATCTTCAATATCGTCATTGTTATCCATAGATAACTCCTGCTAAAAAGCCAACTATTAGGCCAGCAACGAATCCGGATGCTAATAGTAATGTAAAATCACAACATTCTTTGTTCATCTTCCTAGCATAGTCCCAATAAAAATACCAAGCATAATACCTAGTGTAAACCCAATACCGCCGTATAATCTACGCATCGGTGCTTCTAGTTTATTTTGTGCTTCTAGATAAGCAAGTGTTGCTTGATGTTTAATCACGACGGGCATCCTCCTTACCTTCGTTAGCCGCTAAACGGTCAACGTTTGGTCTTACACCTAATACGTGAGACATAAGTGCATCAATCTTAACCAAATCGTTGTTCATTGTTTGAACACGATTGTCAAGAGCATGGATAATACCCTTGACACCGTTAACGTCACCGGTTACGCCTGCAAGAATAAACTTAACAGTTAACAGTACAAAGTAACCTGCCGCTAATGCGCCAGCGATTGGAAAACCAACTTCGCCGACAATTGCCAGAAAATCCATACACAACTCTCCCTTTATACATTAATATTTATTTTAAAAGATGTATATAACGATCCAGTAATTGATTATAAACGTTAGGATATTTTTCTTTTGAATAAGCAAATATATCTTGCACACGTCTAACATTATTGCCAATATTACAGGAACGACGATATAAATTGTCGAGATATTCAAAAAAATGCCCACCTGGATCCTGGGAAAAATTTATCTGTTGTTGTTTAATAGCATGAGAGAAATTTATATGAAGTTCGTCTGTTAAGATTCGCTCAAACTCCTCGCTAAAAAAGTGTTGTTGATTATATTCAGTAATAGCTCTTGATTGTTCTATCATATATTGATAATCAGATTCACTGAGTGAATTTATTTCTTGGATTAAATTTGTTAACTTTTGTAACCGTTTCTGGTGATCAGTTATTTGATCGTAGCTTTCGTCCCATATTGAATGGTACGTTTCGAACCCATACGCTCGAATATACTGCAAGCTGTTTGGTGGCCCAAATAATAGAAAAGGTTGAAACATTACTATCGGTTTAAATACTTTTTCAGTTAAGTAAATCTTGTCTGTTTCAAATAACGTTTCGGCAACAATTTGAATATCAAATTTTTTAGTGTCATTCCAGTCAATGCGGGCACTTGCGTTGCTGTCGATATTTAAATTGCCCTCAAGAATAGGACAATATATATTTGGCTGTTCTTGAATAAAATCAAGCACATGTTGCCGATATTTTCTGGTTCCTGACGTATCGCGTACATAACAACCAAATCGTTTCTTAGGTCCTTTTAAAGGAGTATAATGTTTCCAATGTCTGAACCAATCGCGAGATATTAACCCGTGGTACCAGTAGTAAACTTCGAGAATTCCGTTGCTGGTTAAAAAATCAATGTCTTTACTATTTTGTTCGGAATGGCAAATTATTGGGGTGTGCATTCTAGACAAATGCATGAGTATATATTCAACTTTACTAAAATGTTCAAGGTATAATTTATGATCGACTAATTTACTATAAGGTATTTTGTAAAAATCATATGTGTCGAGCGTCAACGGTTCTTGATCAAACAGAAATATCCCACCAAAAAATTTTGTAATATCGCCGTTATCGAGTACAATATGCTCAAAAAGTTGTTTATCAATTGTAGGAACTAACTCGTATAAGTCTCTAGATCCATCAGTTTCAAACTTATAAACTAGATTACTACTTTCTGTTGGCATGCTATACTTGTGCGTTAAATAGTCATAAAAGTTATTAACGGAGAACATATTTTGAAACCTACTATTGGATTTATTGGATTAGGAAAGCTCGGTCTTGACTGTGCTGAAGTTTTTGCCACACAGTACAACACATGTGGTTATGATATTTACCCACGAACAAGTGATACGGTTAAAGTTTATGATACAGTAGAAGAGACCGTACAAGCAGCAGATTGGATTTTTATTGCTGTTCCAACTCCGCATTCAATGTGTTATGACGGATCAGTACCAAGCGCACACTTAGAGCCAAAAGATTTTGGGTACGATGATGTTAAAAACGTATTAACACAAATCAATGATTGTGCAGATGCAAGTAAAAATATTGTATTAATATCAACAGTGCTTCCTGGTACAACACGCAGAGAATTTGATGATTTGTTAGATAATCATACGTTGATTTATAATCCATACTTAATTGCAATGGGTAGTGTAAAGTGGGACATGGTTAATCCAGAAATGGTTATTATTGGCAGCAAGGATGGCAATGATCCGCGTGTAGCAGAACTTATTGAAATTTACAAACCTCTTATGGAGAATAATCCTCGTTACGAAACAGGCACCTGGGAAGAAGCGGAAGGCATTAAGATTTTCTATAATACGTACATTAGTGCTAAAATTGGTATTGCTAATATGATTCAGGATTTTGCTATGAAGATTGGCAATATGAATGTTGATGTTGTTACTGATGCTCTTGCTAATGCACGTATTCGTTTACAGTCGCCGAAGTATATGACAGCAGGTATGGGCGATGCCGGTGCTTGCCACCCACGTGATAACATTGCACTACGCTGGCTAGCGCAAGAATATGATTTAGGTTACGACATGTTCTCAACTATCATGGGCGCACGTGAAATTCAAGCAAAGAACATGGCTAACTTCCTAGTAGCGCAAGCCGAATCGGAAGGTATTAATACTGTTGCTATTCACGGTAAAGCATATAAGCCTAATGTAGAATACACAATTGGTTCATATTCAACACTAGTTGGTCATTATGTAGCAGAAGCAGGTTTGCCTGTAGTTTATTTAGATCCGCTTGCGGATAATAAAACCGATGTTGTTAATAAATTAGATGAGCCTGTGGTATTATTGCTAGCACACAACCGTCAAATTACATATGGTTATGTTACAGAGTTCTCAAACGATGATTTAACTGACGGGTTCTACACAGATATCCCAGCAGGCTCGGTAATCGTTGATCCATGGAGAGACATGGATGTTAATAACGAAGATTATAAAGTAGTACATTATGGCAATACCAGAAATCAGTAAAGGGTATATGTGGGTTGCGGGTCACATTGATCCGTGGTGGGATAAAATGCATCGTGGGTTAAATTATCATCGCGAACCATTTAACAATCCTGAAGACACAGAACGTTGGCGCAAAATGGGATTCACACATGAGCATTTCACTGGTGAAATGTATGACATGAAGAACCCAGAACCAGCCTGGATGAATATGAAAAGGTTCCAGGAAGTGTTTAACTTTGAATATCTATCTTGGAGTTTTTATAAAATGACTCCTGGTGTAATTTTACCAGAGCATGTGGATACATTTAATAGGTTTAAGAAGATTCATAATACAAAAGGTAAAACCGTTGTTCGTGCATTAGTAATGATGGAAGATTGGCAACAAGGGCATTATTTGGATATGGACGGCAAAGCAATCACAGGTTGGAAAGCTGGCGACTATGCTATTTGGACAGAGAAGTGCCCACATACCGCTGCTAATATTGGCAGTACAGATCGTTATACATTGCAGTTAACCGGATTAGTTATATTATGAAAATTCACTCCTACAACGAATGGGATCAATTAAAGAGTATCGTTGTTGGCACAGCAACTAATGCCAACTGGCCCGGACACGATCCTGTATTTTCAAAAGAAATGGCAGATGCACCCTGGAAGGAAACCCCTCCGCCAAACGGACCTGTAGAACAATGGATCATAGATGAAGCAAATGAAGACCTGCAAGGGTTGTGCGACATTTTAGAACAAGCCGGGGTAGAGGTATTACGTCCACGTGATATGGACTTTCCTAATTTAGGTGGCATGTATAATTATTGCCCGCGGGATCGTTGGTTAATTGCCGGCGATACAGTAGTAGATCCTGTAATGATGTACCCAGCACGTGATATGGAACGCGAAGCGTATGAGGATATACTACCTAACTGTATGCCATGTCGCCTGCGCATGCCTCGTGGTAGAGGCATGGTTCTCGACGCTGCAAATATTAGTCGTTTGAACGACCGTTGGTTAATGTTGGAATCGCCCTCTGGAAATTATGATGCATATGAATGGCTACAATTACAGTTTCCGGAGGTTACAATTGAACTCGTAAACTTTTATGCAGGAGTACACATTGATTCTACAATTTCTCCAGTCCGCGAAGGATTAGCTATTGTTAACAGGCATCGAGTTAAACCGGAACAATTGCCACGTGCATTAGAAGGGTGGGATATTGTTTGGGTCAACGATGTAGTACCGCAATCCTTCTATAATTACCCTTATGCAAGTAAGTGGATCGCGGTAAATACACTAAGTATCAGTCCAGATACAATTATTGTAGATGCTGCTCAAACAGATTTAATTAAAAATCTAGAGAGCTATAACATCACGGTGGTCCCGCATACGCTTCGACATTCGAGAACACTAGGCGGCGGCTTCCATTGCGTTACCTTAGATTTGTGGAGAGAACATGCTTAATACTACGGAGCTAGAACAAATAGTTCGCGAATACATTGCTAATTCTGTAGAAGAAAATATTGTTGGGTTACTTGACAATGCAGAATGGTTAAATTCTGTAGAAGATACAATTATTGAATATGCACAACAACGAGTTACTGCTAAGTTTAATAATGCAGAAACTATGAAACAGATTTTAACAACAGTCGAAGATTCTGTTAGAAGTTTATTTGCGAAAGGTTCTGTTAGCAGTATTAAGGATTTAGTATCTGAAAAAGATATTCAACGAGTAGTTACCAAAGAAATTGATCGTAGTGTTAGTACATATGTCACTAATCTATTTGCAGATAAAACATGGCTTGAAAATATAGAGTCTCGTGTTATTGCAAATTATGTTCGCACAATCGAAAAAGAGCTCGAGTATTTAAATTCAAGTAAACATGTTTTTGAATATGTTGAGAAATTATTTAAAGATTATGCAAAAACAATACAATTTAATGGGATCGAAGATAAATCAGAACACATTGAGCTAACTGTATTAGATGGTGCTGTTGTAACTGAAAGCGATCTTGTAGTTGGTGGTAAGCTCAGTATCCAAGGAAGTATAGATACAGAGACCCCAGTATGGGAATCAATTTTTTCTAGCATTAGTGATCAAGTATTTGAAAATTTTGAAAAAAATCTTAAAAAAGATTTATTAAACGAAGTCTTAAAAACAGCAAAAAAGTCAGGTATTTCATTTGAACAGGTTCTTGTCGAAGGATCAAAGTTAATTGAAAATAATACGCTGAATTCTACGGTTAAAAAACTAGGTACATTAGACGAGTTATCTGTACGCGGTGAAGCTGAGTTTAATAATACAGCATACGTTTTAAATAAACGGTTAGGAATTAATACTACTGAGCCAACAATGGCATTAGGTATCTGGGACGAGGAATGCGAAATTAGCATTGGTAAATTGTCTGAGCGCACAGCATTCATTGGTTCAACACGGAAACAAGGGTTGCAAATTGGAGTTAACAGTAAGGGTAGCATTACTATTAAAGACGATGGTCTGGTAGTTATTAACAAACTTCAACTAGGCAAAAATCGTGTTAGTTACAACACCGAGGTTCCAGGTTATTCAGGCAGCAAAGGTGATATTGTATTCAATACAAACATTTCTAAGAAAAATAATGTTTTTGCCTGGATGTGCATTGGCGGGTTTAATTGGGTGGCTTTAAGAGCCGATGTTGAATAATGAAAACTTGCTGGCTATTATCACAAGAAATACCTAACGATTTTGTTGATCGCGAAATCCTAACTAGTGTAGCTCCGATATGGGGGCCATTGACGATCTGGAAACAATATCAATGCGATAACACTATTTGTTACAATCTTAAAGATGCACGCGATATGATTAAACGTGCCTTTCATGCAGTAACTCATTTTTATGTTCCTAAAGATTTTTATGCAGATCTAGGAAGACCAGTAGGCGTTAGAATGTTTGAGGGCGAGTTTAAAGATAATGCTATCTCAAATAAAGAAGATATAATTGGGTTAAATTTAGTTGCACCTGCGCATGATATTGTTCTGTTAGTCGGATTTAACTTAGGCCCAGTGAGCGACGAGTTAGATCCAATTGAACAGCGTTTCTTAAAAGCATACAGGCATAATATCAAAACCATCATTCAAGATAATCCAAACACACAGTTTGTTCTGGTTAATTACGAACAAGAATTAGCTGAAAATTTCAAAGATTTAGACAATTTAACAATAGATACAGTTGATTCTGTAGTCGAATTACTCATATAAAAAGCGGGCATATAGCCCGCTTTGTTTTTAGAAATAATTTAAATTACTTCTTTTTGGTAGTTGCTTTCTTTTTAGAAACTGCCTTTTTCTTAGGAGTTGCAGCCTTTTTCTTTGGTGCTACTTTCTTTTTAGTGGTGGCTTTTTTAACAGCAGCCTTAGCATCCGCAGCATCTACCTTGCCATCTTTATTAACGTCTGCTGCGGCAGTTACTTTAGCAACGTCTGCTTTAGCGGCAGTAGCGGTAATTTCTACAGCAGCCTTGACGTCGTTAAGATCTACTTTACCGTCATTGTTTACATCAAGCCCAGTACCTTTGGCATCACGGTAAACAACATAAGCGCCATAAACAATAATAGCACCTAAAATCCATAATAAAATTTCCATAATATAATCTCCGTTAATTAACGTAGAAATATTTATATTCATTATATGCGTATATTAAAAAATCTTTGTCAAACATTAATATTTTAATAAAATCTTGGTAAATTTAATAAAAGTTATCCATAATTGTTGTAGAAATACCACAAATTTTTCCTAAGATTTCCTAAACTTTCTGGTTGACAAAAGTATACGGATATCCTATACTTTGTACATGAGCGCATTACAGAAGATCATGGCGAAGCCAATCCCAAACAGGGCCGAGTACTGGCGTAACGAATATCGTCCTGCTCAGCAGAAGGTAGCACACACATATAACGCACTCAACAAGAGCTTGTTTAAGGACCGGTTAAAGCGTCCTTGCATTGTTGTTGGCCAGCAGCGGAACGTGTGGGGATGGGCAAATTTGCTTGATGACTATCGTGTCCATATGGGACTTTCAGACAAGTATCCATGCGAACAGTTCTTTGTTGCAGTATTAGCTCACGAAATGATCCATCAATGGCAATGGGAAGTCGACGCTCCAAAGAGACGCAAAAAAGGATTACGTTATCAAACAGCGCATGGCGAAAATTTCCAAGCATGGAAAGACGTTTTTGATAAGTTTGAAATTCCTTTTGGTATGTACATTCCGCATTATTATAAGTAATGGAAGATTGTTATGTAACAGAACCATCGCCGTGGATGGCGTCGTGTTATGTATGTAAATATTTAGAATTCACACCAGAGTGGAAGGTATGTTATCCTTGGGAAGTTGGATTAGGGAACGCATCACATTCACAAGGCGCATTTTTAAAGTGGCCTGGTAATGCAAAATGTAAATTAGGACATGAAATCAAAACCAATGCACTACAATGTTATGACCACGAACACAAAAGCGGATACACCCATTGGTCGTACCATCCCAAATACAGAGAAAATTAACTGGGCTAAGATATGGTTTCCGCCAATAAATCTTTGGTCAGCACCAAAAAATAATTAACGTTTTTTGCGTCCTAGTGTTTCTCGATCAGTTTTAATTTTAGATTGTTTAGGAGCAGCTTTGACGTCGCTCTTTTCTTTTGGCTGCTTGGGCTCTGCTGGAATGTCCTGCGGAGCATCTTTAAATGCTGCCGGACTAGCACCGCCCTTGAGAATTTTAAATGTAAAATTGCCTTTAATGTCTGTAGAGTAATAACCTTTTTGTGCTGAGAATAAAACACCTGTTACCGCTTTGCTAGGATATACAGTTTCAAATGCTGTAATGGTCCATTTACCGTTATCTTCTGTGGCACGAGTATATACTTGCACTAGTGCAGCATTGTTTAAAATCTCAGATGCTGCTTTTGAAAAATCGGTATTATCATTTACATACTCTGCTACTTTGTGTGCCACTGCTGCTAAAATGTGATAGAATGGGTTTACTTTGCTTGGATCTCTGATTCCGCGTTCTTCGTAAAGTTTCTTTAAGTTATCTGACAAATAATCTGAATCGAGAATATTGTCGTGTGTAACAATACCTTCGCTCACTAATTTACGTAACTCTGCAATTTGATAAGCATCGGCTGTATCGATGATGTCAAAACGAACACCTAAACTTGTTGGTGCCATTGCTTGTCCTGCTTTTTTAACTGTACGAAGGATATCAACTGTATCAGCATGTTTTTTAATTAATTCGCTGCCAGTACCTTCTAATTCCTCAACAGAGTCTAACAAGTTTTTAACAGACGCTTCGGCGCCACCTGCGCCCTTAGAGCTTACTTTAACTTTGCGCCCATCATCTGCAACAAGAATACTGTCGCTCAACCCTTCTGTTTTGCTTGAACCGTAATTAATGTCGCAACAGGCATATCCACAATCACCTAAAAATAATTCTTCGGCTTCGCCTGCGTTACCAGAGAAGTTACCACGCTGTAGCGCAATTGGGTGTAATAGCTCGCAGAAGTAATCACGGAACGCTGTAAAACTTAAACCTTCGGGAGCTTCGATAGAAATAGGAAATGGTTGTCCATCATTGACAGCTTCTGCTGCCTGCGTTAATGGATGTGTATCACCAAACTTGTTAGCGATTTGCTCAATAACACCGGATGCGTCCAGACCATTTTGATCTGTTAAAATATCCTGTGGAGTCATTCCTGCCTTGGTTTTAGCTGCTGCTTTTGTGCTTAAACTGAATCCTGGGATATCTTTGTTGTCCCATTTGTTGTCAGTGGCAATTGCTTTAATTTGTTTAAAGAAACGTCCGTACATTTTAACTCCACCTTCGGGCAAATCAAATGTAACAATACCAAATCCGCCAACAGCTGGCATAGCATTTAACCATTCGATATTAGTATTAAGTTTACTTTCGACATCATCTTTGAGCTCGGCAAGTTCATCACTTTCTAATTGCCCGCCACCGGCTGGCCAAAATTGTATGTGACGGAAATACATTTCTGCTTTTCCGTTATCGCCTTTAAAAACGTCGCCAGGTTTGCGATTAGCAAGTCCCTTGCTTTCCATTAAATCAATTAGGTTAATTAAATCTCTCATAAGAACGGTCAAATTATTACTTTACTTATCACTTTTGTGGCTATATAATAAAGTATGTTTGCAATAGGTGATATACATATGGATCAAGATCCTCCTAAAAAGCCTAGCCTGGAACGAGACATTAGACGCTCGTGGCACATTTGCGACAAAATCGAACAAAATGCCGAATATGCGCAAAAGATGTATGCTGCCCTGTGTAATACAGAGTGGGGCAAAGACGAGTTATTTGAGCGTATCAAGGGAACAACATGGTCCTGCTCCTGGCGCTATGCAGGAGAACTTGTTGCTAACATAGGTAATCGCAATGAAGATTATATGGACTATTATTGTTCTGGAGGCGAAGGACACGTAGATGACGAAGTACGTGACGATTTAAAAACAATAGGGTGGGTATTGTTAGATGCACCCACTACATTAGATGAAGACTTTACATAAACAAGGAAACAAATGCCACATTTAGTACCAATTGTAGTAGAAAACACAAGTAAAGGCGAGCGCAGTTATGACATTTATAGCCGCTTGCTTAAAGAACGAATTGTAATGTTGGACACAGAAGTTAATCAGCATTCAGCAAGCCTGATTGTAGCGCAGTTGCTATTTTTAGAATCAGAAGATCCAGACAAGGACATTAATTTTTATATTAATAGTCCTGGGGGATCTGTAACAGCAGGACTTTCGATTTACGATACAATGCAGTACATTAAGTGTGATGTGCGTACTATTGTAATGGGACAAGCAGCCTCAATGGGCAGTTTCCTAGCACAATCAGGCGCACCAGGTAAGCGCATTGTACTTCCAGAATCACGCACAATGATTCATCGTGTAAGTTCAGGTACGCCAGGTACATCGGGGTCAGTACACGTACAAGAGCTGGAATTTGAGGACATGAAGCGCAGCCTAGATGAAGCAAAGCGTCTAAACAAGCGTCTAGTTGAGCTGTACGTAAAGCACAACAGCAAGGGCAAGAATTACGATGAGCTGTACGAAACCATGAAATTTGACACTTTTTTGAGTGCTCAAGATGCTGTAGATTTTGGTTTAGCGGACGAAGTAGCCTTGCCACGAAACTGATATGTCATTTGAAGATAATTTTTGTCCAAGCCCATGGTTTCATGCTAGAATTACTAATAATGGTTATTTTGAGTATTGTCGCTGGGCAGATAAAAAACGTAATCAAAGAGATCAAACACCAAACATCAGGGATATAAGCCCGGCTGAATATTTCCATAATCATTTAGCATCGTTGAGAACACAGATGCTCAATGGAAATACTGTATTAGGATGTGTCGAATGCCATAATATGGAAAAGTATGGCAAGGTTAGCGGAAGGCAGAAACAATTATTAAAAATAGGTGTTCTTCCGGATCAGTTTGATAAGAGCCTAGCAAGCAGTCCGTGGGTTGACATTTTTGAACAAACAATTAACAATCACGGAAAAGTTGATCTGTTGCCTGTAGACTGGCAAGTAGATTTAGGAAATTATTGCAATTCGGCCTGCTTGTTCTGTTATCCCGAAGCTAGTTCAAAATTAGCTAACGAATGGGTAAAATTAGGCTTAATACCAGTTGCTCCTCCTGTAGCCTGGTGCAATGATACAAAGTTATTGCAGCGTTTTTTAGATAGCATTGACCGAACCCCAAAATTAAGATATTTGCATTTTATCGGCGGCGAAACAATTATAACTCCTGCTTTTAAAACTATTTTACAACATTTAGTTGATCGCAAACGAACTAATATTAGCATTGGGTTTACAACAAATTTAACCGTTTGGGATGAATCAATTAATAATCTTCTTGTGCAGTTTGAAGAAGTTAACTTAGGATTAAGTATTGAATGCTTGCATCCTGTAAATGATTATTTGCGCTGGCCGTCGGAATTTAATACAACTCGAGAATATTTGTCTCGTTGGGTTAAGTTAGCAAAGCAGCATAATTGGTTAACCCAAATGCGTATTACCCCAACTATTTTTTCTGTACTTCATTTAGATACCATTTATGAATATGCTTATCAATTTGGAATTGCTGTTGAAAGTTGTGATTTCTTGGATGAACCAAAGTATATGCGTCCAACTGTGCTTCCTAAAGTAGAAAAACAAAATGCAATAAACAATTTAAAATTATGGGTTAATCAATGCCAGGATTCGGAAAGTAAAGTTATAAACACTAGAAACCCAGAGTTCTTTAAAAGACAAACAGTACAAGATGCAAAAAGTTATATAAACTATCTAGAAAATGCACCCGACGAATCGCATAGATTACCTGATCTTATTGACTATATTAAATTAATGGAATCTAATAGAAATAATTCTATCTTAGATTATTTGCCAGAATATGAAGAATTTCTTAGAGCTGCTGGATACTAATAAAAGTATTAATGTTGAACTTGAGTTGGACGTTATATCCGATAATGGATTTCCAACTATCGAAGTTCATTTAAATAATCAACGAATTTTTGATAAAGGTCTGATTACTACTTTTCAAAGTTTCTGTATCGGTGTTAACTTATTGGATCCAATTAAATTACAAATAGAAGTTAGCAATAAAGAATATAATGCTACTCTCGAAACCGCAGTTATAATTAAAAAGTTCTCAATTGATAAAATTGATATTATTCCAAATTATACTCATTATAGTTATTATGACAATGATCATAATTTTACAAATACAACCAGTTATTTAGGATTTAACGGAATTTGGATTTTTGATACAAAGGCACCATTTTATCAATGGTTGCATCAAGCCCAAGGACAAGGGTGGTTGCTAAGCCCTTGATTTATAACCCCATAAAAATCTTTTGTGCAAAAAGTTCAAAAAAGTGGTAGACAATAGGGTCAAACCAGAGTATAATATGCGGACTGTTTAGGGAAAAACGCCCTGCACAGTACCCAGACAAAAAGTTGACAAAAAGTGGTTGACAACGGTTTGGGGTGCGTGTATAATACGCAGTATGTTGAGTAGAGATACCAGCATACACTAAATTGTAACTTTTAACCTTTGATATAAGGAACTTTAAAATGGCAAATTTGAACATGTCCGGCTCTCAGAACGAATTCCTCGTTAAGTACCTGCGTGGTACTGGTCGCACTATTACCGCAGCACAGGCTCGTGCTAACTACGGTATTAAGAACTTGAGTGCTCGTATGTCAGAACTGCGCAACGCAGGTCTTAAGGTAACCACTGTTACCACCTCATCAGGTAAGACTGCTTACCGCGTAAGCGCACGTGACGTAACTGGCTCACGTGCTCGCGTTGAAGTTTAATCGACGCACATTTGATTGTTATTTGACATAATACTTCCTTTTGATGGCCCTCTTCGGAGGGCCTTTTTTTGGAGACGCCAATGGAATTTCGCATTGATCTTGACTTCATTCTACTTACTACTATGGTTTACTATGGAGTAAAGTTTGTGTGGGGCATATACCAAGATATGCAACGAATGAAAAAGCACCTTAGTGGTCGCGATCTTTCAAAAATGAGCGTTGAAGAAATCTATGAAGAACTGGATGAACGAAAGTTTGAAGAAGAACTTGAAAACGAAGCAGTTGATACTAGACCTGTAGTAGTTGTTCATGTTAAAATGTTTCTTGAAAAAGAAGGCGATATACTGTTAGCGTATCGTGACGAT
>Ga0099846_1000776_pt1 | contig 13161 bp, 12 predicted proteins | sample CB_VirMetaG_FD_78180 | JGI IMG/M metagenome (GOLD analysis project Ga0099846, IMG submission 78180) | Freshwater to marine saline gradient viral communities from Chesapeake Bay - CB_1504_1 Viral MetaG | ecosystem: Environmental > Aquatic > Marine > Coastal | place: USA: Chesapeake Bay... | reverse complement strand
CTTGAGATTGAGATATAGAAGCTGTATTAAAATTATCTGTTGTATTTTTACTACCCCAATATCTTATACCTGAGTATTGGTATGAAGTATAGTTTGAATCTTGAATAGCAGCTGGGGTAGCTGTACCAGAAATAATCTGTTCAAAATTAACAGGTATAGTTTGGGCTGTAGTATAATCTATTTGTTGGTAATATTCACTTATTCTTTCCCCAGTAGAGTTGTTTATAATAGCATTATAGTCTGAATTGTAAAATCCTGCTATATCATTTAAAAATGGATTTGATATTATATTACCTAAAGTAGTACTAAAAACAAAGTTATCAAATAAAGGATTATAAGTTACATCAGTATTAGTACTATAAGCTAATCTAATTCTCCAAATTGTATTTCCTACAGGATTAACATTAGTAATAATCCCGGTAACAGTTTTATTAACTATAACAGGAAGACCTGGGGGTGGGGGAATAGGTTGAAGTTCATATCTTATAGGAAATGTTATAGAATCTCCTGGATTAAGGGTACTAAGGGCTACTTGAATATTTAATCCATTATTATCTGTTTCATTAATATAGAGTTCGTCTACAAATTGAGTACCAAGAGCAGGATAACCATCAGGTATTCCAACATTCCAATAAATTTCTCCACTTGAAGGATTAGTGTTATTTGAACCTGTAATATTATAATTAACTAAAGTAGTTTCTACCTGTTTAACAGGATTAGCTTCATTTAGTTCTCCGTTTGTAACCACAAACTCAGAACCACTATACTCACCATTATAAAATTCATCTTGTGTAGAATGAGTAACATAATTAATACCTTGTGGAGTTATAATACTTTCAACCCAACTTTGAGTTAAACCATAATTGTTAGACAAACCATTATCTAAATAATAAGGGTTAGTATTTAATCCATTAAGTTTATTTACAGAGCCACCTGCTCCACCTTCAATAAAAGCAGTATCAATTGAACCTGAAAATTCAGGTAAAGTCCATCCTACTTCAGGAGTTGGATATTTGTTTCTTTCAAGTAAATGCTGTTTAACTACAACACCTGATGCTAACCCAGTTCTGGCTGGGACAAAGTCTTTGATCATTTTAAATAAAGAATTATCAAAATATTTGATAAGTCTTATATAATCATTTATGTCGTAATTGTTTTTATACTTTTCAAAGTAAGCATTTCTTAAACGGTCAAGATCAGGATATGAAGTATCTTGATTAAAGCGTTGTCTTGGATCACCAATATAATCCCCTAAGTTTAGGAAACCAATTTGATCCATAATGTCATCATTGATTTCGTTTTGAGGAGAAAAAGCTACTTCAAGATAATTAACATTAGCTGTATAGCTACCACTTAGTGGAGAAGTTTGTTGAATTGATTTTAAAGCCGATAAAGTATTTCCTGATGGTAATATTAAGGCTTCATCTTTAATTTTATTTGAAATAGCATTTCTAATACCAGCTATAGGTTGATCTAAGAAAATAGATTCAGTATTAGGTTCAAAAGTATATGAGCCTGTAAAACTATATGTACTTGTATTTGTACTGTAAAAAGATTGAGTTACCGCCCATGATCCTGTTATCTTAGGGTGAATTGATTGAGTAGTTGTTATATCTAACTCAGCACCTAAAGATGTTCTAAACCATAAAGTATCGGGAGTAGAGTTTACACTATTACCTTCTGTAGATAAAGGATTCATAGTGTAATCTTTAAACATTTCAACGTCTAAAGCCTCAGAATAGTACCTAAATTCTTGGAATGAGCCTGAGAATGGGTTGTAATTTTTACCACCAAATGAGAATGAACCGGAACCTCCTAAATAAGAAGGGAGTTCTAATTCCCACATAACAGCTGTATCTACAACGGCTGTAGATGAAGACGCTATAAATCCAATATTAGCACCATCATCCCCATCATAGTAAAGTTTATTAGCAGAATATAAAGTTAAAGTATTATCAGAATTTAGATTAACCATTACTGACCACCAATTTCCATCAAAGAAAGGTAAGTAAACACTTGATGAAATATCCTCAGCAATATCAACTAATTTTAAAGTAGCATATTGATATTCAGGATCAATTATAGATCCTGAGTAAGAGCCACTTGCATATCCTGAACCATCATATTCTAAAACAACAGCCCATTTATTACTTACGTCATAAAGAGACTGAGAGTAAGGAATTGATGAAGTTGGTAAACCAAAGGTTTTAAATCTAAATTGAATGCTCTTAGACCAAACTGTTGGATCAGAATTTAACTCACCCCAAGGAATATTTACAAACCCAGAGCCTGAGGTGGTAAAAGCATAGTTAAATTGAGATTGCCATAAATCCCAATCTGTTACATTTAATTTATCCTTTCCACCAAATTCATTTATACGAAGGATAGTATCAGGAATACCATAAGAATTAATTAATGTTTTTAATCCTGTTAATGTGCCCTTCGTCTTAAGTAGATATGGTAAATTGTGGTAAATACGTTTGTATATGCGTTTATTAACGTCATCCAATGGAAGCGTGCCCGAAGAAGCAGTAACGTAGTTACTAACATATTCTAAACCAGATCCAGCAGGTACAGGTAATGAACCCGTAGCATCATATGGGAAATTAAAGCTACCTGATGGGTCATATCCTAAAAATGCTTGATAAAGATTAGCTACACCAAAATTATTTTGATAGATTTTAACACCTAAGTCTCTAATAACATCAGCTACAATATCTTTAGATACGCCATAGTTGATGCGGTTATCAGCATCCCATTTATTAGTTACGTCTTTAAGATAAACCCAAGTATCATCAAAACTTTGTCCCAACATCTCTACAAAGAGTTGTAAAGGTTCGTTTTGTACATCCTGACTTAAGTAAGTAGGAATTGTATTGTATAGGTAATTATCATTATTGTTATCATAATCCTCTGCTTCAACTAATTTAGCATTTAACCAAGCTAAACCTGTTACAGAATTAGAAGATACATTATAATAAGGAGGACCTGAAGTTGGGTTTGTTTTAGGCCAAGTATCCGATCCTGATTCATAGTACAAATAATATTCGTAGTGATCAAAGTTATCTATAACATCTTGTACTTTAACATCCCAAAGATTTTGACTTGATGAAGCAAATGTATTAGCTGGGGTAGTGCCTGATAAGCTCGCACTATACTCATATTCTTCAATAAGTTGAAGTTTATAGTAAAAGTTTTCTAAGCGAGTTTGAGCCGAAGAGAAAAATATAAAGTTACTAAAGTCTGAGTAATCAATATTGATTTCTAATCCTCTTTCAGCTAAGAATGAATTTAATTGGTTCTGGTAGCTTGATGAAGTAGAAGACTTTAAACTGCTTTGAGATTGGTAGTCAGTTGAATTATTAATCTGATTGTTTATATCAAGATTAGTGTTAGGTCCTCTTAATGGGATGATTGTTTCTTGGAATTGAACAACCATCTCGTAAGTAGCTTCATAAGCTAAGGTTTCAGATACTTGAGTAACAACCCAACATTCATCTTTTAAATTAAATTGTTGAGGTAAAGCCTCATATAACTTAATTAAAATAGTAGGATCATCTGGTGTGCTGTTGTCTAATAATATATTGTTGGCAATTATTAGTTTATTACCACCAAAGTTTAAGTAAAAATCTAATTCATATGGAGTTGTAGCTATTTCATTTATAAACGAAGTAGCACCACTAATTATGTCTAAATTAGAAATAACATTACTATCTAATCTTAACTCAGTTCTATCTGAGGAGATTTCTCTAATGTAGTAGTGAGATGTAACTGATGAGGTTAATTTATTAGATAAAAAGTTATATACTAAATAATATAACCCATCCTCACTTACTAACTGATTAACATCCTGTTCAGGGTTAATAAATAATTCACTATTTAAAAGTGAATAATTACTATATTGGTAATCCGAAAATAATAAATTTTGGTTAAAATCTAATAAAAATAACTCGATATTATCTACACTTTGATCAAATGAAGACGATACTGAAAATGAAGAAATTAACGCTTCATCTTGGGATGAATATTCTTGATAAGTAAAATCAGTAGGATTTACTTGGGTTATGTTAATTAATTCACTCATACAGATGTAGAAGTTGTTACAATGTTAGTTTGTGCGTTTAGAAGCTGTTGGTTTAGCTCTAAGTTTTCTTGCCTTAATTGAGTAATTTCTTCAATTAAAGCCTCTATTTCATCATTGGCTACATTAGAAGCACCTATATAGTCTTGACTCGTCTTTATAAGGTACTCATGAGAGTTTGTAACTCCAAATTTAGGTATATCAAAGAATAATTGATTGTAATAATCAAAAAATTGATCTACCGAAGGTAAAACCGATCCAGTACTAACTGAGGTAGGTTGTACTAATTGAGTAAAAGACGTATTGATAGTTTTATCGTATTGCCTTTTCTCAAATACTTGTTTATTTAAGTTTACAACTTGAGAGGCCATTAGTTAACTACTTTAAATGTGTAATTATTGTCTAATACTAAGGTTGTTCCATCAATTGTAGTTTGGATCAATATTTTGTAATATCTTTGTGGTTCTAAACCATTCATGTATACATCGAAATAACTACTTGAAACATCCGCACTAATTTTAGTGTAAGTACTATCAAATTCTACTACATATAAGTTAGTATCTAAATCTTGAATAGCGTAGTAAGATGCTGTTGGTAGATAGTAGTTTGTTGTGTATATAGAAGATGTTTGGAAGATAATAGGAGGGAATTGTGGTCTTACATTCAATCTAAATCTTTGAACACTTTCGCTGTAGAATGTGCCTGGGTTGTTTGCTAAAGAAGCATATACTAAAGGTGTATTAATTGTTTCTTGAGTTGAAGACCCTGTGCTGTAAATAAAATCATCCCATCTAAATTCTAACTGAGGTGGGTAGATTGTGTTAGTGTCAATTGAAAAGAATTTTAATTCAATTTGTTGGTCACTGTTATATATAAATTCTTCATTATCGGCTTGTTTAACAATAAACCCATAGTTTGGTAAACTGCCACTATACCAGTTATGTACTATATCAGTTACTCCTAAATTTAGGTCAAATTCGTTATATAACGCATAAGTTTGCGAAGCTGATATAGTGGGGTGAAGTGTATTAGTTGAACCAGTATACCAAACACCTCCACCTGGGTATACTGAGCTTGTATAAGAGGCTGTTGCGTTAGCTGGGATGCCTGACATCCATTGGCTGCTGCTTTCATATGAGTTCCAAATCCAACTTGCTCCATCTGTTGTAAGAGGACTATCTAAGTATTTACCGGTTCCGTTATCCCATGTTTTAGCTAAGGGCCATGTTTCAATAGTTGTATCAGTATTTAAACCAGTTACAGTTGAAATAAAACAACGTAAATGAGCATCCCAAGTTTTGTCTCCAATTTTTTGATCTATAATATTAGCTATATCATTAGAAGAAAATTGCATCAAAAATCTTGATGTTTGTGGGTTTGGGTTATCAAATCCAAAAGCCGTAGTAGTAGCTTCTACAATTTCATCTAATCCCGTATTCATTGTAGGGAATAGGGAGTATAAAGTAGTATCTTGGGTTGGGAATATTTTATATACAGCCATAGTTATTTAAATTATAGAGGAACTACTCTACCACGAATATCACTTTGAGGGTATTTAACTTCAAAAATCATAGGATCTAAAGATGGATAAACTACCCCATTTATAGTAGAACCAGGAACATCGTAAGCATATTGTGAATATCCTAAACTTGTACCTACTTTATTTGATACAGTTATATTTTTAACTGTTTGAACACCTTCTACTTTATCTAATAAAATATAAAGATCTCTCATAATGATTGGTTCATTAATTTGCCATTCACTAATAGCAAAATAACCTTGCAATTCAGAAATACAATTTGTAAGTACTTCACTATTTACATAGTCGGGGAGAACAATAATATCAAAATTAACTCCAATATTAATGATAAAGGCGTCTTTGATGTTAATAGTATCGCCTATAATTTTATATTGAGATAAATAAGTAGATAAGTTTTGCTTTAAAGCAGCCGACCCAGTTACTAATCTGTTTTGGTTATCAGAAGATAAAATATACATATCTAATGTAGAAGGGATATCACCAATTCCTACATTTTGTAATTTAGTAGGTTCTACATATACTTTAGAAACAACACCGTATTTAGGGGGCATTGCAAGTGATCTTACTAAATAATCGTCTTGTGTTACGTTACGTAACTGAGAAGCAAAGTTAGCAGATGAGTTTTGTTTAATTTCTTCTAATGTATCTCCATCTTGACCACCCGTAGCAGCTCTTGGATTATTTATAGCAAATGAATCATAATAAGTTTGACCACCTGCTAAATTATAATTATTGAAATTTAAAATCCCAGCAAATGAAGTTAAAGTATTAGCTGGAACGTTTGATACAATTCCTCCTCCTGTTAAGTATCTTACTGTTAAAGTAGTTTGATAAGGAGCAATACCATAAGTATTATTAAAGATAAAGTTAGTAGGAGAATAAGCTGCTGTTAATTTATCTTTTTCAAATGGTAAACCTAAACCAACATTATTAGGATTAGGAATAATTTCTTCAGTTGTGTCTGAAGTAGTTCCTGATCCGAATTGTAATTGTAAAGTTGTTTCATTTAAAACACGAGTTACAAATCTTCTTTGAACTTGTTCTAATTGAAGAAGATATGGAGTATTAGAACCATCAGTATAGTATGTAGGGTTATTTACATTAGTATTTTTAATGGATTTATAAACCATTTCTTGACCTAAGTAATCTACTTCATACCATTCATTACCATCACTATCTACAATATCTAAAATACCAATAATATCATTATCAGTAATATTTACAGTGGCAAATTCTTGGGGAGTTGAAAAAGTAAATGTAGTAGTTTGAACTGTAGCTGATATAGATCTACGTGTTTTCTTTAAAAGATACTCTGATGGGTTTCCTGCTGTAGTAGAATAAACAGTAATTTCTGTTGGGTCACCTGATGATGAAACACTAAAATCAACTGGGTCTTCTACTAAGAAACTAATGTTAGATACCCCATTTGAAGTGATACTTGAATTAGCAGATGCTAATAATGTGTAACTAAAATCAGGAGCATAACCACTACCAGCTCCTAAAGCTGGGATTCTCTGGTAAAAGTCAATATCAGCTGTAGCTACACCTGTTACCTTTGGTTTGTAACCAAACATATAAGCTAAATCAAATACGTTGTTTGATTGGCGAGCATATTGTAAGAATGTTTCTTGATACTGGTTATCAAGATAAAATGACATTACATCACCTACATAAGACGCCATTTCAATTAACATCATACCAGGTGATGATGGACTAAAGTCATTATAAGTAGTAGGGAAGTAAGTTCGGGCATAGTTAATTAAACTATTCCTAAACTCAGTAAAGTCTTTGTTTAAATATACTAAATTCTTTTTAGCTGCCATTTTTATATATTAGCATTTAAAGTTTCTATTTGGTTATTGAAGCTATATACTATTTGAATATTTACATAGTTCATACCAGGATCTGGGTCTGAGGTAACACTAATAACATTTATTTGTGGGAATTGATTGGTTAACAAAGAAGATATTAAATCAGTTAAACCTGTTGTTTCACCTAATTCCATAGCTTCGAATACTTGTCTTCTTAGATCAGCTCCAAAGTTAGGGTCTAAACAACGTTCCCCTTTATTAGTCATCATGTAATTGATGATATTATTCCTAAGCGCTTGTTGAGTTGTATAGTTAGAAGTAAAAGGCTGAGAATTATAAAAAGGTAAGGTAAATCCTATAGCATTTCTCTTGCTTCTATCTATTGGGTTAAGCGATGGAATAATTTGTGTAGGCATTATTTTTTATTCATTAATCCCATAATCATGTCTAAACCAACATTCCCTTCAGGTAATCTTGATCCGTCACCCATAGTGTCCATTCCTGGGGCTACTTGGAGAGTGTTAGCTGCGATGTTTTGGGTTGTGAAGTTAAGAGTATCTTGTCCTCGTCTCATATCACCCATAATACTTTCCATCATAGCTTTCTTTTCAGCTGCTGATTTTTGTGGGATTTGAGTGGTAGGAGAGTCAACAGTTGCAGGATGCATCTTATAAGCTTCCTGGATTGGTGCTTTAGGAGCACGAACAGCTTCCAAAAGGATATCTTTCAATTCCTCTTGGATAGCTTCTCTTACTGCTTCTTTGATAAATGATTTTAATTCACTTGGTTTCATCTGTTATAAATATAAAAATTAGTAAGCTTTTAAATTATCTCTGTCAATTATTAGCTTAAGTTCGTCGATTAATGTTTGATTATTGGTAGTAAATGATAAAGCTGTTTCTAATAAAGGGATCCCTTGTTTATTTACTGCAATAGCTTTTCTACGATTAACTGTTGGAGTATAAGGGACTTCTTCAATTTGGAAAACAAATCCTTTATAAGAATCATCATCGTTTTTATCTGCTTCTAATTCTGAATTAATTATGGCTTGTAATTCTGCTGATACTTGGTTTAATTGTTGATTAGTATTTAAGCAGGGAGCAATTAAAGCATCTAAAGAATTAAGTAAAGCTGATATGGTTTTTATAGTTACTGAAAATAGTGCTATAGGAATAATTAGGCTATCTACACTGTCTTTATATTTTTGCAATTTAGAATTACCTAAGTTATCATAAGTAATTTTATTTTTTATGTCTTCTAAATCACTTAAAGCAGAAGTTACAGCTCCAGGAGATATAAATAAAAATTTAACAGCTAAAGAAGCACCGGTTTTAGTAGCTTTTAAAGCAGTTACTCCAAAAATAAGAATTTCTAAGAAATTAGATACTCCAATAAATGCTTTGTTTACAGTGTCTACAAGCCTACCAGCTGAATTAAGCTTATTTACTATATTATTTCGTTTAGTAATTATAGCATCTAATATAACAGGGTCGGGACAAACCCCCTCAGTTAACCCTGCTTTAAGAGTATTTAATGGTCCTATTATTTGTGATTCTAACTCAGTAGCTTTTTGAATAAGTAATTGACCTAATTTAGGTAGACCTTTAATTTGCCTATCTTTAGGAATAGCATTAGTAATAGTATTAATATCAATCCCAGCCATTAGAGTGTTTTACTTATTTGTGATTTAGTAGTGGTTTGTAAACTTGTAATAATTTCACTTAATTTAGGAGCTAATTGTAAAGCAGCAGCTGATACAGCTGGTCCAGCCATTGGAGTAACAGTTTGTAATGCTATAGTCAAAGCTTGTAGTTGGGTAACTAAGTCAACTAAAACATTTATTGTAGTGTCTCCTTTTAAAATAGGTTCAGTTGCGTTTTTACCTCCTAATTTAATTGAGGGGGAATTAATTACAAAATTTGCAGGAGTATCAAAATTAAATCCTTTTATAGCATTAAATCCAATAGTTAAGTTAGAACTTAATAGAATATGATCAGTTGTTGAATTAAATACTAATCGTCCTGAGTTAAGGATAACTTGTTTTCCCGAGTATTGGTTGGGGTTGGTGGGGGTGAATGATGAGTAGCTATCATAGTTTGAACTTGCTACATTAATGGGTAAATTTTGAGTAGAGGTAAGATAAATAGATGAATCATCTCTATTAACATCTTCTGTAATTCTATTCCAATTAGCTGAGGTATTTACTTGACCCTGTCCGTTTCGTATAATGGTAATTGGGTCTCCGTTAGATCCCGTTGAAGACCAATTATTAGTTGATCCACTTACCGTTGAACCATACCTTATGCTATTACCAAATCTACCTTCATATATAACGTCACCTTCAAATGCTTTTAAAGGGTGAATGTTAGAAATATTAGGGAATGTTTTACCTAATTGAATGCTCTGAGTGTTTTGGGTAACGATTACATTGCTACCTAAACCTACTTCTTGGTATGTTTTTTGTTCAGATGGTGAACTGGTAGTATTAGGATTTAAAATTGATGGTAAAGCGTTTAAGTAATTGTTGTTAAAGACATTTACTGGGGGGAAGTAGTATAGTGTATTAGCTCCAAATTGTTCCTGTGTTAGGATAGCAGGTAAAGAAAGCATGTAAACTATCTCATTGATTAAAGGATAGTTTTTTATATTAGGAAATAAAGGAATTGCTACTGGTAAAGAATTACCTAAGTTGGTTGGGACATCTTCAATTAATTGATATTTAATAAGCCCAATACCAGCTTCCCCATAGTTAGAATAATCAGTGTGGGTATCGTCTAATATGATATCTACTACTCTACCTACAACAATAAGATTATTTAACTCTAAACCTAACGAAGTTTGATAACTTGTGTTAGGATTGTTGAGCACTATATTATTGCCGGGAGCACCATATTTGTAACCCATTATTCTTCGGATTTAAACTTGCTTATCTCGTCTAATAATTGTTGTTTTTCCTCATCAGAGATACCAAGTGAACTTTCACCACCTTCACTGTTCATAGCACGTTGTGCTAATGCCGCCATTTTAATAAGTAAATCGTCGTTTTTGACTCCAATTTCCATGTATTCTTTAATTAATGGAACAATAAGAGTAGCATCACCTATTTCTTCAATCATAGGTTGGAGTTCCTTGATAAGGGCAGTTACCTGCTTATCTTTTTTCTGTTGGTTATTGTAAATCTCTTCTAATAAATCCGAGAATTTTTTCTTACCAAATACTATTTTATCAAACTGGCTCATGGTTATAAATATATTTATTTAAACTCTACATAACCATATTCTAAATAATATATATAATTACGTTTAAATATATCGTATAGTTGATTTGCTATTTTAGTAATTTTAGGAGTTTTAGCATCTACTTGTTCACGGATGTAAATGTATAATGCTTTTTTGTTGAATACGTCTATATCTTCACGTTTACGGAATAATTCAAGGATAGCATCTGCTATTTGGGCATCTTCGTCTTTAGCAAATAATTCAAAGATATTTTCAGTGCAATATTCAGTGTATAAGTCTATAAATATTGAAAGTTTATCTTGGTGTGGGTCACTTGCTGTTGTTTCGTCTATGTTGTATGAATGACGTTCATCTTCATCTAATCCTTCAACTGGGGCTTTATCAATACGTCTTTTGTAGTTACGTGTGTTTGAGATAATTAGATATCGTTTTGCGATTGTTCCAAAGTAAGAATAAGCCTTAGCACCTTTAGTTTGATCATATAAGTGCATTTTGGTAAGTAAGAATGTAATCACTTCATGTTGTAGGTCTTCAATGTTTTCTACTTCAGTGTAATAAAATTTGAAGGTATGAATGATATTCTCAGTTAATTTGAAAAAGGGGTAGTGAATGTGGTTATGATAAATCTTTTCCTTTTCTATGGGATTGCTGGTTTGGTTGTACCTTACTATAGCATTCTCAGTATCTTGGGTAAAGTATTGTACCCCCTTAGCCTTTTTAGGCTTAGTTTCTTGTATTTGGGTCATTATTTTAATTTAAATGCTGCTAAAAAGTTATTTAACAACTTAAGTCTTTCAAAGAAAAAACCTACTTCATCGTCGGCTTCAAATGAACCACGTGAGTCGATTTCTTTAACTCTTTTGTCTATAAATTTAATTGTCGAATCTATTTCCTTCATGTAACTTTCGTAATAAAGGATAGTATCTTCTTGTTTTTCGTTTTTTCTTAAAAGGTTAAAGGTCGTGTATCCTAAGACCACGACCATCAACGCTAATATTATGATAATATAGATCATAGATTATCTAATAGGTTTTTTAGGCCTTCACTTCTTACTGAACTAAGTGCCTTTTGTTTTGCAGCTGCTGGAGTTGGCTTCTTGGTTTCCATTTTGAAGTTTTTCTTAGATGAGTCTTTAACTTCACCATTGAATTTAGGGAACCATTCACGTTCAAACTCAATACGAGCCGCCATCAAATCTGCTTGATGAAGAATATAGGGTAGTGAGGTACGTGGCTTTTGCTCAGGCATGTAGGTAGCAAGATATTTCTTGTTTGCTTCATCATATAAACCATCGTGTGTTTGGATAGCAATCATCTCATTGAATGTATATTGGATACCATGAGATTGAAGAAGATAAAGACCACGATCAGGAACTGAAGCAAATGGAACTTTAGTGTTGAACATATAGTCTTCACCAAGTTTATCTTTACGCCATTGGTCTGTTTGGGGGATGTATGAGTCTTGTTCTTCATCTCCCATTTTACCTAAGTCATGATTGATAGCAGAAAATACTAATTCTTCTTCGGTAAAGGTAGTCATATCGCACCCTTCACTTTCCCAAAGTTTACTTTGCTTAAGGGCACAACCTACAACACGATTAACGTGCTCTACATACCCACCAGGAAAGGCATTGTGATATTCTTTTTTATGAGCAGCTGGCATGAGCATAACACGCTCTTCATATTTCTCATAAAACTCAATTAACTTTTCTTTTCGTGGGGATGAGATATAGGCATTAATATTACCCATAAAAATTTCCCAATTATTTTGGATTTGTTCTGCTGTTAAGTTCATAACTTTTATTTAAATTAGTTTTGACGTTGAATCATAGTTTTGAGATCACCAATGATATCTTCACATTCATTAATGTAGTGCTTATAAGTTTCAACTGAAGCACCAGGTCGTGTAAGCATTACATCCATAGTTTTTAATTTGCCTTCAAGCTTTTCAAGCTTATTCATGGCGATTTCTGGGTTTCGCATAATCGAATTTTTAGTTATATAATAATATAATGATAGAGTGATATAAAATCACGCTTTATCCAATATTTTTTTTAAAGCATCTTGGATTTGTTTGATATGAGCGCATTTCTCATATTCTTCTATGTTTTCAAAATAGCGTATTGCCATCTCAGTTGTGTAAATTAGATCTTCGTCTGCAAAGGTAAATAATGCATCTATGTCTACTCTACGTTTTAGGTTTAATTTTGAAATGTAGAACCATGCTCTGGAGTAGGTTACCATGTCGGCCATTTCGTCTCCTTGCCCTATTTCTTCAAGAATTTGGGGTGGGATGTTATTTTTGAGTTGGTGGTAGAATATTTGATTATTTAGGATAATTTTTTTAAACATGCCTATCCAGAACATGGGGGTTTCCTGGATTAAGATGATATCATCAGCAGCTTTGGCTTTTTTCTCAAGGGGAGTATCAAAGTCTGCTGAACCAAATAAATCAAATATTTTGTTTATGTCCATCTGCATATACATATAT
>Ga0099846_1000770_pt1 | contig 13199 bp, 18 predicted proteins | sample CB_VirMetaG_FD_78180 | JGI IMG/M metagenome (GOLD analysis project Ga0099846, IMG submission 78180) | Freshwater to marine saline gradient viral communities from Chesapeake Bay - CB_1504_1 Viral MetaG | ecosystem: Environmental > Aquatic > Marine > Coastal | place: USA: Chesapeake Bay... | reverse complement strand
GATAGTAGACCTCTACTTCCAAGAGCGGCACTACCTCTACCAATAGAAGCTAATCCTCTTACAGCCCAAGGAGCTATTCTTGCGAGTGCACCAACTAAAGGAGCCCATTCGTTTAGTAAATGTGGTTTTTTACTTTTAATATCCGATTCTGTAATTATTTTTAAATCATATTTACGATTTTTAATTTCTTTAGAATATAATCTTGATTCTTCTAAGGTAAAATCTTTATCGTAATTACTCAAATGGTCAAATATTCTTAATTCTTCATTAAGTGATTTTTTATTTTTATTCATAGTTCTTTTTTTATTATAAATATTAATTTATTTAATAAAGTTTTAGTTCATTATTTTAAAGCATCAACAAAATCACCTTGGTCTTGTTTATTCATACTATTAAAGAAATCCATCCCATCTTGTGAATTTAAAAATTCTTCAAATTTACTATTTAATTTATTTTCACCCATACCTTCTATTGCTGCAGCACCAACACCAGTACCCATAAGATGATTTATAAATTTACTATATAATTTTGTTCTATTTAGTAGTCCTTTTCTTTGCATTCTAGTCAACAAACCACCACTTTGTCTAAACACTTTGATTTTACCACTTTGTTTCGCTGCTTGTGTAAATAGATTAAGATAAGTTTTAGCATCTTTTGAGAAATTTTTGAATCCTGGTATTTTACTTATTTTAGCTAATATATTCCCTAAGAAATTTTGTGTTGTTGGATTTTTCATAGTTTCTAACACCGCTTTACCAGCTTTTGTTTTTCCCATTTCTGCAGTTATCTTAGATGCGTTACCACTTTTTAATCCAGCATTAATTATTTTTGTGTTGATTTTACCACTTTTCATTATGACAATAAATGGTTTAGCTATAGCATCTCCAACATAAGGAACTAAGGATATCAAACTTAATATACCATATAAAATATCACCTTGTCTAAAATATGAAACAGCATTAATGGCATCAGCAACACCAGTTGGGTCTACAACACCAACAAAATCAAGAAATGTGTTGTACCATTTACTTTCATTTAATAAATCTATATCAACTTCATCATCATCATATTCTTCATAATCTTCATCTTCCCATAATGGATTAGCTTTACCTCTACTTATTTTAGGCCCAACGATTTCAGACCATTTTGTCACTGCAATTTGGTTAGCGGGTCCCCTTGAGACACCACTTTCCCAAGTCTTAGCACCAGTAGTACCACCACCTTCACTACCTTCTTCTTGTTCGTTAATCATTGTTTTAATGATTGTGATTAATTCAGTTTCTGTTACTTTTACTTTTTTCATCATTAACTATTCATTTTAACGTCTACACTAACCACAACATTAACTTTACCATCGTTAGTTTTCCATTTCCAAGTCTTTTTTAGTTTATCATCTTCTAAATTTTCTGTAGTACTTTTATTTCTTAAACTAAAAGCACCTTTAGTAGCTTCTAAATGACCAACAATATCATTAAAGGCTTTTTTTGCTATTGGATTAGCATCTGTGGTTTTAGGTTTACTTTTATTTTTCATCGAAGAAGTTTGTTTTTTTTCTTCCAATTCATAACCTAAAGTTAAATTTTCTATTATTGAAACTAATTCTGATTCCGTAAGTCTTATTACTTTTTTCATCTACTTATTTTTTTGTTTATCCATTCTTTTATATATTGTTTTGAGATAGTGTTAATTTTTTTATTGATTGTTGAAGTTAAATAATCTTCATCATCCGACATTTGACAAATAGCTTCTTCAATTAATTGTTCTTTAAAACCTCCTTTAATTAAATTATTTGCTTCTATTAAATTAAAACCACCCCTATTATCATAAATAGTATCAAGAAAGGTAAATATATTTTTTTTAAGCCCTTCTTCTGTATAATGCAGTTTTCGTTTATTAACTATATCATTTACGATATGTTCTAGATATAAACTTAATTTAAACGAATTACCCATTTTAGAGTTTTTATATAAATATTTGTATATTACAGAATAATTGATTATATTTGACAAACTAAAGCAATATAAACACCATTAAAATTTAAAAAATTAAATATGTATAATAAAATTATTACTTATCTGTTATTAATAACACTAATTTTTAGTAGTTGTGAGAAATATGAATTGACTGAGGGTTACCCAACAATTGAGAATACTTTGTGGGTTTTAAATAGTGGTAATGTATATGTAGAAAATTTGACAAATGGTGAAATGGTATATTATAACCATTTTGATAATTCACAAGATATTTCTAATTTAGATATATTTGGTGGTTCACAAATAGACATTGATAACATTGAATTAGGTGTGACTACTTGGTATTTTAATGATGGTATATTTGTTTTAAATAATGGGAACACTTACGAATATAATAGTAGTGGTAGTGGTGTTGCAAAAAATTATACATTATTAGGTATACCGCCATATGGGTCTGTTAGACACTTAGGTGTAATTTATCTAGATGAAAACATTTTACAAGTTAAAATATATGAATCTAATGAATCTTATGATGGTGATAATTACCATTATTATACAGTATTAACATTTGTTAGAGATGGATATAGTTGTAGTGATTGTGATTTTGAAAGTAGATTAGATTACACTTTTGGTGGTACCATCACTATAAATATTGAAGATATTCCAGGTCATTTACAATTAAGTGGTACTACTTGGGTGATAACTCGTTATGATAACGGTACAACACCTTATTATCCAAATGATACCATTAATTTCATAAGTGGTGTAGCATATTCAATAAATGGTTTAAATACTAACACTTATTCATTATCTAACAATGTCGGCAATAACCTATATAACTTAACACTTTACGAATGTATTACTATTGGTGGTAATTATTCTGGTCAAGTATCTTTAAGTTCTATAATTGATGGTGAATTAAATAATATTGTGATGAATGGTATTTTTGGGACAAACAATTCAATTAATTTATGGATGGAAAAGATAAATTAATCTTCTGAATGATAATATCCGTCTAGTGTACCATCATTCAAATCATAAATATCTTCCAACTTATCCTTACATAGTTGTACAGTATCCCAATCTTTATCGTTGATTGCTTCATCCAACAATTCAATTATTTCATATATATCCATGATATTTTTTATTTTGACGATAAGTATTTATAATATATCAAAAAGACGTTTACTCTATTAAAAAAATTAATATTTTTATGTTATGGGAAAAAAAGATTTAAAGTTACAACATAAAGATTTACAGATAGACATAATTGACTTATTGTCTGAACTAGACCCTTCAAAAACAAATAAATTTTTAATTTTATTAATTAAAAAATTTAAAGAAGAAATAACTAGTTTTAAAAGTCATATTAAAGAGGAATTAAAATACGTTATCGGTTCAGAAAATTTAAAAGCTTTAAAAGATTTTAACACACATTTAGAAAATAATCGAACTAAAATTAAAGATATTTCACTTTTAAATGATTTTGCTGATTTACACGAACAATTAGTATTTGCTGAAATTAAATTAAAGAAAAATGATTTAAAAAAAGAAATAAAAATAATCTACAAAGATGATGAATGGTTAATATTAAAACCATTAAGTTATGAATCATCTAAAATATATGGTGCAGGTACAAAATGGTGTACAAGTAGTAGAAATGAAAATACTCCATTTTATAGATATTCAAACGATGGTATATTGTTGTATGTGATAAAATTAGGTACAAATGAAAAATTTGGTGTTCATTGGTACTTAGAAAAAGAAAAAGGTGTCGAAATGAGTTGGTGGGATTCAGAGGATAGAAAAGTAGATTCTATGACTTTAAAATTACCATCTAAGATAACTCAAATAGTTTTAGACCATTTTTTAGAACATAAAAAACCTAATTCTTATTATTTTAAAGGTATTGATAAAGAAAATTGTGAAAGAATAGTAAACAATGATGGTGGAGAATATCCTACTCCTTATACTCCTACTATAGAGGATACGGTTATTGATGATAGTATAATTGGTGACAATATTTATAGGTCTAATAGAATTTATGAACAACCTATTTGGACTATTTATAATGGTGATAATAATACTACCACAACTTATGATGTCGATTCTTTGGTAAACAAAACTTTAGAATATACGTATTCTTTACAAGCTATGAAAAAAAGTTTAGAAGATTTAAATATTCCAGAATAAACTATATTTAGATTCTTTAATCTGTTTTGAATTGATTGGTGGTGAATTAAATACCATATATTCATTCTTATCCATATGTGTCGGTTCTTGTCCTTCGTTCTTAAATATAAATACCGTATTATTATCATCTTTAGATGGACCAAATAATAAGTGAGTAACACTTAAAGGGTATTTTTTTAACCAAGCAGATTTGACCCACCATTTACCATCTTTTTCATATACATCATTAGAATTAGACAAAGGTTTAACTTGAACATTCATTTTTTCACCACTTTTTTTATCAATCATCATTATATCTGACCCTTCTAATGCGTCTTTATAAATTCCAGGTTCACCACCATAAATAATATCCCAACCATCATATAAATCGATTAAAAATTTAGCAGCTTTTTGCTCATTTTCATTTCCACGTTTCCAAGAAGATTGATTTACTTTTACCATTTCTTTAAAGGTTGGTGTGTCAAAACCAAAAATATTATATTTTTCATCATCCACCCATTTTATAAATTCGTCTATATTAAATCTACAATTATCAGATTTAGGTTGTTTAGTGTCTGAATTTACAAAGTTTTCAAATTCTTTTAATAATATTTTTCTAACTAATGGGTTAGTTGAAAAGAAATTTATTATTGACCAACCATGATTTGTTCCATAAGCATCAGTTCCAGGTAAATTAATAAATCCATTTTTAATGTGTTTAGTTGTAGGTAATCCTGTTTGGGCAATATATTTACTATAAACCTCTTTTAAACTATCTAAAATAACCTTAAATAATCTTTTTTTCCATGAAGTATTAGACCAATACTTTGGGTTTAGAACCCAACTAAAATCACACTTATTTTCACCAGACTTAGATGTTAAAGTATCTCTAAAAAGTAAATCTATTTCTTGTTTTGTATTACTATTGTAATTAATTTGTAACCCACCATATTTACCTTTTGTAACTTCACTAGCATCTATGTTTATTTGTGGATAATCTTTATCATTTGGACCTATTAATATTATTTTTTCAGATTCTGGTAATTTAAAATCTTTAGTTTTAAAGTAAATGTACCCTTTACCACCATAAAATTTAGGTTCACTAAAACTAGTATAATTTATTTCTTGTACATCACCTTCATTTAATAATGTGGATTCACTCAATATTTCATCACCACCAACAATTCTATAAGCGTCTATAGATGGATATAATGGTATGTTTTTATATATTTTTTTATCATCATCTATAATCCATTTCACTAAAATTCTATCTTCCCATGGGTCTTTATCAAAACCAACAACTATACCTTTTGTAGCGATAGGAACTGGATTGTAAGAGTCTTCCATGTGCAATAGTTGTATTATGTCACCAACAGATACTTTTGGATTAATTTTATTATTTTCATCTAATTGTGTACGTGAACGTGATTGAGCTTTTTTAAGATAAGGACCAAATAAAATAAAACGATATAATCTTCTTGCTAATTCTTTAAATATTTTGTTAACATTATCAAGACCCATATCTAAATTATTTTCTTGCATGAAATTTAAAGTCATTCTCGTCATAGCTTCTCTAACTTCTTGTCTCACAGACCAAAGATAAGGTAATGGGTCTTCTTGTTTTTTAAAATATTCGTTATAGTTTGGTGGCCAAGAATTATTTTCGGTTGCCCACTGCATTATCTCAGACGCGTACTCACCTTTAAACATTGTTTCTGGGTCAGTTAAAAATGGTGATAAATTAGTTGTTATTGGATTATACTTAGACCATTGACGTAAACCCTCAACAAAATCAGATAAAAGTATAGAATCTGGTCCTTTCATTAGTTTAACCAAATCTATATTATCTAAAAGAAATTTAACTTGTTGGTCATCTTCTAATGCCTCTTGTAATAATTCATTAGTGTTTTCATAATCTACTATATTTCCTTCATCATCTACAACATTTCCTTCACCATCAACACCAAGACCTCTCCAAGTTTTTCCAAGTTCTAAAGGTTCGTATATTTCATCACCACAAGTGTGACACTTCACATAAAGTGGACTAATCCTCAAATATCTATGTTTATGTTTACACTTTGTTTTATTTACTAATGGTATTTTTTTTAATTTTTCACTACCAATTAAATCACCAACAGATATCCCAAAATTCTCTAATTCCAACATAAAATCATACAATGTTTCATAAATATCTTGTAAACAGTTGAAATCATCCATAAATCTTCCTTCACAATTAGGGTCAATACCTTCCTCACCTTTATAACATCTAAAATCCATAACTAAATCGTATATTACTGAATAAAGTAACATACTACTTACCCAATCTAAATTAGTTCCTAAACTTAAAATCAATTTACCTTTTAATTTAGGAAAACTGTTAAGTGTGTCAGGATTAAGTAAACCTAATTTTGTACCTTCAGATACTACTTCGTCACTCAAAAATTCCAACGTATCCGAAAAATTGTCTTCGGGAGTAGAAAAACCCAACCTATATGTAGTTGGATGAAATGTCCGATAAGCTTTATTCCACAATTCTCTTCTCCATCTCGGCCAAAATTTTTCAATATAAAGTTCTAATAAATCTTTTTGTATTTTAGGTTTATATTCTTGCATACATTAATAAATATCATGTACTTATTTAAATAAAAATACTACCATTATTAATATGAATAAAGATATCTTACTTTTTATTTTATTTATATCTATTGGACAAATAAGTGTGTGGTTTCAATTAAATGGGCAATTTATTTGGAAGTGGTTTGAAAAAAATACTTTGTTATTGTCATTGTTAGGAATCCCAATCAGCTACTTTTTTATTGAGGCTACTAGGTTAGGTTATCGTGGTTTTAATGGACTTTTGTGGCCACAGAGATTTTTAGCGTTTAGTTTAGGTATAGTTGTATTCGCCTTTTGTACTTGGTTTTTTTTGGGTGAGAGTATCAGTAACAAAACATTTTTATCATTAGTGTTAGCATTTACACTTGTTTTGATTCAAATTTTTTGGAAATAAATTAAATTTTATACTTTTTAAGTGATATTTATAGATGTAACTAGTTAAATAAATTAAACTAAAAAAAAGGAGAGAAAGTATCTAAAAAAAAGGGACGATAGTCCCTTTTTTTCTATAATGAGGAAAGTATAAAGTTTTACCCTATTAGGTAAGACAAAGATAAATATATTAAAAATTACGATAAGTCAATATTTTATAATATTTTTTAAGATTTTAATACCTCTACCCAAGATTTTTTATCTACACGATAGTAATATATATCACAAGAATAATATTTAAACTTAGCGAGACCTTTAACTAATAAACGTTTTAATTTTTCTTTTTTAGGGTCACCTAGTCTAAACCCTATAGTTAAAAATTTTTTTGTTGTATCCGTTGAAATATCTTTTTCGGTTGGTTTTTTAAGTCTTTCTATTAACTCATCTTTAGTCCCCGAAACCTTTAATCCATTTTTTCTACACTCTTCTTTTAATTCTTTTAATGTCATATACTTTCTTTATAATACAAAGATAAGTAAAAAAAATTAAACTACCAAATTAAACTCTTTAGAGACAGTATCCCAATTAACAACTTTCCAAAAATTCTTAATATATTTTTTACGATTAGACATGTAATTAAGATAGTAAGCGTGTTCCCAAACATCTAAACCCAATAAGGGTTTACCCAAATCACTCATCAATGGATTATCTTGATTAGGTGTAGTTACAACTTTTAGTTTACCATCTTTATATACCAACCAACACCATCCAGAACCAAAGACTTTAATAGCTTGTTCACTAAAAACTTTTTTTAATTTAGATAAACTACCAAAATCTTTGTCTATTTTTTTACTAAGTTCTAAAGATGGTTTAGTTGATTTTGGTGTAATGTAATCCCAAAATAAACTGTGATTGTAATATCCACCAGCGTTGTCTCTAACAAAAGTATTGTATTTATCTATATTTTTTATTATAGCTAAAATGTCAGTTGGAGGATTTTTTCTATGTGAAAAAGATTCATTTAATTTATCAGTATAACCTTTATAGTGTCTATTGTAATGTTCCCACATAGTTTCTGGACCAACAAATTCTTTTAAGTCACTATAATCATATGGTAACTTAACTCTTTTGAATAGTTCATTATTTTCTTCTAACAATAATTTATATTGTGATTCACTTATTACAATATTCATAATTTTTTAACTTTAACTATTAACTCACCACTACCTTTTATTACTCTATGGTAAGTCTCTTTTGGTATATAAATAGTTTCTGTAAGTGATTTAGGTAATTCATTATCTAATTGTATCTCCCAATTTGTATTACCTACTGATTCAACTATTCGGTCTTCTTTATCTCTGTGCCAAACTAATTCATCTTCTTTTATATCCTCAGAGAATGTTCTAATATGATAACCGTTTTTTATATGTTCTTTAAAAGGGAAACTCATATCACCACCATGTGCCTCCTCCACTAAGTCCTAACGCTTTAGCGTAACGTGGGAGGCGACATGACCAATAACCTGCCTTACATTTATCATTATGTCGTCCTTCTGAACATCCATGTCTAGCGTTAAAAGATTTTTTAGCTTCAGGGTTATTTAATTTAGCTTTTAAACCACCCGAACCAAATCTAATTAATTTAATACCTCTTGGATTTGTATCTGTTTTCTTAGCACAACCAGCAACATAAACTTTATAGGCTTTGCCACCTGAAGAGTCTCTTTGTGGTGAACCAGATTTTTTACCTTTAAATTTATCTTCTTCTGTTAAATACTCAATGTCTTCCATTGGAATATCTAACCAAACTTTCTTATTTTCAAATATAGCTTTTTCACCTATATTTGTTTCAATTAATTCTTTATCTATAGAATTTAATTCAATATCACCATTATAATATAAGTCTCTAGTTTCATTGATTAAATTAAAAAACCCCTCTGACCCCCATCTATAAATGTTTTCAACTAACGGAATATTATTATTTATATGATATTGTAAACCTTCAGATATAGATTCATTTTTAGAAGCTTTTTTACCCCAAGACTTTCCTTTAGTTTTTTTATATTTTTTACAAGCACTTGGAGTAGGTCTACAAGCTGGATATTTACTTCTTTTTTCACCTTCTTGTCTTCCACAAGATTTGTAACCACCTTTTCCGTCAGGTGAATTACAATCTACCCAACCTCCAGTACTACCTTTAGCCCCCTTTCTTTTGAACCAATCTCTTAAACTTGTTTCAGAACTAGGTTTTGAAGTTAGTTTTCTTTCATTTAATTTTTCACCTTCTTTTGACCTAGTTTTCTGATTCTTGCAAAATTGTTGCATGGTAAATCCTTTCGGGTTATCACAATTTTTTGCCCTTTTTTCTCTTTCTGATTTGGACCATTTTTCTTGGATTTCTTCTGATTCGTTGGTTGAATTACCCCAGTTCTTAGCACCTACTTTTCTACACTTAACTAAAGCACCCGATGCATAAGCAGAAGGCCAGACTTTATATCTACTTTTTACTTTGTAATAACACGCGTCTTTTTTCTTCTTACTTTTTTTTTTTGATTCGTCTAACTCTCTATCTATTTCATGTCCTTGACCTTGATTACCCATAATCCTTCTCAAAAGACCATTAAATTCATTCATTGGGTCAACTAATTGGTTTCTAACATAACTTAATTCAGACCTTAACCTATCTTGAACTATAATACCAGGTATTAATCTTGTAAGTATATCCATACCTTGTTTTAAATGTGTATGACCCTCCAAAATTTGTTTAATTATAGACGATTCATCTTGCATACCAATAATAGGGTCATCATAACCACCAATTTCATTAATTAATGCTTTATATTGTTCTTCTGATAATTTAATTTTCATGCTAATTGTTTTCTATAATAATAAATATAAATTAATTACTCTTTTATTTTTTGTTATGATATTTTTAATTATCTTTGTGTTATCAATTAATAAAATAATACGAATAAATTGAAATCACTACCTAAAGAAATTACAAAAATAATCAAAAAAAAAGTATTCACACTTAACACCATAACTGAAGGTAGAAATGAAGGTGTGGATGTTAAAATTAGAATTCAAAGAATTGGTGTTTCGTGTGAAAAATGGCTTGATGAAAATCCAATAAATCGTTCTAGTTTTAATGAATTATATGTTAATCTTGTGGTTTCTGGTAAAATTACTCATAAAAATGGTTGGGGGAGTCCTATAATTCTTTCACCTATAGAAGAGGTTGCTGTTGTTAAAAGAAACACTATTAATCTTTATAATATTGTGTGGGGTCGTGAACATAACAAAAAAATTAGAGACCATATACGTAATAATATTAAAAACGAAATCGCTAACTATTTAAAGTTGTTCGGAATATCTACACGTATAACGTGGAACAATGAAAGAAAAATTAAAATAAAAAATATTTCTTGGGGTAACGTTTAACGATTTTTCTTAACATACCCCAACCTTTCTTCAACCTTATTTACTTCTTCTACGAATTGGTGTAAAGACTCTTGGTTGATGTATCTATTTACTTCGTTCAAATGGTTAACCACTAAACCATGTCTATCATCTGATAATGCGTGGTTTTCTGGTTCCATATTTAATTGTCCTTTATCAGAACTTAAAGTAGCCCATTCATTTAATAAATCATTATCATCTACATCATCATCGTTACCAGGTTCAAACATTCTAACCAACGCTGAAAATTTTTCAGGGAAATAAGTTCTAAGATATATTCTTTTTGCATGGTCCACTAAACCTTCATAATCAGTTCGATACTCGTCCCAATCGTCCCAATAGAAATCAACTGCCGATTCAACTGCAGATTGGAACTCAGGAGAAAATGGACTTGGCATTGTATCAGGTTCTCCTAAATCTCGGTGTATTGATTGGTTGAAATAATATTGGTCTGAACTTCCCCATTCATTTAATTGTTTTTTATTAGATTCATTAAGTGAAGAATGTAATTTTCTAATTCTTGAAGTTTCAGCAGCAGAATTATTATAATGTACTGGATTGGCTCTTCTCATATTAAACTGATGACCTTCCCAACGTGGATGATTTAAATTCATGATTCTTTTTTTATAATAAATAGTGACAAAGTCTAAAAAATTATTTAATTTTGTTATAATGGATGCGTATATTGAAGTACAGATAAAGGAATATAGAAGAAAAGATGGGACATTTGTAAAAGCTCATACTAGAACTATTAAAAAAGGAAAAGAAAAAATTATATATATTAGAAGAAATAAAACTAACGACCCAAATCAACTGTCATTAAATTTAAGTGGAACAACTAAAATAAATTAAACATGAAAGAAAAAATTAAAAATAAAGAATATTACATAGAAGTAATTAATGAATTACAAAAACTTAAAAAAAATAACCCTAATGACTTCACTTTAGGAACTAAAGTTAGAGATTTTTTAAATTGTTTAATTAGTAATAATGAATATATTGAAAAAGAAAAAGGTCTTTAAACTAATACTATCTCAGCTTCACAGAAATTACAGAAATATTCACACGCTACTTCTTCATATTGTTCCCACATTTTGTACAATAACTCTAATTGTGTTTTATTAAAATTTTTATATCTAATTTCTTTATTTAAATATTTTTGTGGAAATAAATCAGTAATCTTCATAGATGAATTTTGTCCCAAATAAACAGTATAATTATCTACTATACCATCCTTATCAATTAAAATTCTTATATTCCAACAAGACCAACCTGCATCTCCAAAACTTATTGATTCATCAAATTGGTAATCGTATGATATTGGCTCAATTTTAAAATTTATTGGTTTTTCTTCAAGTTGTGTTATTTCAGTAAATCCTTTAAGTTTAGCGAAATCAGTATTTTGTATCCCACCTTTCCATTCTAAAACTAGTAAAGGAAATACTATACCATATACATTATCAAAATAGTTTGCATCATAACCTGTAATATCAACACCAAATAATTTTAAATCATTTATATCTTGTTTACCTTTTTTATCCCACAATTTAAATAGACTTTTTTTTAATTTTGGAGTTATATACTCTAAAAAATATGGATGAGTATCAATTGCAGGATATCCGTCAGGTCCTATTTCTAAATTTTCATTTAAATTTTTTTGATTGTTTTTTAATAAGTCTAAAATTTCTAAATATTCTTTTGAATTTTTTAAATATTCTAACCCACCTAAAAATGGCATAACTTCACTTTGTGTTGATGGGAAATTTGATACTTTATGTTGTAATTCAGATATTTTTTTATTGGTTGCTTTTTCTGTAAATCGTAAAACATCCTCCACATTAAACCCACCAAATAAATAAAGTAGAGTATAAAGTCTATTATCTAAATCTAAAGGTAGATTGTTAGATATTACATTAGTTCTTTTTTTTGATTCATTGATGTACAACATACTTATAAATATGTTATAATTGTGCATAAAAAAAGGGACTTAAGTCCCTTTTCTTTATTTTTTTAACCAACCTCTAATAATGTCCCAATTTTTGGTTAAAAATACACCGAAAGCTATACCAGCATAAATTTTATACCCAAAAACCCATAAACCTACACCAACACCTAGAGATACTAAAGCAGAAAAACCTTTGGTGTTAACCCACTTTTTTACTTTTGAAAATAATTGTTTTAATTTATCCATAATTTTTTATTAATTTCCTTTTCCTTTTAGACCGTAAGCTTTTTTAACTTTTTTGGAACCATCACCAATTTTTCCAAAATTGTAACTATTATAACATTGTTCTAATGTAGATGTGTCACTTACTCTAACACCTTTTTTAATACCAGCAGCGGCTGTAGCGATTAAATCCATACATTGTTCTTTAGTTGGTTGTTGACTAATTGCCTGTTCTAAATCTTTTACTTGGTTTTTTAAAGTTTCAGCGTCAGATTTTTCTTTCTCAACAGTAACCATGTCTAATTTATTTTCTTCTTGTTGTGTGACTTCTTCACCAGCAGCTTCACCAGTAGCTTCACCAGTAGCTTCTGATTGACCACTTAACATATCAATTACAGCTTTGTTAAATACTTTTTCACCACCAACTTGACCTACAGCGGT
>Ga0099846_1000768_pt1 | contig 13206 bp, 20 predicted proteins | sample CB_VirMetaG_FD_78180 | JGI IMG/M metagenome (GOLD analysis project Ga0099846, IMG submission 78180) | Freshwater to marine saline gradient viral communities from Chesapeake Bay - CB_1504_1 Viral MetaG | ecosystem: Environmental > Aquatic > Marine > Coastal | place: USA: Chesapeake Bay... | reverse complement strand
TCCTGAATGGGAAATGCTCTCTGGTGGAGGAAGGATGAAGCGTCTTTCGGCTGCCCTTGAAAATGAAGAAATTCGTTCTGCCTTTGAAGAGACTTATGAAAAAATAAAAGGGTTAAATTACAATTTCAAGGAAGGCAAGCCTATTGCGATGTCTTTCTTTAAAAAATTAAGAGGAGTTATTTAAATCATGAAAATAACAAAATCACAGTTAAAAAATATTATTAAGGAAGAGATAGAGAGTACGTTGGAGGAATCACCAACTCGAACTATGCTCAGGTTCAACGACGGCGAATATAATCACTCGATCTACGTTAAAGGAACCAAAAAAATGAAAATCACCAAGGCACAACTTAAACAGATTATCAAGGAAGAATTGACAAATTTAACGGAACAAGACCCGGTAGATTCAGACGATGAAATCCGAACCAAAATCGACTAAATTCTTATTGATGCCGATATCGAACCAAAAGAAATTCTTGTTACTCTTATTAAACAAGGTGTAATTGATATAGATTTTCACCTAGGTAGGTTTTTAAAATAATAGGGAAATAAATATGTCTGTTAAAAATATGTTAGATAAAGGTTTAGAAAAAATAGTTTCACGCAAATTGCTTGTTTGGTCAGTAGCAACAGGATTGGCAATTTTTGGGTTTTTAACGAGTTCTGATTGGGTCATGATTTCTGCTCTCTATATTGGAGGGCAAACCGTAGTAGATTCTATCGCAAAGATGAAATCCTCTTAATTTTTTATATCAAAAAGGAAAAAAATCAAAATTACAAAATAACAGTTAAGAAATATTATCAAAGAAGAATTAAGAAGTATAATGGAACAAGACACAAATACAACAGAAGAAATTAAACAACAAATTAAAACTTTACTCAGCGGACGTGGACGTGGTGATCTTGAAGACAGACTGCGTGAATATAAAGAAATAAATATGGTGTTGGGTGGAGATTAAAGACAGTAAACATCGCGCCACTTAAGTTATTAATAGTAGGAATAATGATATATATTTTAAATTTTTTAAAAAAACACTGGAAGGAACTTTCGCTTATTACTTTACTTCTTGTAAATTGTTTTTTTTGGCAAAAAGATCATAAAAATCTATTAAAAATCATAAATGAAACAGAAAGAATTCACCAAGAAGAAAAAACAGCATTAATAGAAAGCTACAAAAACGAAGCATCAAGAATAAGCGAAGTTATTAAAAAATATGAGAAGGATATGGCTATTCTTCAAAAAGAAAAGAATGATTTTATAATTGAATTAGAAAAGAAAAAAGTTGTTAATGAAAAAGAAATCGTTAAAATGAGAAGAGATGATCCGCAACAACTTATTATAAAAATTCAAACTGAATTTGGCTTTGAATATGTGGATGAATAAAATATTATTTTTGTTGAGTGCAGCTTTATTCTTAACAAAACCCGCCTTTGGAGACGAGGGAAGATTTTCTCTTATTCCCAAAGGCGGGACAATTTCATATGATGCTATATGTTTTGATGATATTGCAACAGCAAAACTTTTGACATTTAAAGAGTTTGTTGAATTAGAATATAAAAAAAAGTGTGAATTTGAAAAAAGTGAATTACAAATTTCTTTGCTCAAAGAGCAAGATATTTTATTTATTCAATTTGAAGAAAACAAAAATCGTTTTGAAATTCAATTAAATGCTTTGCAAGATGAAAATGATCTTTTAAGAGAAAAGATATCTAAAACAACAAAAGTAAATCTCCCAGTTGCAATAGTAATAAGTACAGCAGTAGGTTTTAGTATTGGGTTTGGAAGTTATTATATAGCGAGTAAATAATGTCTAGAAAATTAGATTTAAATGATATAGCAAAATTTGAACAAGCCATAGCAAATAAGTATGGCGAAGAAGCGATAGAAAACCCAAGAAAATACTGGAATGATGAAAAAGAAAAAGATTATTTAAATCAGATTAAAGAAGTATATGAAAAAGAACTTATACAAGATGAAAAGAATGATAAAATAGAGCAAGATGGTTTTTTAGTTTCTAAAAAACTATTTAATAAAGAAACCACCAAAAGGATTTGCCCTGTTTGTGAAGTATACTCTTTTAAAATAAAAGATGATGTTTTTATGAACAAATTTGACTGCTGTTATAATTGTTATATCAAATGGATAGAAGGCGGAAGAGAAGAAAGATGGCTTTCCGGTTGGAGACCAACAAAATCGTAGGAGTATTTAAATGGCCACAACATTAGAAATTATAAAAGGAATATCACAAGTAATATCAAATTCATATGATGGTGCGCTTGATGATAAAGGTGAACCTATTAAAATTGGTCTTAAAAGAGAAGAAGGAAATCCATTAATTGATTCTAGAGTAATGGATGGGTTTGGTGTTAAATTTATGGGAAATAAATTGTGCATTACATATCAAGCAGAAATCCAGTTAAAAGATATCCATGGCAATGGAGCAAATGCTTTTGAGACTGAAATAGACCAGATGATTACTGATATTGCTTCATTTATCAAAAAAGAATATAAAAAAGTAACAGGAACAGCACTTACTCTTACACCAGAAAAAGAAGTAAATATCTTAGCCCAAAGTACATCAAGAATTCGTCATTTTATAACCGCAAATAAAATGTTTAGCATTGGTGGAGTAGATTCAGAAGAAATATTACAACCATCGACAGAAAGACTAGATGCTAATTTTAAGAAATTTTTAGAAATGGGTGGAACAGGTCGCGCTCCTAATGATAAGCGTAAGGATTAATGTCGCTATCTAGAGAAGAAATTTTAAAAGAAATTGTTAAATGCGGTAAAGACCCTTCATACTTTATAAATAATTATTGTAAAATCTCTCACCCTATGAAGGGTCTTATACCATTTAAAACCTACCCTTTTCAAGATGATGTAATACAAGATTTCAAAGATTATCGTTTTAATATTATTTTAAAAGGGAGACAATTAGGTATATCAACCACGACTGCTGCATATGTAGTGTGGTTGATGTTATTCCACCGCGATAAAAATGTTTTAGTTATTGCAACTAAATTTGCTACTGCTGCCAACTTAGTCAAAAAAGTAAAAAACATAATGCAAAATGTTCCTCCTTGGCTGAGAATAGCAAATATTAAAATAGATAATAGAACTTCATTTGTTCTCTCTAATGGTTCTGAAGTTAAGGCCGCATCTACATCAGGAGACGCCGGCCGCTCAGAAGCATTATCTTTATTAGTTATAGACGAAGCAGCGCACGTTGAGGGACTTGAAGAGTTGTGGACCGGTCTATATCCAACTTTATCAACAGGCGGTCGATGCATAGCATTATCAACTCCTAATGGCGTTGGTAATTGGTTTCACAAAACATACATAGAAGCTGAACAAAATATTAATGATTTTCATACAATTAAATTATTATGGGATGTACATCCGGAAAGAGATTTAAAATGGTTTGAAAAAGAAACCAGGAATATGTCCCGTAGACAAATAGCGCAGGAGTTAGAATGTTCTTTTAATGCTTCTGGTGAAACAGTTATTTCTTCTGAAGATTTGGAAAGAATATTAGAATGTTCAAAAGAACCAAATTATAAAACTGGATTTGATAGAAATTTATGGTTGTGGGAGAAATATGATTCTTCTGCAAGTTATTTATTGGTTGCAGATGTTGCCAGAGGAGACGGAGCAGATTTTTCCGTATTCCATTTATTAAAATTAGAAACGATGGAAGTTATAGGAGAATATCAAGGAAAAGCAAATCTAGAAGATTTCTCTAGTATTTTAGACTCAGTGGGTAGAGAATTTGGTAATTGCTTACTGGTGGTGGAAAATAACAGTTTAGGAATTTCTGTACTTGAAAAACTACAACAAAAGAACTACCCAAATCTATATTATTCTGTTAAAGGAACTCATGAATATATAGATAGTGTTAAAGCGGAATATATGAATAATTCAGTTCCAGGGTTTACTACTTCAACTAAGACGAGACCATTAATAATTGCTAAATTAGAAGAGTTTATCAGAAATAAACTAATTACTATATATTCTAGCAGAACTGCCAATGAATTTAAAACTTTTATTTGGAATAATAACCGCGCCGAGGCAATGCGTTCTTATCATGATGATTTAATTATATCTCTAGCAATTGCTTGTTGGGTAAGAGATACAGCCCTTACAGTAAATCAAAGAGATATACAATATAAAAGAGCAATGGTAGACGCTATGAAATTAAATTCTAAGAAAATACAAACAACAATAGCAGGAATGGAAGGACATAGACAAGGTTTTTGGAATGATAATGCAAAAAAAGAAATGCAACAACAAAAAGATTTTCTTTGGATCATTAAAGGATAATAATAATGGCTAACAGAAATAGAAGAATAAGTAGAAACTCTAATACTAGAAATCCACAATCAGAATTATTTAAAGCTTTAACTAAGGTTTTTTCTGGACCTCTTGTTAGTCGTAGAACCCAAACCGGTAGAAAGTTAAGAAGATATCAATTAGACACATATAAAAAGAATTTTGTTTCTGCAAGCGGTTTAGAATTTAAAACCGCAAAGTCGAGCAACGCGTATAATCTACAACTTGGCATTATGAATCAACATAATCGCGCGGAGCGTTATGTTGATTTTGAGCAAATGGAATATACCCCAGAAATAGCATCTGCACTAGATATCTATGCAGATGAAATGACAACACATTCTGCTTTACAGGATATGTTAACAATTAAATGTACTAATGAAGAAATCAAATATGTTTTAAATTCTTTATATCACAATATTTTAAACATAGATCATAATCTTTTTGGTTGGTGTCGGTCTATGTGTAAATATGGAGATTTCTTTTTATATTTAGATATAGATGAACAAATTGGTATAAAAACTGCTATTGGACTTCCTTCTAATCAAATAGAAAGATTAGAGGGTGAAGACGAAACTAATCCAAATTATGTCCAGTATCAATGGAATTCAGCAGGATTGACATTAGAAAATTGGCAAATTGCACATTTTCGTATTTTAGGAAATGATAAGTATGCACCATACGGAACTTCTGTACTTGAACCCGCTCGACGTATTTTCAGACAATTGATTCTTTTAGAAGATGCGATGATGGCATATAGAATTGTTCGTTCACCAGAAAGAAGAGTTATCAAGGTTGATGTTGGACAAATTCCACCAAATGAAGTAGAACAATATATGCAAAAAGTTATTACTTCCATGAAGAGAAATACAATTGTTGATGAAACTTCAGGTAGAGTCGATCTTAGATATAATCCTTTATCTGTTGAAGAGGATTATTATATTCCTGTTCGTGGTGAAAGCAAAACAGATATAACTGCTTTAGCTGGAGGAACTTTTACAGGAGATATAGACGATGTTAAATATTTAAGGGATAAACTATTTTCTGCTTTAAAAATACCAGCATCATATTTGACGAATTCAGAAGGAGCAGAGGAAGATAAAACTACATTAGCACAAAAAGATATTCGTTTTGCAAGAACAATACAAAGACTTCAAAGACCAATTATTTCTGAACTAGAAAAAATTGGAATTATTCATCTTTATACTCTAGGATATAGAGGAGATGACTTATTGTGTTTTTCATTAGCTTTAAATAATCCTTCAAAAATTTCTGAATTGCAAGAATTGGAACACTGGAAGCAAAAATTTGATGTTGCCTCATCAGCAACTGAAGGATATTTTTCACGTCGTTGGGTAGCAGAAAAATTATTTAATATGTCTCACGAAGAATATAATCGTTGTCAACGTGAAATTTATTATGATAGAAAATTTGATGCTCAAATTGCAGCCGTTGCAGAGAAAATGCAAGAGGAGGCATCAGGAATATCAGCAGGACTTGGAACAGATTTATCCTCTGAACTTGGACTTGGCGGCGGTGAAGAACTTGGCGGCGGTGAAGAACTTGGCGGCGGTGAAGAACTTGGCGGCGGTGAAGAACTTGGCGGCGGTGAAGAACTTGGCGGCGGTGAAGAAGATGTACTATTAGCAGCACCAGGAAGAAGAAGCGACAAAGGATACTATACAAAAGGTTCAAAAGGAAAAATCTACTATCCTACTAAAGTAGATAAAAGACCAGAAGGAGCGTATACAAGACATATTAAAGCAATATCTAATACTAATATGGACCCTAGGTATACAGTACCAGGTAAAAAAGGTTATGGAGGTTTAGACTCATTATCTAAAGGGATGTTTGAAAACAAAGAAACTAATTATAATCAGGCATTAGAAATAGAAGAAAAGAATATTTTTTCTAATGATTATGAAATTAAAAAACTTATAGAAAATTTGCAGATTATATCGGAGAACAAAAATGAAACTAAAGCACAATAAAAAAAGAAATACTGCATTTCTGTTTGAAGCTTTGGTAAAAGAAATAACAAAGTCTATTATTTCTAATAATTTATTACTTAAAGAAGAATTAGTAAATGTGGTAAAAATACATTTTGGAAAAGGTAAAGTTCTACGTCAAGAACTAGATTTGATAAAGAATATTTCTGAATCAAAAGAAATGGATTTATATACAGCAGATAAATTAATACAAGAAACAAAGAAAGATTATTTAAAACTCGATAAACAAGAAATTTTTAATGAACAAACAGCCATAATCAATAGATTGAATAAAATAGTAGGTCCAGAGATTTTTAGTAATTTTATTCCTAATTATCGTCATTTAGCTACAATTCAACAAATCTTTTCTGATGACATACCTGCAAAACAAAGAGTATTACTTGAAAGAAACATAATAGGAACAATGGTTAAAAAGAACCATAATATACCTAAAACAAAAGAAGATATGCCACACATCGATAAATTGGTTTATAAGAAAATTGTAGAGAATTTCAATACAAAATATAAAGATGAATTACTACCAGAACAAAAAATGTTATTAAATAATTTTATTGTTTATCATGGTTCAGAAGAAGTAAAATTTAATGTATTTTTAAATGAAGAATTAAGCAGACTTTACAACATTATAGAAGAATCAAAAGAAAAAGAAATTTTCTTATCTGATAAAGAACTCGCAACAAAATTAGATATTTTAGATAATGTTTTTGAATCATTCAAAGAACAAAGAGTCGATGAAAACATGGTTTATAAGATTATGCAAATACAAAAACTTGTAAAGGAAATAGCTGAGTAATGGCTATAAAAATTACAATAGGCAAAAAGAAAAAAGAAGTAAAACAACCTCCTCCACCTAAAGTAGCAGATATTAATCTTAAAATATCTAAATCTGTAAATGGAGACTTGTTTATTTCTGATCATTCAGATATAGATATAATTATAATGATACAGAAAAATAAAATTCTTTTATTACCAAAAGATATAATGTCAGAATTAGTTTACGGAGCAGAAGATAGATTCTTTGATTTTATGATAAAGAAGGGTTTAATTGATCCAGAAAGTATACAAGGCGGCTTAGTATATGGTTCCATGGAAGGTTATTTATATCAGTCAGAAAAAATAAAAGTTATAAATATGGTATTATTAAATATATCAAAATGGATAGATTTAGAAAAACCTTATTTTGAATTTATGGATAAATTTGAAGAAATGGAAACGGATTACTTTGTTGAACCTTCTGACGAAGATACAACAGAACTTGGAGAAGTTCCACAAGCACCTGAAAAGGGAACTATTCGACCAGGTATTTCTTACGGTCCTTATTGGCAAAATTATCAATATGAATAGGGATTAACATGGATTTATTATGGTTTTCTCTTGCTTGCTACGGCTTGACTTATCTTGTTGTATATGCTAGCATTTTTAATAAAATCCGACCAAATAAAGAATGGTTTTGGGGTTTTGGCAAATTATTTAATTGCACCCTATGCTTTGGCTTCCATGCAGGCTGGTTTTTATTTGGAATAAATGCTTGGACAGAACTATTTACTTTTGACTACACCATAGCAAACTTTTTTATATGTGGCTGGATTGGATCTGGTGTTTCATATTTGCTTTCTATGATAGTTAATGATAATGGAATTAAAATTTCAAAGGACAAGCTAGAATGAAAATTACAAAATCACAACTTAAGCAGATTATTAAGGAAGAAATTGACGCAATACAGGAAGTAAAGGAAAGCGATATGGATGTTCTAGACTATGCCTTTGGAAAGGTCAATGAGGTTTCACAAGCCCTTACTGGCTTAGAAAATACAGCCCTAAGAGATGAGATTGAAGGGCACCTTGGTGAAGTTAGAAAACTAATGCAGCCAGAAGAAATTTAAGACAAAGGAGTATAACAATGCGACGTAGAAACATTCCAGAAGTTCGCCGTTGTTGCAGCGGCTCTTAGTTCGGGCGGGTTGCGCCCGCTAAACATTTAAGGAATAATCATGGGAAAACAACTTTTACGAGAATATTATGCCCTCTGTGATGGAGGTATATGCCAAGACTTTTTAACCGAAGCAGAAAAACAACTTTTTGCTGATGGTAAAAAATTCTATATGTCTGGTTGTATGCAAAAATATGATACTCCAAATGGCAACGGTCGTGTTTATTCTAAAAGAGTTTTGCAAAGAGAAGTAGAAAATTATTGGAAACTCGTAAAAGAACGGCGCGCCCTTGGAGAACTGGATCACCCAGATGATTCTGTTATTAATTTAAAAAACGCTTCACATTTAGTGACAGATATGTGGTGGGATGGTCCTGCTCTTATGGGCAAAGTCGAGATACTTGATACACCATCAGGACAAATATTAAAGCAATTGGCCAATTCTGGTGTTACCCTTGGCATATCTTCTCGCGGCCTAGGAACTGTAAAAGAAAGCGCGGGTAGTTTAATGGTAGAAGATGACTTCCAACTTATATGCTTTGATTTTGTTTCGGAGCCATCTACTCCTGGTGCTTTCATGCATTCTAAGAATGGTATAAGAGAACATAAAGAACCAAATATCTTTACAAAAGCAGATAAAATTAATCGTATTTTAAATGATATTTTGAGTAAATAATGAAAAGATCAGAACTAAAACAAGTTATTAAACCTATCGTTAAAGAGTGTGTTCAAGAAATTCTTCTTAACGAAGGTCTGCTTTCTAATATTGTTTCTGAGGTTGCAAAAGGTATCGGAGGAAACATTATAAAAGAAACAAAACAACCAACTAATAACTTTATAGACAAAGAAGAGATTGTTAAGCATAAAAAACAACAAGCTAATGAAACAAGAAAAAAACTTTTAGATGCTATAGGTAAAAGTTCTTATAATGGAATAGACTTGTTTGAAGGAACCGAACCTTTGAGAGAATCAATGTCACAACCATCAGTTAATAGTAATCAAAACCCATTAACCTCTGATGGTCGCGATCCAGCAGATCCAGGAGTAGATATAAATGGTATTTTAGCTCTTGGTGGCAAAAAATGGAAAGCTTTAAAGGGTTAATACTATTTATTAAAAAAGAGGTACTAATATGGCGAATGACTCATCTACATTTCTATACACAGCGGGTTTTAACCACGTAGGTTCTTATCAAGTAAGTTGCGAACCTTGGATGAGTGCTTCAGTCACAGTACCAGCGAATTCATCTGAACCGTTAGAAATCTCATTTCCAAGAGTTTCAAAGTTTGTTATTGTTCTAAATGAAACAGGTTCCAGTGGAGATATACGCTTAGGATTTTCTGCTGATGGAGTTAAAGGAACTATCAATAATAATTTTACACGAATTTCCGGTTCACAATCTTTTTCAGCAGATTATCGCGTAACTTCAATATTTTTGCGTTCTGATACTGCATCTGAGCAAACTGCTTCTGTTATTGCTGGTTTAACCACTATACCACCAAGAGATTTCAATAACTGGTCAGGTTCCTCTGGTGTTGGCTAATGCTAGCAATCAAAATATACTTTAGCAATCCAAGCGTGGGATATAGTTATAATATAACTCATATCCCAGAAATAGATAGTGGATATAATATAACAAGTCTTAATACTTTATTGAACAATAATTTATCTATTGAATTATCAAATATATCACAAGAATTAAAAGATTATTTTAATGATTCTTTTATTCCGTTTTTTATTATTGATTATCCAACGCATATTATAGTAAATACTGGAATAATAGAAAATGGCTAATTATAGTATTAACGTTACACGCGATGCATTTATAGTAGGACCAACAACATCTACTAACTGGTCGATTGTGCGTAATGCTATTAATGGTTCAAGTGTTGGTAATGCAGCAGCATCTTCTAATAATGGAGTTGCTTCTTATAAAAATATTTCAACATCAAGGTTTTTTATAGCCAGAGCATTTTTTATTTTTGATACTTCTACAATAACTACGGCAGTAAGTTCTGCAACATTAAATGTTTATGGTGTTAACACAAACAATATTAATGTTATTGCTGTTAAATTAGACTCTTCTGTTTCGGTTGGAGATTTAGATAATGATTTTGTAGTTGCTGATTACGATGCAATCGACGGATTTGTAGCAGGCTCTACTATGTTGGGTAATGTTACTGCTTATAGCCAAGCCAATTCTTGGTCTCTTGGAGCTTTTAATACTTTAACATTAGGTGCAGCAGCAAGAACAGATATACAAAATAATAATTCTTTTGGTATAGTATTGGTTAGTTCGGATTATGATTATCCAAATACAGCACCACCTAATTCTACTTTTAGAGCAGGTATGAACTTTTTAGAAAGTGGTGACCCTTTTATACCATATTTATCTGTTGTGGCAGAAGATGCTGTAAGTGAAGAAGATGAATTAACTAGAAGAAGAAGGATAGTTAGAAGAAGATTTGGAATTTCAGGAACAGGGTTTAATGAATTGGAAATTGCTTCTAGTTCTGGTCTTGCAATTCCAAGAGGATTTAAACAAAATTAATTAAAGAGGAAATTATGAGAAGACATAGAAACAATAGAAGACACAGTAGAACAAATGATTATGTTGGACCAAACGTAGCACAGACAATAGTATACGTTGATCCAAATGAACATCCAGAAAAGGCAATTCGTAAATTTTTAAGAAAGTGTAAAAAAGAAAAGATTATCGAAAAATACAGAACATATGAATTTTATGAAAAGCCATCAGTAAAGAAAAATAGATTAAAATCTAAAATCAAATCACTAAGAAAAAAACAGAGATCAGAAAACAATAACGAATAAACGGATTTTTAGTATTATAAATACTATTTATTTTTGAAAGTCATTCTACAATTGTATTTTTTGTATTGAGGTTTAATATATGACAACACTTTTAGAGCAAGCTATCATAGACGCCAAAGAACTTAGAGCAGCAGCATTAAAAAATGCTGAAACCACTATATTGGAAAAATATAATAGAGAAGTAAAAAATATGGTAGAATCTCTTTTAGACGAACAGGATGAAGAATTAGATTTAGGAATGGATTCAATGGATTCAATGGATTCAATGGATTCAACGGATTCAATGGATTCAATGGTACCAGAAGTAACTGATGATTTACCTTTTTCTTCTGCTGGTGGTGAAAAGTTGTGTCCTTGTCCAGAAGATGAAGAAGTAACAATGACATTAAATTTAGATGATCTCATACAAATGGATGACGAATTAGGTACACCAGAAGAACAGATGCCAGAAGAAGAATTAGCTTCTAGCGTTTTGGGAGAACCTGAAGAAGAATTAGATAGTTTACAGGAATCAATTGATGATTTAGATATCGATGAAAATGATATTAGAGAATTAGTTGAAAAATTAATAGTTGATATGGGCGGTAAACCTTCTGGTTATATGAATCGTTCTTCTTCCGAAATACAATATGAAGCTGATATGGAAAATGCTCGCCTCGAATCAGAGACTTATAGAGCAGAAGCCAAAAAGCTTAAAAAAGAAAATATAAATCTTACAAAAACAAATACTTCTCTTATTGATAATAATAAATTATTAAAAGAGACTATAATTGCATTAAAAGAAAAACTTGAAAAAGTAAATCTTTCTAATGCTAAACTTCTCTACTCGAATCTAGCTTTGAATAGCACCTCCTTGAATGAGCGACAAAAACAAAAAGTTGTCGATTCTATTCAAAAAGCTGGTTCTGTTGAAGAGACGAAGATAATTTATGAAACTCTTCAAAGCGCGGTGGGTGATATTAGAAATAGAACACCAAATTCACTTAGCGAAGCAGTAAGTAGAAAATCTTCAACTATCATGCCTAAAAGAACTGAGAATCATTCAAGAGAAGAAAATCTTCTTAAAGATAGATTTAAGGAACTTGCAGGTATTAAAAACAGAAACTAAAGATTAGTTAATAATCAAAAAAAAAGGAGGTGATTATTATGTCTATTCTAGAAAAGCTGACAGAAGGTATCGTAAACCGCGACCTTCGCAAAGAAAGCGATGCTCTTCTTTCCAAATGGGAAAGAACCGGTCTACTTGAAGGTCTTACTCAAGACCATGAAAAGGCCGGCATGGCTCGTCTACTTGAAAATCAGGCCAAACAGCTTCTAAAAGAAGCTTCTTCAATGGCCGCTGGCGACGTAGAAGGTTTTGCTTCAGTCGCATTCCCACTAGTCCGTCGAGTATTCGGTGGTCTACTTGCTAACGATGTAGTTAGCGTCCAGCCAATGAGCCTTCCATCAGGTCTCATCTTCTTCCTAGATTTTACCTATCAAGGTGCTAAACTAGGTTTTGGTGCTGATGGTTCAGTTTATGGTGGTGGTGTTGTAGGTTCACAACTAACCGGTGGTGTCACTGATATCCTTGAAACCGGTGGTGGTCTTTACAGCTTACAGAGTGGTTATTCCGCTCCAACCGCTTCAACATCTGTAGATACAACCATGGTTGCTTCCGGTACCGTAGGTGCTGGTGGTGTTCCAGTATTCGAGGCAACATCAACTGATGCTTATGAACTCGCTCGTTTGCTTCGTTTTGATGCTGATTTAGTTAGTGGTTCAGCTTTTGCTGCTGCTACTGTACCAGTATCAGATCTTACAACTGGCCAGTTTAATGCTGATATGCTTGTTGATATCAAGCTTACATCATTATCTGATGGTCGTCAAGTTCGTCGTTTAACTCAGTATGATCCAACAGATAGCACAAAAGTATTATTTATCGTAGAAGCATCTGGTTCAGAAACCGCTGCTACTTTAAGTACTGCTTTGGATGCCGTTTCAGCCTGCACTCTACCAATAGTAGATGATTTCCAGGCTGGTGCTGCTATCGGTGCTGTTGTAGGTGATGATACTTGGGGCCTTGAAGAACCAAGCCCAGGTACAGGTAACTACGGCTTAAAT
>Ga0099846_1000766_pt1 | contig 13237 bp, 9 predicted proteins | sample CB_VirMetaG_FD_78180 | JGI IMG/M metagenome (GOLD analysis project Ga0099846, IMG submission 78180) | Freshwater to marine saline gradient viral communities from Chesapeake Bay - CB_1504_1 Viral MetaG | ecosystem: Environmental > Aquatic > Marine > Coastal | place: USA: Chesapeake Bay | collected... | reverse complement strand
CTTAATGGCAATGAAGGGTCGCTATGGCGATACTGAACTTGTGCATATGTCTAAGCCGGAGATTGCAGGTCTAGCTTCGTTAGGACAACTTACTGTCAACCCCGAGACTGGTCTACCAGAAGCTTTTAATCTTAAAAGCCTTCTTCCTGTTATTGGTGGCATTGCCGGTAGTATTTTATTGCCGGGTGCAGGAACTGCTTTAGGATCAGGTTTAGGTGCTTCTGCAGTTGGTGCTGGTTTAGGTACATTTGGCGGTGGTTTACTAGCAGGACAAAAACCGGGTGAAGCTTTGTTTAACGCTGTTTTAGGTGGAGCAATGTCTTATGGTATTGGTTCTGCTTTAGGTACAACAGGTGTAGAAAAAGCACTAGTACCTACCGAACAAATAGCTTCTGAAGCTGCTGGTGCTGGTTTGTATGCTGATTTGCCGTTTGGATTAGTAACTGGACCTACAGGTGTTCCTACTGCTGGACAAGCTATGGCTGCTTTAGAAGCACCAGCAGGCTCAATGATAGGGACTGCAGATGTAGCACCTAAAACTTTCTTAGGTTTTGAAACAGCGCCTGCAGTAGCAAAAGGGCAAGTATACTCTCCTGCACAATTAATGGAAATGGGTATTACTCCCTCTACAGCTACTACATCTGAAATTGCTAAAGCAACTTTAACTAAACCTACTACATATGCGCCATTAGCGGCAGCAGCTTTAACTGGTGGTTTTAATGAAGTAACAGAAGCAGAACCACTTGCTTCAAGACCTGCACCAGATACAGGTTATGGTTCTAGAAGATTAGTAGGTGGTGAACTAATTACTCCTCCTAAGACTGCAGCACAGATTCAAGAAGAAATGCTTTACGGTGGTTATACACCAAGATTTACTCCTTATAGATACGCTGCTAGCGGCGGTCTAGTAGGTCTACAGGCTGGTGGCATGCCTGTAGTACAACAGCAGCCATCAGCAATGCAGTCTGCTATGGCACCACAGACAATGCAGCAGCCAGTAATGATGCAGCAGCCTCAAATGCAGCCACAGCAACAGCAGCAACAGATGATGGCACCTTTACCACAGCAACAGCCACAACAAGCATCTACATTCGATCCTACAAGTCAGTTTATGAAAATGATGGATTTACAGGAACAAGTAGATACTCAAAAGAATCAAGGTGCTTTAGCAGGTCTTTTAGGGACTATAGCTTCTGCAGCTTCAACAGGACAGCAGGGTGTATACAATCAGCCTAATGGACAGATGCCACAGCTTCCTAAAGCATTGCCAACTAACTACGGCTCACAAGTTAATCTAGGTCTTAACGAAGGCGGTATGCCTTCTAAAGAATACTTTGAAGGTAGAGTAGAAGGCAATGGCGATGGGATGTCGGATGGTGTAGAATTTGAAGTAGACAGCGAAGAGATTGATGGAGCTATGTTGTCTCCTGACGAATATGTTCTTCCTGCTGACGTAGTTGCAATGATAGGTAACGGTTCTTCCGATGCAGGTGCAGACAAGCTAGATATGTTTGTCAAGAGTGTAAGAAAAGAATCTTACGGTACTGAAGAGCAACAGAAGCCTTACGACGATAGAGGACTGGCTGCACTAGTAGCTTAATAATTACAAGTGAAACTTATAAGAATAGAACAAGAGTACATTCAAACTACTTTTCCTCTAGTAGAACATTTACTTCAAAAAGCTATAAATCTTAACAGAGGAGAATTTAATCTAGAAGACGTATATAACTGGCTACTATCTGGTTATATGCACTTATGGATTGGAGTGACAGAAGAAGATGGAATTGTACTGGCAGCTACATCAGAGTTTTGTCAGTATCCAAGAAAGAAAAGTCTCAAGATGCCTTTAGTAGCAGCAGAAAAAAACACTATAGGAAAATGGCTTGATTACTGTTGGAGAGACGATTCTGAAATTATAGCTTTTGCTAAAGAAAACAATGCTGATACAATAGAGTCTACAGGTAGAAAAGGTTGGAACAAAGTATTGGCTAATTTTAATTTTAAAGAATATTATACAGTTTTAATAAGGGAAATTAATTAATATGACGGCTACAGTACTTAATATCAAGTATATTCTTGATAATTGTTCAGTAAAGGAAAAGGTAGAGTTATTCAAGCAACTCTATAGAGACATTGCCGATTGCGGTATTAACGGCGATACTGAACTTGCTCATATTAATCCAGTTGAAGCAAAGCTTCTTAAATGGTTCGGCGGTGCAGGAACTGTAAACGAAGCTACAGGTCTAGTACAGTACTTCGGGGGTGGCGGTAGTCCACCTCCTCCACCTCCAGCTTCACAGTCTGTAACTCAAACATCGGAATTTCCTACAGAACTAAAACCCTATATTACAGATGTTCTAAGCAAAGCACAAGCTATTCAAGAGAAGCGTGAGGCTGAAGGTTTTATTCCCTATACCGGACCTCAACAGGCTGCATTTACTCCAGAACAGGAACAAGCATTTACAGGTATTCAAGGGCTTGTAGGTGCAGGACAACAGTACTTCGATCCTGCAGCCAGACTTACTGCAGCTTCTGCTATGGCCCCTACAGGTGCCGAGATTGGACAGTATATGTCTCCCTACATGCAGCAGGTTGTAGACATTCAACAGCGTGAAGCTAGAAGAGCAGCAGACGTAGAACAGCAGCAGTTAGCAGCACAAGCTGTAGGTGCAGGCGGTTACGGCGGTTCTAGACAGGCTATTCTAGAAGCCGAACAGCGTAGAAATCTACAGACACAATTAGGCGATATTCAAGCTAGAGGTCTTGCTGCAGCTTACGAAGATGCACAGGCCAGACTTGCTGCACAGCGTCAGCGTGAAATGGCTGCAGGTGCACAATTCGGCACATTAGGTCAAGTAGCACCACAGCAAGCACTAAAAGAACTTACTGCAGTAGAAGCTGTAGGTGCACAGCGGCAAGCACAGCAACAGACAGCACTTGATATTGCAAGACAGCAGTTTGAAAAAGAACAACTTTTCCCTGAAACTACACTACAGCAGTATCAGTCTATTATTAGAGGCTTTCCTCTTCAACCCACTACATATCAAACTTCACAGACTACTACTCCTGCACCTTCCTATCTACAGCAAGCAGCAGGTTTAGGTGGTTTAGGTATCGGTCTTGCCGGTGCCTTTGGTGCGTTTAAAGCTAATGGTGGTTTAATTCGTAGAGCTAGAGGAGGTAAACTGGACAAGAATGGCGGTCTAGGTTCTATTGTAGTTAAGCGTCAGATGGGAAGTCAAGTAGGTGCTACTCAAGTAGAATTGCTGTCGGAAATGAGCGAAGAAAATTTAGAAAAAGCTAAAAGCGATTCAAGATTTTCTAGTGTTTTAGTAGAAAAAGAAATCGCTAGTAGAAAAAGTAAAAAAGATTCAGACGCTATTAGTAAAAAGCCTTCTTCGGGTATTTCTAGTGCTGTTGATTATTTAAAAAATATTCCTTTAGTTAGAGACGTAAAAGAACTTTCAAAAGGATTTGTTGAAGGCACTGAAAGATTAGGAGAAGGAGTAGTCAGGTCTTTCGCTCCAATATACGATGTTTCTGGAAATGTTATTAAATATACGACGGGTTATCAGCCAACTACCCTTTTAGAATGGACTGGGGTAGAAACGCCTGAAGAAGCCCTTACTCCTGAAATGTTACAAGAAGTTCCTTCTACTGAAAAAGAAGCTGCAAAAAGTCCTCTAAAAACTACAGAAGAAAAAAGAAAGCCCACATTAAAGCTACCTTTAACTCCTACTAAAAGTATTTTCGATAAATACGGGGAACAGATAGAAACAACAAAGCAAAAATTATCTGAAGCCAATAAAATTGAAAAAGGTCTTCTTCAAAAGCAACAAGAAGGAATGGACAAGAATAGATGGTTGGCTGTTGCCGATTTAGGAGCTAAGATTCTAGCGCAGCCGGGTGGACAGACTTTCCTTGAAGCATTCGGAAAGGGTGCTAGTGAGTCTAAGCTTATTGATAAACTCGCCGATATGAATAAGGAAGAGCAGGAACTTGCACTAAATATCAACAAGATTGATAAACAGGAAGCTATTGATACTTTAGGTCTTACTGAAAAAGAAGCCGATATGTTTGTTAAAAAACGTTCTTTAGACTTAGAATTTGATAAAGCTAAAGCTGCTTATATTAAAGCATTAAAAGAAGGTACTTTAGATGATAAAGAACTGGCAGAAGTTTTTGAAAAACTAGTAAAAATAGCAGAACAATCAGCAGGGAATAGGGCTTCTCTAGAAGAGTACGTTAGAAATTCTACTGATCCCAGAGTAAAAAAGTTAGCTGGTGCAGTAGCTGCATCTATGTCTCCTCAAAAAGAGGGACCAAAAGATAGGGCTGATGTAGCTGCCAGCATTACTGGAAAATAACCACAATATGCCAGAAGAAACGCAACAGAATACTGTTCAAAACGAACAGCAAGTTACATATGAGTCTGCGTTACAAGACAAAGACTTCGTAGACTCTATGTATTACTCTCTTATTGACTTAGGAGAGAAAGACCTTCCATATGAGCCTAAAACTATTCTAGATAAATTTCTAACCAAGAAACGTTATCTGGAAACCAATATCCTGTCTGCAGGTAGAGACGCTCTTTTAGTAGAAGATTTGCCTGAAGACAGTCTAAAGTTTTTAGGATACGCTTTAAAAAAAGTAGATGAACTGCCTAATTTTTATGAAAAAGGCGGTGCGCCTACCGGAGCAGCACTTGCTGACTATGCGCTAGCAGGACTTACCGATCCCACAAATCTTCTATCTGCTGTTGCCGGTGCCTTTACTTTAGGAACCGGTGGTGCTGCTGCTCTAGCCGCAAGAGAGGCTGGAAGACAGGGTGTAATACAACTTATTAAAGCAAAGTTAGCTGCCGCTGTAAGTAAGCCTGTAGTAAAAAGCCTTGCTGTAGAAGGAGCAGTTAGCGGTGTCGGCGGTGCTTCTCAAGAAGCTTTGATACAGGACATAGAAAAAAATACAGGAATACGAAAAAAAGATGACTACTCAGCCATGCTATTGCAAGGTGTTCTGGAAGGAACCCTTAGCCCTCTTTTCGGTGTAACGGCTAATATATTGGGTTCTGCTGCTCTCAAAACTGGAAAAGACGCTTTAGAAAATATTCCTGCAGTAGAGAGTGCTGGTAATTGGCTTCAAAAAAATTTCATGCCTACGGCAGGTATTGGAGAAATTCCTAGAAGAATGACTGAAAGAAGAATAGGTGAAATTTCGTCTATTCAAGACAAGGCTGCTGAAATACAGAAAATTTTTGAAACTGCAGCTATAAAAGAATTAGGGGATATCACCTCAGACGCTTCTGTATCTTTTCTTAACAAAGGCTTAGAAAGAGACGCTGCTACAATTCAAAAAATGGAACAAGTAGCTCCACAAACTTTAAATGCTATTAATCAGTTTCACGCTTTAAAATTAGAAGCGCAGCAATATGGAATTAACTCTCTTCTTAATGAGCGAACTAAAGGTATCTTTGGCTTAGAAGACGATGCTAATTATGTTCGTTCTGTAGCTGACAAGTACTATAAGACTAAAAGACAGAGCTTTGATAAATTTATAGCTAAAAATCCTACTATACTTGAAGACTACAAACAGGCTGTAATTCAAAATGCTGCTCTTCCAGCAGAAAATCAAAATAAAAGTTTTGCTGAGATATCTGCTAAATTTATTGAACCTTCATCTGGAAATATTACTCTTCCGGATTCTAAAGTAAATGAAATTATCAAGCAATCTGTAAGAGAACTATACGAACCTTCTAGAGCTAAAAAACTAGAAACCGGTGCTTTTAAGGCAAAAGAGGAAGAACTTCCGGATATAGTCAAAAAGATTATTGGCTACAACAACACTCCGGCTCTTAGAATTACAGAAACTATTTCAGGTATTGTGAATACAGGAGCTAGAACTAATCTAGCTGGAGATGTTGCTTACGATGCCATAAGAAGAAATATTGGAGTTGAGACGGAAAGTGAAGCTGTTGCTAGAGCCGCTTTAGATGGTAGAGACGTAGTAAGATTAGTTACAAGTTTTGATAAGGGAACAAAGGATTTAGAAAAATCTTTGTCTCCTTTTAAACTTCCTTCGCAGTATGTCGATCCAAGACTAAAAAATATTTGGGTAGATAAAGAGTATGCCCTTCAGCTTAAAGAGTTATTCGACGATACTCCCTTTTTGAATGCTCAACAATACGATAGTTTGTTAGGAAGTGCCTTTAGGACTGTTTTAGGTGTACAAGCTTTTGCTAAAGCCGGTAAAACAATCTACAGTCCTTTAGGGCAGGTTAGAAACGCTATTGGTGCTACTCTGTATGCAGCTATAAGCGGAAACACTAGAGGTCTTTTTGATACTGTAAAGGCCGTGAAAAAGATGTCTAATCCTGAAATTAAGGCAGCTTGGAAAGATTTCGAGGATTTAGGTTTAAAAGGTTCTAACTTGGACCTAAACCAAGCACTAAAAAGATTTGCTGACGTAGTTGGAGCCTCAGACGAAACTTCATTCTTGGAAAAATTCTTATATCTAGGAAAACCGGGCAAGTTTGCTAGAGAAGCATACTCTTATACTGACGATCTAGCTAAGTTTGTCGTTTTTCAAAATGAAAAAAGAAAAGCCCAAAAGATTTTAAATGCCTTTTCTCCTGAAATGCGAGAAAGAATGCTTAGGCAGTTCGGAGAAGAGTATAATATTCCTGTAGAAGGAAGAACACTAGATGCTTTAATCAACGAAAGAGCAGCCGTTAACACTGCCAATATAACCCCTATATACGGTAGAATCCCTCCTATTCTAGAAAAACTTAGAACTGTACCATTAGTAGGTTCGTTTGTCGCTTATCCTGCGGAAAGACTTAGAAATACTTACAACATCCTCAAGTTAGCTACAGACGAACTAAGAGAAGGATTTGAAACAGGTAATAAAGAGCTTACAAAAGCTGGTGTTTCTAGAATAGCTCAGTGGTATATGGGGCAAGGAGCATTATACACAGCAGCCTTTGCAGTTAACGAAGCTGCCGGTAATTCTCAAACAATGGAAGTACTAAGAAGAAGTGGTCTTCTTCCAGAATACAAGAAAGACAACGCTCTAATTATTACTAAATTTGACAAGAATGGCAATCCGTATCTTGTGGACTTTAGCTATGTAAACCCAGATCAAGGTGTTACTGGAGCAGTAATTCCTATGATGCTGAAAGCTATGCGTGGAGAAGACGTATCTACCGATCTAGATAAGTCTATATTTTCTGCGGGTAAAAAATTGATAGAGCCTTTTATTTCTCCTACACTTGTAGTAGACGCTGCTTCTAATATGTTAGAAGTAGCTAAAGGAGATTTAAATAAACTAGGACCACTAGTAAAAACCCTTGAGCCCGGTTTCATGTCTATGGCTAGAAGCATGGTAACAGATGCAGGTTTATTAGACGATAAAAATTCTGTTTTGTATAATGTAGATAAGTTTTTCGATCCTAGAAAATTTAGAGAAATTAAGGAACGTCCAGCAGATATTATCGACTATCTAGCTAAAAACGGGCTAGTATTTCCGGGAATGAAAGAAGAAAAGCTCGATCTTAAAAAGGCTACAGGATTTGCTTTAATGCAGCTTTCTAGGTCTTCTAAAACAAACTGGAACACTTTTAGAAGAGATTTGGATGCTAAACTAGCCGATCCTGCTGCTATTTATGACGCGGCAACTACTTTAAAAGATTACGACGAAGCCCTTACAGAACAGTTTGCTTATCAGCAGGGCCTAAGAAACCTGTATTTAGACCTGTCGGATTTATTAGGTAAGGACAAAGCTAAAAAAACTATAATGTCAGACGATTTAAGAGCAGTACGGCCCTCTCAAAAGGAGATGGGAGCGGTATTTTTTGGAAAGATGCGTCCTTTAACGCTTTCTTCTGAGACTGATTTTTGGGTATCTCTCAATAAGTCTTTAATTGAGAACACAGGAGAATCGTACATGCCGGAGTTTAATCAGCTTCGTCAGCTAATGAGAGAAGTAGAGCAATATTATAAAGGAAGAAATTTAGAGGCTCTTCCTCCAGAACTTAACATAGAATAAGCAAATTAAAAAAAGTATAATAAATAGGAGAGTAAAAGTAAAATGCCAGAAGCAGGTATGATCTGGAATCTTATTCTAAGCGTAGCAGCAGGTACTATTGTCTGGTGGATAAGAGGAATCAACGTCAAGATAGACGAACTGTATGGTCTTATCAATAAGACAAGAGAGAGTATTGCTCGCGAATACGCTTTAAAGATTGAAGTAGAAAAAGATATTCAAAAGATACTTGATCGCTTTGATCGCTTAGAAAATAAGCTGGACAAGCTTATAGATAAGATGGTGCAGCACTAATATGGTATTTGAACCTAAAGACTGGATTTACTTTACTGAAGACGAGATGCGTTGTAAAGGTACTGGCGAATGCAACATGGACGAAGACTTTATGCGTAAACTGGTTCGTCTAAGAGAAGATTACGGTAAGCCTATGATTGTCTCTTCCGGTTATAGAGACATCTCTTACAACACTGTAATTGGAGGAGCTAGAAACTCTGCTCACATATACGGTAAAGCTGTAGATATTCTTTGTCATTCCAATCAAGCTTTTACAATTGTACATCTTGCAATGATGCACGGCTTCACAGGTATTGGCGTCTCTCAAAGAGGCCCAGTAGAAAAAAGATTTATTCACCTAGATACTATGACTAATTCACAAGAAACACCTAGACCATCAATTTGGAGTTACAAGTAATTATGGCAATCCCCTCCTCAATTACAAGGTTCGGAAAGTACGAGCCGTGGCATTTACAGGTTTCAAGAGAACAGGTAGAAAACCATAAACGTTTATTTAAGTTTGGTTTTAATCCTGATATTAACGGTACTGAAGAAACAATATGGGATGCTGGCGGTATTTATGTTTATCCCAGTTCAGCAGTAGCGATGACTGCGACAACAGATGCAGGTACACCAGCAGACGACAATGGCGTAAAGATTCTTATACAAGGTCTAGATGCTAATTATAATGAAGTAAGTCAAGAGGTAACTCTTGCTGGTGCAGGCACAGCAACAACTACACAAACTTTTATTAGAGTGTACAGAGCATACGTTTCTGGTTCACAAGCACCAACAGGAAATATTAACATTACCAATGGTGGAACAACATATGCAAGAGTGTCTTTGGGAGACAACCAGACACTAATGTCTATGTGGACTGTACCAGCAGGTTACACAGCTTATTTAACACACTTAAATATTGCAACTGGAACAACAAACGCTAACCAGTATATTGTTGTTAAACTAGTTGTAAGAGAACCCGGTGGAGTATTCAGAACACAATTAAAACAAAGTATTGGTGCTGGTGGTGTCGCTGACTTTGTTATTGAGTACCCACTTCCATTTCCAGAAAAGACAGATATTGAAATACGTGCTTCAAGTTCCGGTGCCAATAACTTGGTATCTTCCGATTTTTCTGTTATCTATATTAAGAATGTTTCTGCTTAATAACGTAAGATATGCCCTGCACGCTTATTCTTCTTTGCTTCCTTCTCTAAGCGAATACGTTCTTCTTCTTTCTCTAAGAGCAGTTGTTTAGCTTGTCTGGCAGCCTCTATTTCTTCTTCAGTGTACTCTTCTTCTTCTTCACTATCTTGAGTTTCTTCTTCATAGACGTATTCCTGCTCTTCTGTACCTGCTTCCTCTTCTATATTCTCGTCGTCTATATCTTGAAACCAAGAGCATTTGAGAAGAAGTTTAGTAGCACGAACCTCTCCTAAAGTCTCCAAGCACTTGATAATATCTGCCTCTAAATCTTCAATAGTGGCTGGAAGTTCTTCTTCGTCTTTTACCTTTACCTTAGCTAGAAGTTCAAGTGCCTTTAGTGCAGAGTTGGTATGATTGTTGTTCTTTGCAATATTGTACTGATTCTCGATTTCGGCTAGCACATTAACGCTAGTCTCCATCTCTTTTTCCAAATCTTCAATACGCTGCTGAATCTCAGGATTCTTTAGCAGTCTGCTTCCTTGATTATACGCAGACCTTGCGGAGTATCCTGCAGCTTTCGCCGATTCTGTAGCATTTCTGTAAAGCACATAGGCTTGACAGAACTTCTCGTGTTTCTTTTGTGTTACGTCCGCACTTTCTCTAGGCATAAAACTAGTCTTTCATATTGTTTCTAGCTACGCCCTGCCACTTCTCTACTGTACGCATACCACCTAAACCTAATAAGGCCATAATCAAACCGATAAGACCTTCCGTTTCTAGTACAGGAAGAATAAGAGCAGGATTGAAAATAGCAAGCCCCCAGCTAGCCATAGGAGCTAGAATAAACTGCCATGCAAGAGCAAAGCAGCATACCCACATGATTGCAGGTCTAGCTCCAGCTACAAAGATAGAAGCATGTTTAGCCTGTTCTATATTAGCTTGAGCCTGTGCTAGATCAAGCTGAATAAGCTGTGATTGAAGTTCTGCGTTGAGTTTGGTTTTAAGGTCTTTGTCTTCTACAAACTTATCTAAGACTTTACCTGCTACACCAACTACTGTTTCTGCAATTCCTAACATTATCTAAATAACTTCCTCCAATATTTCTTTTCAGAATGGTAACTGCCTTCAAACACTGCGTTGACGAGAGTACCTTCTCCATAAAGATGTATGTTCATTTCAATTTCTTTGTTGTTAAATAGACGCTCACAATCCTGTGCCATAGCTAGAAGTTCTCCTGTAGTCCAAAACTTCTTTCCGTTAGTTTCTACCTGCAGATACTTCTGCTTGCCATCTTCTGTCTTTTCAGATGCCATGCTGTCCTTAAAATTGGGAATAGAACAATCGAAACCGAATAGATGGAAACTTCTAAAGCCTAGAATGTGCATGAAGCCGATAGCTCGCATGGCAGAGCAAGTTCCTCCAGTTACGAATGTAGTATCTTGAGGAATGTCTATACGCTTGTCGATACCGAATTTTCCTTTGCCTTTGGCAGCATCCTGTACAGCTTGAGAGAAAGCATGCCAGCCATAGATGTTGTCAGTCATAGACAAAAGATGTTTGGTAACGCTTGGATCAGTCATAGATGCAATTAGAAACTTGGTCTTTGCATCTACAACTGAGAACAAGTCCTTACGAACAATACCGTGAGTAGATACTCCGTCAATAGGTCTAGGGTCCAGAATTAGACACCCGAATGGATCGATATTGTTCTGCAGCAGCTTTGGATAGCTGTGCTTTACGCAAATTACTGTGCCTTTAGTCTCTTCGATTACGTGTTTCAGTTCGATCCAGTTAATCGAAGGACCGGCAGATACGATTATAGCATGTTCTGTATTAGGTGGACAAGTCTGAACTACGCCCCAATTCTCAATAAGTTTAAGGTTCTCATTGATGCTGTCAATGATATACTCTTTAGGCATAGAGTCTCTGGGCTGTACTACGATTGGAACTTTAGTAAGGCTTTCCGGTAGCGGTGGTAGCCCATCCTTCTGTAGTAGAAGGACAAGATGCGTGATGCCACCACCCTTAACTCTGTCCGTAGAAGGAAGAACAATAGCCTTTCCTTCAGGCAAGTCCTTGAAGGTTTCTACCAGCCTGTTAGTTCCTAAGTATTCGTCGTCTAGAATATTGCCTTCTGGGTCTTTAGTAAAGTAGTCATCGAAGACAATAACTGGACAATGCTTTAGATTGGCATAGTCGCTAAATACCGTTTCTTCGCTGTGACCGCCGTCAATGTAAGCAAAGTTCGCATTGGCAAGGCTTTCTTTAGCCTTAACCATCGTTTCCTTACTGTCTCCCTTATGAAGTTCAAAGGTAAACTCTTTACCTTTTTCCTGCTTCATTTTATCGGCAAATTCTTGAAGTCTGTTTCCGATAGCAACGATAGTGTTGTGCCGTTTAGAGTTCAGTTCCTTTTTGTCCAGTTCTTCCGTAGCTTCTTCGAATAGATCGAAGCCTACATAGTGTACTTTATCGGACTTCTCAAAGGCAGCAAGAGACATCTCGATTGCTCTGCCTCCATTCCACGTACCAACCTCAATAATCTTGTCTGTTGCATATGTGCGTACAAGATCGGCTAGCTGTCGATAACGTGGCAGCTTTACGTCAGGAGCAACCTCAGTATCGCTAGGGATATTATTCTTTAATGCTCCTTTGTAATGGACCATGTACTGAGACAAAGGAGAGTTTTTGAATGCTTCCAGCCCTTCTACTGCAGGAGTAAGATTGTGTACCTTAGAACCGTGTGCTTCGTAAATCTTTAGTAGACGTTCAAAGATAAAACCGTCATGCCATTCTCTGTAGGAGATTACTTCTCCAATGTCATAGCAGCCTTTTAGATCGGCAATTAGATAGTACGGAGTCTGATAGTCAAGATTGAAACCAACAAAGGATGTTTCGCTGTAGTCTACATCCTTTCTTCCTAAGTGAACAATCTCTGCGTTATTTGGAAGAATATCCTTAAAGTTCTTTTCGGATACTGGAGAAGTAGTAACTGTATCTGCATCCAGCCAGCAAACCCAACCAGCCTTAACTTCTTTCTCCGATAGGTCCAGAATATAGTCCGTTAGAGCATAGACCTTGTGGCACCACTTGATTGCATCCATACGCCAATTGTAAGGCGTCTTGCCCCCTGCTGTACCATCGTACATAGCCATACGAATACGATAGTCCAGCATGTCCTGAAGTTCATTCAGATTCCTATACTCAATGTGAGAGGATTTAGGAAATGTCTTTACTACTTCTGGATCGAAATCGTGATAGTAAGCCGTAAGCTTTAGATTAGAAGGATTCCAATTCTCAACTACAGACTCAAGCATTTTGTTTGCATAGCGAGCATAGCCATCAGGGCTAAAAGAAGTTACGAAGCGTATCATTATTGTTCCTTTTTTTATTATTATTATTACTTAGTAGTCTAATGCAAACAATTTAATGTCACGCCACTCGTCTGCATACTTGTTGTCTATATCTCTTTTACCTTTCCACTGAGGATATACAGGACCGCCAGTAGTGAAGTGAACGCACTTAGGGTCTACTTCTTCCTTACTGTGTCCATCAAGCCAGTTCCAGTCTTCTGGGATATTTCCAATAGGATAAATATCCATCCACTCAAAAGCGTGAAGCCAGCTACCGGACTTTGTGCTTACATCAGCTACAGTAAGTTCATTGATTGCTGGGTGGTCACAATTCCAAAGAACAAAAGAGGACCAGTTCTTTCTTCTATAGATAGTCTGTATCTGACCATCCATCTTGCTTTTCTCTGAAGGTTCGTGCATGTGCT
>Ga0099846_1000762_pt1 | contig 13264 bp, 17 predicted proteins | sample CB_VirMetaG_FD_78180 | JGI IMG/M metagenome (GOLD analysis project Ga0099846, IMG submission 78180) | Freshwater to marine saline gradient viral communities from Chesapeake Bay - CB_1504_1 Viral MetaG | ecosystem: Environmental > Aquatic > Marine > Coastal | place: USA: Chesapeake Bay... | reverse complement strand
TTTTAAACCAATATATATCACCACTGTCAGTATTACTTAAATAATCAGAAGACCTATTACCATTAGGAGTAGCTCCTCCACTATGAATATAGATATTACCTGTTCTTTGGAAGCCATTCACTTGAAGAGTAGCACCACTAGCTCCTTGCCCAATTATAGCTCCACCAAACCAAGTCTTAATACCTGCAGAAGTTTCATCATCAGCATCACTTCTAAGGAATTGAGTACTATCTAGACTATCTAATAAATTAGCATTAACAGCAGTAGCTCCTATTCCTAGCCATCTAGCATCTCCTAAACTATTAAAATCAGTTATTCCATATCCTCCAATAGTAGTCGGTTTACTTGTTAATGAAGCAAAAGTATGGGTGTGACCTACTGCAGATATTCCTGCTTCTGCTAAAGTGTTATTAATCCAAGCTGACCCATTCCATTTTAATATCTCTCCTGAAGCATTGGCTGTTATAGTAACGTTTGAGTGACTATCTAAGGTGTGAGCTGAAGGAGGAAATGTAGAGGGTATTCCTGATAGGCCTGAATAAGCCACCTGAGCAGAAGTAAAAACTCCCGTAGTAGCATTATAAGAGTTTAAAAATTGGTTTGTTACTGCTGCTTTAGTCTGAGCTAATTGCTGAGTAGAAGGCATTATTCCTGCCTCAGATAAAGTATTATTAATCCAAGCAGACCCATTCCATTTAAGAATCTCTCCTGCTGCTATAGATGTTATAGTGGTATCTGTTAAGCTATCTAATGTAGCTGCCACTCCTGAAGATAAAGATGATACTATACCGAATCTATTTGCAGATAAAAATACAGCCTGCGTTCCATTATTTAAAGCAGTAGTTCCTTCCTTAATAACTAGATAACCTCTTACCATAGCAGTCCTAATCCCTGCTAAAGCTAAAAATGAAGCTCTAGGAACTGCATCTAAAGCATCTTCTAGCTTATTATATTGAGCAGTCCCATATTGAATAAAGGTTTTATTAGCATTAGGAAAAAATAGCAATCTTTGGATAGTAAACTTATTTACTGCAACCGTTGCAAGAGTTCCCGTTCCATTGTCGTAATTATTAGGATTAACTAAAGTAGTGTCAGCAGTAAATGTTCCTATTCCTGAGCCATTGTTAAACACATATCCAAAACTAACTAAAGGAACTGCAGCAGTCTGCAAATGATGAGGAGCATTATAATCATTTAAAAAGTTTCTACCATAAGAAAAAACCTCTCCTGAGGATTTAGCTACACTAAGATTAGCTCCATTAGCTGAGTAGATATTCCCTGATAAATTTAAGTCTCCTACAGCTTTAGCTAATTCTCTTAAGCTAGAGCCTACAGCCTTAGTAGGAACTGTGATAGAGAATGTGTCATCTATACTTACCTGATTATTATGGTCAATACCCCCTAAAAAAATAAGACCTCTTAACTCCTCATCAGTGAAAGAAGTCTGCTGAACTATAGCTCCTGCAGCATTAATAGCAATATCAGTATTAAACTGAGTAGCTAAATTAGTTATAACCTGATTAGTAAAAGCTGACCACACTACCTCTATATGAGTTGGGGGAGAAGTTGAATGGTCTACTACAACTCCTGAGCCTGCTGAGACATCAAATCTAGCAGGGTTTACTCCATTAATAGAAATAGCTCCTCCATTATTAAGGCCTGAAGAGGCCATCTCTAAAACGGCCTCTATATCTCTTACCTCAGCTCCTCCAAAAGTTTCTCCCTCTATAATTAGAGGCTGCTCAAAAGTGATTATTCCCTCAGCAGTATCATCCTCACTAGATTTTAATAATTGAGTTATATCATAGCCACCTAAACTCCCTGCTTCAGAAGTAAGCTCTAGAATTACAGGAATTAAAGCAGCCATAGTGAGAGCCTGAGTCCCATAGGTAATTCCATCTATAACAAACTCATTAAATGGGGTAGGAGCTATTAAATGCTGCCTAGTATCATTTATATTGTATAGGCCTAAATCTATTAGACCTAGCTGTAGAGGCTGATAAATTTTAGCATAGGGTAGGCCGTTCAAAGTAAAAGTTCCCCCTAATTGACTATTGATAATAACTGCCATTTTGTCTAGTTTTCTAAATCGTTATACTTTTTTTTGAAGTAATCTATCCTCCTGCTCTGCTTCATTATAATCTCCTTTTGGTCTGCTAGGAGTAGCTTCTGAGCAGCTATAAACTCTATTAGCTCACTATTCATATTTTTAAGCTCTAAGACCTCTGATTTCATTCTGTCTATAGAAGCCATAAAATTATCTTCTACATCTAAGAGCTTCTGTTTATATCTAGAATCTATATCTGTTATCATTTCCTGATATATATCTAAATTTTTCTGAACATTCTCTAAGGCTGAAGCTTCTAGAGATTTCACCTCTTTTTTAAGTCCTATTTTTTTTGCTATTACATCCTTATACCATATTCCTACTCCTGTAGCTATTGCTGCTGCGTACTGAATAATCTCAGCGGGGTTTATCTCCATACTTTCTAAAATATTTTAAAGGAGATTCCTCCCTGTAATTGCTTATTAGTGTCTATTCCTAATTTAAATATATTTTTATTCGTGAGAACCTGAAGCTCTAATCCGACTCCTAAGGGGTCTAAGAGGCTTCCTGCAGGGTTCACCACAGGAACTGATATATTTCCACCTAAATAGATTTCTAGTCTATTAGAAGGCTTTAAAATAGTTATTTCTTTAGGCTTAGTGATATAACTTATTTTTTGTTTAGTTAAAGTTCCTATAACATTAGATTCTACAGTAATTTTTTGTACTGAGTCATTAAATACCTCAAAGTACTTTCTCTCTGTAATAGCTAATGAATATAGCTTTAATTTTTCTATTGAATCTAGAGAGTTCTTATACTTACTTAACAGCTCTTCATTAATAGGATTCTCTTTAGCCACATATTCAGTTTTTCCCTCTTTAATTATAGTGTCATAAATCACTATAGGCTCAGGAGCTTCTATTGTAATAGAGCTTGCCTGAGGGGGGATAGTAATAGTTTCCTGCTCTCTGTTCCATAAATAGATATTAAGTCCTACAGAAGCAGTTAAAGCTATAATAAGATATTTAGAATGCTTCATAATCATTTATGTTTCTCTGAGGAAGTACCTCAAACCTAGTTCTATTGGTATTTATATTAGGATTATCTCCCTTAGCATATCTAGTAAATGTACCTAAGTTCTCTTCTAAATACTTATTAATTAAGCTGAATTTTATATCAGCATCTCTCATAGCCTGAGAAGCTAAATCCTTAATAAGTCCTCTATCTAGAGGAGTGGAATCCTGTGAACTCTTCTGAACTAGTCCGAAAGGAGTATCATTTACATTGGAACTCATAAGATATCTTACATAAGCTAAATCTGCTAAAAGAGACTTTAATCCTGCGTGTCTAAACTCAAAGCTTCCCTCTGTGAAAGTACTTCCATCCATTAAATCTGCATAAGCAACCTCTGCTGAATTAGTTAGTACATCAAAAAGGAAATCCCCTAGATAATCATATAAATCTATATCCTGAGCAAAACCTATAGCCTGCTCTATTCTATCAGTATCTATTTTTTTAGATATATGTTTTAGAGTTGTAAACTCATTAACTGTTATTAGATTTGCCATTATACTGCTGAATTTACATAAGGGTTAATAATTTTTATCTCTTCTGTGATAGATTCCTTCCAATTTTTAAGCACTTTTTTAAAGCTCTCTTCCATCATATCTCTAGTCTCTGCCTGAGATTCATAAAGCATCATTCTACCCTGTCTAACTAACTCTCCTGAGTTTCCAAAGATTCCACTCTCAGAACCATTAACTAGAAAAGTAGGTATATTAAAAGCTTTACATATATTTTTCTCTGCTATATTATCTGAATACTCAAAAAGAGAATCATTATACTCTGAAGTTAAATCCTCTAATTTAATCTGCTCAGATAAATTATCATTTGCATTAGAAGACTCCATTAATAGAATCTTCCCTGTATTATCAGCCCCCTGAAGCTGCTTTAGAGACCGTTTAAAAGCTGTTCTCTCCTCTTCCTTCTCAAAGGGTCTAACTACCATTAACTTAGTAGAGAGGAAGCCATTCTCACTATTATTAGCTCTAAACTTCTGAGAGTTTCCTTCTAATAAAGCTTCATATAAAACTGTGTTTAAATCTGAGATTCCATATACATCATTAGTATCTCCTTTTAAGTGTAGAACTTGACCCTTATATTTCATAATAGACCCTGCAGCTGCTATCTGAGTTTCTATTACTTTAGTATTAGAATTATATCTATCATAGATTTTAAACTTCTTTTTATAAATCCTATTAGCAGTAGAATCCCAATTCTCAAACTCTACTATTTTACCTGAGTACCCTAAATCATCAGATTTTCCTACTCTCATCATAGTAGTAGGTAGAATCTTAATAGAATTAATTTTTAACTCTCCATTATACCCTAAATGAATATAGCAGTTTCCGTGTTTAGCGTACTCCTTAGAGGCTATCCTAAGGACTTGGTTTAAAGTTTGGCCTTCACTATTAACTATCATAGCACCTAAAGCTCCAAAAGAGCCTCCATAGATACTCTTAGCTGCTAAATCTACACACAGCTTAGAGGTCACAGAGCTATTAACTAAGTTCTCTATAGTGTCAGGGTATAGATTATCTAAACCAAAATTAAAAACCTCTTCTCTTTTATCTTCTTTTACTACTAGAGCATCTGAGATAGTTGCTGTATATAAATTCATAGTTATTATTTATTAGTTTCTATAATCTTATCAATAAAATCAGCTTTTTTCTGACCAAATTCTACAGATATATCAGGATAAAGCTCCTTCAGTTCCTGCATTTTAAGCTCTCCTAGATTAGCTCTGAACTCTTCCTCCATAATTTCCTCACTTACATCCTCCATAGCTACTACTTCAATCTCTTTAACTTCCTCAGGAACTAATCCTATTCTCTCCTTCCAATCTGCAGGGAATGAGTAAAAGAACTTAATCCTCTCAGGACAGTCCTTCAGCCATTCTAACGCTAACTCATCAGTCATTTTATCATTAGAAATCATAACTCCCTTGCGAACTCTGTAGGTGGCCTTCTCTCTTATTAATTTAAAATCTGTGCTATTCATATATTCTCTTTTTAATTCATTAAACATAGTGGTAATATCTGAGACACAGCTTCTGCAGAAGTGTCTTCCTGATAGTTCAAAATAAGCCTCATCTAACTCTTTAACATATTTAGTTAGAGCTTCTCTTCTAGTCAGCGTTAATATCTCTTTTATCTCCATTTTAAGATAGAGTTATGGGGAGAAGCTATTAGCCACCCCCCTACTCAATTACATTAAAGTTAATTCTAATCTGCTTAGGCAGGTTTTAGAGCATCATATACAGCATCAGATTCAGTAGGCTCAGCCACACCACCTGCAAAAAGAATATTATAAGGATATTTCTCATAAGTCCCTTCTCTAGTAGCTAGAGTGAAAAGTAAGCTAGAAGAGTTCTCATTAGAGTTCCCTGCTAATTCACTTAATTCTAATCCCGCATCCCATCCGAATACTTTGTATTTATCTGCCTCATCTCCTGCAGTACCACCTTTGTAGGATGTTTTAACCACCACCACAAAGCGACCATTTTTCAATTCATTAGCTCTCTCTGCATTGGCTGCAGAAGTAGTAGCTAGTCTAGCTAAAAATGAGTGAGAGAACCCATCAAAGTCCTCAGCATTTCTAGTCAAAGCAGTAGCCACAGAAGCTAGTTCTCTATACCATTGAACTAATTGTCCTGTAGTAGCTCCTAACATAGTGATAGTATCTAAGATAGCTCCTGTTTGAGTAGAAGCCCCCTTATCAATATCCTCATAGTTTAAAATGATAGCTTCACCACCATCTAAACCTTTTAAGGGGCTATCAGCACAATCAAAAATGATATTTGCTGTTATTTTTTTTGAACAAGCCATAATTTATATTTATATTTTTTTATAGGGAGCAGGGTTTAAGCTACTCCCATTAATTATTAATTCCTTTTGATTAAGCTGTAAGAGTAAACTCTACAATCTCATCAATATTAGCTACAGCTACACCTGATTTAGCTTTAACTCTCATCTGTACTTTATCCAAAGTTTGGTCATAAAATACATCAGCTACTTTATCCTCATCAGCTACATCAGCTCCTACAATAAAGTTAGAACCTTGGCCTGCAAAAATTCTATCAGTACCATCAAGTCCGTAAACTCTCATAAGTTCTCCTCTTCCACCACCGATTTTTAATACTCCATTATCATTCTCTGCAGAATAGTGGAATAAGTTAGCAGCTTTTAAAGCAGCAATATACAAGTCAAAAACATCATCTCCTACTAAGATTTTAGCTTCTCCTGTTCTTTTTACTTTTGCAGGCATAGCTACATAAATAGCATCCACAATAGCAATCACATTTCCTACTACAATTCCTGTTCCTGCAGCTACAGAGCCTGTATTACCATCAATAGCAGTTCCTGCAGTATCAATGATATCAATAAAACCATCAAAAAGAGGATAAGAACCTCCTCCTAAAGTACCTTGCCAATAATGAAGCTCTAACTGCTCTGCAATAGAACTCATTTTAACATCTATTAAAGTCTCTTCCCAAGGCTTCAAAGAATCTCCATTATTAGACCCTGCTGCTATAATAGTATTAGGGAATTTAGTTTCTAAGTCATCAGCACAAAACTGCTCATAAACTGTGAAGGGTTTTACTGTCAAAGTCACTTCATCAGCAGTAGCTGTTCCTGAAGGAGTAGGACAGTTCCCTGCTTGCAAGGTAGCTGCTCCTGATAAATGAGGGACTAAGGTAGAACCTTTAACTCCTGTCATTAAGGTAGCGAACTTCATTGTATCTCCACCTGCAAAAAGTTGCTTAGTAAGAATTTTATTCTCACGAGCTACATAATTAGTTAATGCACTTACATCATAAGCCATAATTCAAATTTTTTTTTAGTTATTAATTACTTTTTAATTATCTATTTTTTCGTGAGATAGATATTCAAACTCATTTTTATTTATTATCTAAATACGTTTATTAAACCACTAGATTTTTTTTGATTAGTTTTAGTTTCCTTAGCCACTATAGTCACCTCTTCTGAGCCTACTAATTTTCTAAGGTCTGCTAATCCTGCTTTAATAGTATCTATTTCTGCAGTAGTTTCTTTTAAAGCATTAAAGCTATCTTTTAAAGCTAATAGCTCAGCATCCACTAGAGCAGCCTTCTCAGCTGAAGCAGTGAAACTAGCCTCTAAGCCTAAAAGCTTGTCTAAAAGCTCTTTTAATTGTACTGTATCAGCAGATTTGTCTCCTTCTGCATCAGCAGGAACTTCTTCTTCAGGGGCATCAGCAGTCTTAACTTCTTTTAAAGCACCACCTTCAAAAATCCATACATCTCCACTAGGAGCTGTGTACTCTCCCTCTGCAGGAAGACTGTCCACTGTAGCCATATCTCCAATCTCAGGGGTAGACCCATCTTCAACCTCAGGGAAGTTTATTTCCACTCCATTAGCGTCTTGAAGGATTAGAGCTTTTATCTCATCTTTTTGTTTTTCCATAATATTCATTAATTTTTTTAATTCGCTGTAAAATTTATCACCTATACTCATTTCTTTTTCTATTTCAGTTTCTAAAACATCTCCTAAAAGAGCTACAGCAGCTAATGGTACTGATAACTCAGTGGCAAATCCCATTTCTAAGGCCTCAGCTCCCGATAAGAAGGTCTCATTTTTTAATAAGCTCTTCATAGTCTCCTTATCAATGTTAGCATAAGTAGAATAAAAATCAGAGAACTGCTCCTCTATCTCTCTTAACTTCCCTGCTATATCTTCTAATCTATCTGCTCCTCCTTCTACAGAAGCCCAAGGATTATGAATCATTAACCTTCTATCTCCCTCAGGAACTATTCTAGTATCTCCTGCCATAAAAATAACTGAAGCAATACTATAAGCCTGCTCTGCAGTAGTAGTTATAGGGATATTTAAGTTTCTTAGATAAGTGAATATAGCTTGGCCTTCTGAAACAGAGCCTCCTACTGAGTTAATCACCACACTTAGCTCAGTAGGTTTTTTAAAGCTCTTTACTTGCCTAATAACATCTATCAGGCTGCAATCCACTCCAATCACACCATTAACAAACACACTTCCTTTCATATATTTTTACTCTTTAGTATCTAATTATTTAGAAGTAATATAAATTACCTTCTACTCTAATCTCTATAAAAAGAGGAATATTAGGAAATATCTATATTCAATTTAAAATATATATTTAGATATTCAGGGTTTTATATATCTCTATATTATACCTCTATATCTCTGCTCTATCCCTCCCCTCTCTATAGCACATAGTCTCCAAAAAGGGGGTTCAGGCCTTGTAAACACTAGGAAGTTTAGAAGCATAAAAAACAGCATATTTTTGGTCTAATAGCGGACTAATATTTACTGATATATACCCCTTTTTTAGTGTATTGTTTTTTTACTTATCTTTGTCAAAATATGTTAAAGTTTAAAAAAAGTTTGGATATATCAAAAACTCTCTAGAATTAAAATAAAGCGATTTAAGAGACTTTCACCCTTCTGAGCTATACTGATATTGAAATCCTGAGAAAGTAAAAAACTCAATGAGAGTCAGTGTTTCAAGAGCATAAAATAAGGGAATGATTTTTGATATATAAAATAGAATATATATGAAATAGCTATAATAGTAATTTTTTTTTGAGTACTTTCAGTAGTACTTTTACATTAAAATCTATTGTTAAAAACTATTGATAAAACTGAGTAATATTTAATAAGTAATAGATATATAAAAATTAACTTTGTAAAAATTAAACACCACCAATGAAACAGCAAGTCCTAAAAAAACTCACTATTCCTAAATCCCTTTTTTATAAAATAGAGGCCTTAAATCTAAATAAGACTCAGAGGATAAAATGCTATAATTTAATTTATTTACTTACTTCTACTCCGAGCAGGAAGGGAGGATTATTTTTAGAGTGGACTCCATTAAGCTACTATTTTTTAAGATTAGTTTTAGGGAGTAGATATATTGATTATGTTAATATTTTAGGGGAAGCAGGAATTATAGACTGTGATGATTTATTTTATGAAGGGAAAGCCTTATGCTACAGAATGAATAGTTCTATAGATTACAGTGAGGAGTTAATTACTGTAGAGTTTAATTATACCTACAGCGAAGAGCTGAATAGAATAAGAATTAACAGAAATGAGTCCCATAGATTTTATAAAAACCTAAGCAACCTGAAGATAGATTTTAATAAACTAGAGTTATTAGCTCAGGAGAGTATAGATAAAATAAGTATAGATAATTTCACTACCAATAATAATTTATTTTGGAGTGGAGCTAAGGAAGTAGAGACCATTACTCCATTAGGTTCTAGAAAAGCCTTCATATCTAGAGCTGCTGCTGTAAGAGATGCTATTAGTCTTAATATGGATTTAATTCAGGGAGGCAATGGAATAAAAATAATGGATGCTAAAGAGTTTATAGCCCAAAAGAAGTTATTTAAGAGAGCTTATTTTAAGAACTGTATAGAAGCTCTTAAAGACCCTAATACTATTTATGCTAAGAGAAATAAAACTAATAATAGATTAGATACTAATTTCACTTCATTTCCTTCAGTTCTATTGGAGGAGATATATCTGCAGAATGATATTCTAGAAATAGACGCTGTTAATTCTCAGCCTGCTCTATTGGCTTATATCTTAGAACAGGAGGGAGTAGTAGGAGATGATGTAGATATCTTTATAGAGGCTGCTTATAATGGGGAATTTTATGAGTATATGAGCAATAAGCTAGGAGTAGACAGAGCTAAAGCTAAGGCTATAACTTTTGAGGTCTTATTCAGCTCCTCTATAGTGAATAGTGATGAGAAATCCTTATTTAAATCCTGCTTCCCTATAGTTTGGGAATACATTAAACATATTAAAAGCTCTTCAGGAGATAAGGATGCTTTTAGTGTAAAGCTTCAGAGATTAGAGAGTGAAATATTTATAGACAAAATACTATTGCCATTATCTGAGAGAGAAATACAGCTGTTTAGTAAACACGACTCTATTGCCTGCTATTCTAAAGACTATTCAGATGTACTAGAACATATCACAAATACCTATCAGGAGCTAAGCTTCAGGGGGACTTTAAAAACCAAATAAAATGAATTATACAGACAAAATTAGAGGGATTAAAAAAGAGATTAGAAGGATTAATAAATTCTATCAAGGATATAAATATCAGTCCTTAACAGAGAGAGAAACTGAAGCTATTGAAGGCCTAAGGCAGAAGGAAGTATCTGCAGCTTTTAATATATTAACAGAGGAAGAGTGGAGTAGGTTTGAAGACGAGCAGATTCAGAAGCTAGAGGAGCTTAGAGAAAATAAAGTTTGATTTTAAAATAAAAAACATTATATTTGTAGAATTATGTTTATATTAATTATTAATAACGTAGGAAAGAACCTACACAAACACTTTAAATTATGAGTAAAATTATTAACATTTCAATCGACTTAAACTCTATCACAGAGGCTAAAGTTAAAACACATTCTAACGGCTGTAGGTATTATAATATGACTGTTAAGGAGAGAAAAGAGCCTGACCAATATGGGAATACTCATTATGTAATAGAAGGCCAAACTAAGGAAGAGAGAGAAGCTAAAGCTCCTCAGAACTTTTTGAATAGCTCAGGGAAGGAATTTATATTCTCTGACAACTATGTAGCTAATTCTAACCCTGCTCCTTCTGCAGCTCCTGCAGAGGAGGAAGATGGTTTACCTTTTTAGATATGAATCCATTTACAGAAAAAAGTATCAGGAATTACCTAAGAACCAATAAGCAATTATTAGTAACTCAGGATTTGCACGACATCCACACGGTTCATAGATTTGAGGATGCTGAAGAGGCTATTAAAGCTATAGGACAAATGGGAGGAGAAAAAACTATCTTCCTGAATAAGTAATTATTAATCGGGGGTGTAAAAGCCCCCTTAAAAAAAACAACAAATGAAAGCACCAAGAACATTTACAAAAATACATAAGGGCTGTGAGTTCTCAGCCTTCTCTCTAGATGGTCTAGAGGAGATGATAAAAAATTGGGATTTACAACAGTCTATATTTCACAGAAGTAAAGTATATACTTATGAGTGCTATGCTAGAGACTTAGAAGATGGGTCTGTAGAATTAGTAGAGAATTTTGATAATGGAGCATTCACTAAAAAATCATTATTTGCTGACAGAGATGATTTTTGGAGTTCTAAAGACACTTTTTAATTATGGAGACTAATACAGATTTACTTCAGATTCTCCACGAGAATAATTTTGAACTTATAACTAGATTCTTTTTAGATGCTTCTCAAAAAAATGAAGCTGCAGACGAGAAGGCTAAGCCTTATTTAAGAGCCTGCAAAGAGAATTACGTTTATAATACTGTCCTGAAGATGGAACTACGAGAAACTAAGCTTAAAATGGCTGAGATGAGGTCTGAGAAGCTAGAGGAGATAGAGTCCCTCAGGAATGATATTAGAAAACTAAAAAAATCACTACAAATTATTAAATCATAAAAACTATGGAATTACAACTTATTAAAAACACAATAGAGCTTTACTCAGGTCAAGATATCACTAAAGTAACTAGACTAGATAATATTATTTCTCTTAGAATTATTTATTATAAGATAGCTAGAGACTTAACTTACTATTCATTAAGAGAAGTGGGAGAACTAGTAGGTAAAAATCACGCAACAGTCCTTAACGGAGTTAATAAATTTGAGGAAGTAATTAGAAAAAAGTACTATAATCAGCTTTATAATGACGTTTTAAACTCATTAAATAATGAAGTAGCTCTAGATAGAGTGGCCAAAATCGCTTCTGCAGAGCAGGAAGAGAGCCTCAATACAGAAATATGGAAATTAAAAGCTCAATTATTAGAGTTTGAACAGACCTTAAACCACCCTATTTTTAAGGATTTACTCACTTTGAGTGATAGTGAGCTGTCAGATTTCAGAGAAACACGCTTAAAACCCTATAAAAAGAGCTTAGAGAGCAGGTTATATCAGGCAGCAGGTTGTGGAGTTAAGAAGTCTAGATGGGAATTTAATAATTAAAAAATGAGAAACTTAATTCTATTACTAATATCCCTGATATTTTTAAACTGTAGCAAAGAGGACTGCTTTAAATCAGCGACTAAAGAGAAGCTCTCTGTAGGAAGTTCTTATAAAACACTATCTGCTAAAGCTTTATCTAATTCAAAGGAAGCTCCCTATCTATTTTCCTTATTTAATTTAGATAGCTTATCAGGGATTATTCACTCAGTAGCAAAATATGACAGCCTAGAGCTGAAGTGGATTCCTAAATATTGGATAACATTTGAGTCTAGAGATGTTATTATACATAAAAATAGGAGATTATTATTATCTACTATTAATACTGTAATTTATGGGAGTGTTATAGGAGAAGGAACTATAGAAATAAAGTATAATTCTACTTTAATAATTCAAGGAAGTTTAGATGATAGAATAACTATGAATATAGAAGAGGGTTCTGAACTTATAATAGACACTCCATTAGGAGAGCCTGATATCCCTAAACAAAAATATATAATAGAAGTCCCCTGCTCTTTTAAGCTCCCTCAGGAGGTCTTAGAGGATGGAATATGGTGGGCATATAAAGAGAATAAATTAACTTAAACACTAAAACAATAGATATGAAGCCAAATGTAAAAATCACAGAAGTTCCTAATAAGCCTGATTATTATGACCTCACTATTAAGACGTATAAAGACACTCTATCAGGGAGATTTGAGAGAAGTGAGCTTAGAGAGCTTATAATGGTAATAGATAACGCAATATAGAAGACTATGGATTACGATAAAAAAGACCTTCCTAAAAAGAATAAATGTTTAAACTGTGGAGAGCCTACAGCGAACTTATACTTCTGTTCTATGAAGTGTTGCCTAGACAAAAAGGAAATTAAAATTATACAGCTATGAATTATTATGACCAAATAGACCCATTAGGGGAAGACTCAGGAGATGCAGTTTGCTTATTCTGTGGAGAGCCTTGCAGAGAGGGAGATTATTACTGTAGTAAACAATGTAAAAAAGAAGATATAAAATGATACTAGATAAAAATAAATATGAGTTTAAAATCCTGAATAAGGGGACTAAAAATGAGCTGTATGTGTTTGAGAATCAGACAGATATTACTATAATGAGTAAGGAGGAATATGAAGCTGAGAAGCTTAAAATAGAACAGATAGACTTTTGG
>Ga0099846_1000760_pt1 | contig 13276 bp, 25 predicted proteins | sample CB_VirMetaG_FD_78180 | JGI IMG/M metagenome (GOLD analysis project Ga0099846, IMG submission 78180) | Freshwater to marine saline gradient viral communities from Chesapeake Bay - CB_1504_1 Viral MetaG | ecosystem: Environmental > Aquatic > Marine > Coastal | place: USA: Chesapeake Bay... | reverse complement strand
TTAAAGATTCAGCTTCATTAACAGATTTCGCTGATGGAGATTTCGTAACTGTATCTGTCGAAACTATTGACCCAGGAAGTTTTATAGCATTTGCCAATTCAGCAACTACATTTGCAGTTTCAGTAGCTCCCAATCCACCAGTTATATTAACATTTCCTATAATCTGAACATTGGGGCAAGCAATTTCCAGAGATTCTGTACTAGTTATAGTAATCTTCTTGCCTGAAAAAATGTTGATTGTGTCTTCACCGTTTACATTAACCACTTTAGCTATTATGTTACCTTTCTCGGTGACGATAACATTTTTGTTTTTGGAAATAACTTCATTGGAGTTTGTTGATACTAATGTATTTTCATTCCCCGTAACTTTAGTGTTTTTATCACTAGCTACAGTTGAATTCATACTGCCGCCGACTTGTCGATTTAAATCGGATCCGCTGTTGATATTAAAAGCTAGACCAGATTTAATTCTAATGTTTTCGCCAGCGTCGAGATTGTAGTTGTAACCAACTCCACAATAATGATCTAAGTATGCAAAATTGTATTGATGATTAACTGACTTATTTACCTCAAGACCGCTTGGATGAATTTCTTTAAATGAACCAGATCTATGATACCAGTGCAATCTTTCTGCGCCAGGAGTGTCATCAACTTCTATTACATGACCAGACTCACTCTCATAAACATGATTGTATGGATATTTTGCATTATATGGAGTTTTAGGTTCAGCAAAAGGAAATGCTGGTTGCTCTTCTGCTCCCAATACGTTACCATCATATCCCGCACCTTCACCAGCAGTAACGCTTGATATTTTAGATGCTACTATAGTTTGTGTTATGTTTTCATTTCTTGCCAGTCTAGATGATGACGGCTCATTCAAACTATCTTCTAGCGGATAACGAGATATATCAGACTGCTGTGCATCAGCTACAGTATCAACTTCTCCAGTGAATATTTCACCTTCTGTTACCATTTGATCTATATCAGTTTGGTCAAAAGTGCCATCCTGATTCAAATCGTATTTAAATCTGTCTGCGCTATATTCTGAAGTTAGCTGACCGAAAGCCACATTGTCTTGAGGCAATCTGTTTGGGTCAAATCCATCAGCTCCAGTTTCAAGAAATTCTGCTTCATAATCTTTGATGGGAGACATTCTAGGTGGTCTAGGAACATTTTCTGAAGTCAATTCATCATCTGGAGTTGGATCATAAAACCCAGTGCTGGGATTAGCAGGATCTTCATCTATACCAGGAATAAAACCAACAACTATTGGCTTTTGAGCTTCAGTATCATCTAGAAAGAATCCCCAACACCAGTCACCTTCTTTAAGTCCAACTGGATTTTTTCCGTTATCAATAGGAAGGCTAGGCATAGCCCAAGGCAGATCTTCTGTGGGAAGCTCAGTTTTGTCTTCAGTGTGCCAACCAAATATTCTTACTCTAACTCTACCAAGAAATATTGGATCTTTTCTGTCTTCTACAACGCCTTTCCACCAGATGAATCCATTTTTTCCAAAAAAGCTATTGCCCATTAAATCACCGCTTTATGTAAATTGTGTGAGTGTATTTATTATAGGCAATAGCATAAATTTATTTTACTCGATAGAATCTAACAAATTTGAGTACATATCTGAATATAGTTTTCTAATAGCTTTAGATCTATTAGCAAGTTCTAATATAACTTGTTGTCTATTCTTCTTAAAACACTTTACTATAAAATCTTCATCAATTAAATTTTCAACTCGTTTTGCATCATATATTTTAAAGACTTCATCGGTAGCTCTTCTATCCCCAGATTCCATCATTGAATGGAGGGCAGTATTTTCTGGAAATAACTTCTTGGCTTCTTTGATTAACTTATAGTCATATCTTACTTTTACTAAATGCATATAATATTCTCCTATACTCTGTTCACAATATACTAATATTATAGCATAAGAAATATAGCACTGCAATAGATATTTTAATCAATAAGTAATTGTTTTTATTGAAGATTAACTGTCGAACCAGCAAACAAGTCTAGTCTTGTATCCAGGAAAAGAGCTTTCAATGCATCTCATAACAGAAATTGCAACACTAAGGCCCACATTCTCATAGTCTGAAAATGAGAATACTCTCTCATATTCATAATTACTTCCAATAGAATCAACTAATTTTTTCCAAATTTCAACATCAGTAACTTCGTTTAAGTGCAACTGCTCTTTTATATACTCATGTCTAATTTTGACAAGTTCATTTAAGTGTAGCCAAGTCTCAGAATGACATTCACGTTTTCCTCTATCATTCAGCCAATAATCATACTCTTTTTGAACTATGTATGAAGTTGGAAAATCTTTGCTTCCTATATGCTCACTACTAGATGGAGATGGATATCCTCTAGGAGAAACAATAGATGTTCCAGGAAAAGTTCTCACATCTGCAATAAGTCCAAATAAAGTATAGTCTCTCCCAAACTCTACGGAGCATGAGAAATTCCAATTTTGATTTTTGCTATTCAGATCACAATATTCAATATATGCATGTATGTCGCATCCCATAATTAAGTTTCCAAAAATAAAACATTCAATATTAATTGAAGAAATACTCAGATTGAAATGCGTCTATCAAAAAAGATAGCTTTTCTACTGTGTCAACATTTGCGGTAAGCTCAACTAATTCGCCCTGCTCATTTTTTGCAACAATAATCAGCTTTCCATTTTTGTTCACGACAATATTTTCTATATCAGTCACATCAATCTTCATCTTTATTCTCCATGAAATCAATAATAATAAAAGAAATCAATATGAATAGTATAGCAGATATAAGAACTGTAGTCAAGTCTTTATCCTCTAGTGAGAGATAGAATTTTCTTCATTTGCGCTTCAATGGCAGGCTTTCTATTTGGCCAGTATATGTATTCTTTATCTGAAGTCTTTATTAACTTCATTAGAAATGGTATAATTAGTTTTTCAACTTCAGTTAGTTTTCTTTTGCAATCTTCAACGCTTTGTTCACTCTCATTGATTACACTTTTATATTCTTCTTCACTAACTGCTGAAAAGCCGAAATCATTATCATCTATAGAATATTCACTAAGTATTTTATTTAAGTCTATTAAATCTGACATATTGGTACCAAAAATCGAAAAACGTCAAAACTTGATGTTGAGTATATTAAACGAAAAATTATTTATAGAGAAACTAGATTTACTTTTAGGCTTAGTATCCACAATCTTAAATACTAAAAATGCAGATAACTCATTTCTTCTATCATACGTTGGTTCAAAGTCTAGCAAGAAAAATATGAATAGAAAAACCGCTATTTGTGAAATAACATTAATCATGGATAAACCTGCTCATTTAAATCATCAACTCTTTTATGCAAGGCAGTACACTCGTGTACTTTTTCAAGCCAAAAATTATCTAAGCTAATCAAAGATTCTTGCAGATATTTCAAGTAGCTTCTAACAGAAGTAGCTTCTAAGTTGTCAATATCAGGACAACTTCTCTTCAGGTCAATGTTTCTCTCAATATTTTTAATTAAATTTTTTGCGCTTCGTATATGCACATAATACTTTTTTCGCTCTTCTTTTAATATGCTTATACGAGCTTTGCATTTGGCAATTCTACGTCTCAATTCACTGATAGAAAGTTTATTTACGTCCATAAATAATCTCGATACTCTATAATCTTGTTCATCATCTTAGATTCTTCATCTTTATATTTTAACTCAAGTTCTTGCATCAAGTCAATTAATCTTTTATGTTTTTTCGCAAAGTATGTTTTAGAGTATTGTCTAGAGGTTAATAAAAATTTGCCATACTGATAAGTCTCTTCTGGCGATTTTCTTTTTGGATAATCTTTTTTCCACCACAAGTAGACTGAAAGAATTTCTGAGTATGCTTTACACCACCTTTTAGAACATCCATCATCAGTATTGCCAAACTCTTCGATATACTTATTAATATATTTGATAGAGCATTTTTGACATCTACTCTCAGGCCTAATAATAAACGGAAAGCTATTGAATATCTTTCTAAACTTATTCTTACATTCGCAATTATACGATAATTCTATTTCCACATAGTCAACAACGATTTGCATCATTGAATGAAGAAGAATTGTATCTTTGTCATAATAGTTTGGTGTCAAACTTTTTATCTTTAGAACATTGTATCTCTTAGTTGTTCTAAATGCGATAAAGTCCCAAAATCTATTTGATATGACATCTAGAGAATCGAAAAAATTAATAATACCGAAATTCATCTGAATCACTAAAATTTTTATAATATGAATTCATATCAACAAACAAGTCAATGGCTAAAAATAGAAAAGTCACTCGATATTGATGCAAGTTTGGTTCATACAGCCAATCATCAACATATGATAAAACTTTTTTAACTGAAACTCTATATGTCCAAAAAAATGGATTTGCCCTAAATGTAAGCACCACATTAGAATTTTTTATTCTGTAAGCTAAATTGATAATCGTTTTTTTCATATTACTCTCTCAAGATTTAGATGCACTGAATTCCCATAGATATTCTTTTTTATCGGATAATTTTATGAAGTATCTACTTAACGCAAATAAAAGATCACTCAAACGATTCAAATAAACTAAAACATTTTTATCGAGTTCAACTTCAGAGTTTAACTGCCATAAATTTCTTTCACATCTTCTACAAACTGCCCTAGCAATATGAAGAAAAGAGTTTAGCTCAGTGCCGCCAGGCAAAACAAAAGACTTCAACTCTGTAACTCTTGAAGTGGCATCATCAATAGCAGACTCCAAAACCTGAATCTTTTCTGTATTCATAGTATTCATCTTGTCGGCATATTCATAATCTTTTGGGGTTGCAAGGTATGCTCCAATATCAAACAAATCGTTTTGTATTTTTGCCAACAGATTAGTAGTTTCTGGAGAATACTCTCTCTTCTGAACAACAGTTCTAATAAGACCTAGATGTGCATTAAGTTCATCAATTTCGCCTACGCAAGACATGCGTAAGGAGCTTTTTTCAATTCTAGTGCCGCCGACAAGGTGAGTTGTGCCTTCGTCTCCATTTTTTGTATAGATTTTGTTTATTTTGACCATGATGTTCCATTATAAAACTGTAAGTGTATACTGCTATTTATCAGATAATAGCGATACTATAACATACAATTTCAAACATGACAAGCTATTTTATATTATCTTTGTATTAAAGTATGCTTATATATTACAAGATACTAAACTGCGATAGCAAATTTTCTATGTCTTGTTGTTTCCACTCTTCGCCAAAAAATAAGCTATCCGCATATTTCTTACTGCCCAGACAATATAACTCATATGATGGTTGGGAAAAAACGTCCCATTGAGCTAGTGCATATTCTCTAGTTCTACCTCGCTCATTAACATCTCTAATCAATTTTCGTTCAAGTCTAATCTTATCATTAGTATCAACAAAAATTTTCACATCAGAAATGTTTCGTATTTGTTCAAAGTGTAGAGTTAGAATTCCCTCGATGATGAGAACGTCTAGTTCTTCTTCAATTACATCAACTTTCGTTTCACTTCGTTTATGTTGAGAAAAATCATAGACTGGCAACTCAACTCTTTTATTTTTAACAAGAGAATTATAGCATGAAATAAGCAAGTCAATATCAAAAGCATTTGGGTGATCATAGTTCAACTTTTTTCTTTCATCAAAAGAAAGCGAGTTTATTTTGTAGAAAGAGTCTAAAGCAAAACAATCAACTTTAATGTTTCTATTTCTTAGAGTCGAGATTATGTTATTTGAGAGAGTCGTTTTTCCCGATGCGGTGCCGCCAGCTATAGCTATAACTCTCATTGTATAAAACTCTATAGATTAGACCTAGCTTTTACTAAACTTTCTTGAGAGCGAGATAGTCTAGCTTCAGCTTCAGCTAACTTCTCAGCAACTTCAGAAGATTCTTCTTCTTTAAAAATCTTTCTCAAAGAATCAACTTGCCTTTTTGCTCTGTTGTATTTTTTTCTACATCCAGCTAGTCGAACATTCTTATAATTTCCAACAGACATTTATTATTTCTCCAATATGTTTTTCACACAAAAAAATGGCGGAGCTGACGGGACTCGAACCCGCGACCTTCCGCGTGACAGGCGGACGTTCTAACCAACTGAACTACAGCTCCTTTTTTAACACTGTATATATTATCTTTTCAAAAGCGAAAAAATTCTTTTTCTATTTGCTATAACTTTTCTCATAGCGTCTGCATCTTGCAATTCATATTCTCTTTCAGCATCTTCATATTTTCTAATTAAAATATTCTTCTCTAATCTCTCATCATTAGTAAGACAATTAATTCTTTCTAACTCATCTTCTGAAGAGCATGAATACTTAGAACACATTTGAGATATGAAACTATTGTAATTGGAGATTTGACCAACTTTTTTTGGATCTTCTCTATTATCTCTCTCTTTGAAAAAAGTATATAGATCGTAAATTAAATGATAAAATTTGCTATCATCTATATTTTTACAATCATTTTTCATATGTAAACAATACGCAAGACCTAATTTAGAATCGCAAATATCATCATCGTCCCACATAGACCACTGTGGACTAGATACTGTCTTATTAGAATCATCAGCAGAATGAAATGTTATACTATACTTTTTAGCAAATACTTTTTCTACAAGCTCAACAACACAAGAAAAAACATTCTTTATTAGATCGTAGTCAATATCATTCAAAGAAGAATATTGTTCAACTTCACTTTCATTAATCTTTATTATTGAAGAGAAAGTATTGTTATCGTGATCCAATACTTGTATTAATTTTAAGTCCATACCGCCATAGCGAAAATAATCAGAACCACCATCAACGAAAGTGCTATTCTTACACTCGCATATTTGAAAATCGTGTCTATGCTTACTTCGCAATATAGCATTACATGACAAACATTTTATTGTATTATATTTTTTATCCATAATTTTCTCACTTATCATATTCAAGTACATGCTTATCACAAGCACAGTATAGATGATATTTTCCTCGAATTGAAGCCGTTTCTGTATCTCCGCAAACTTCGCATGTCGTTCTAGATCTTTGCATAGCTTCTTTAATATAAGAAGATACTACATCATTTTCCGCTGTTAGATAAATTCTAAGAAAGCCAAACTTTTCTTTTATCTGAACTGCATAGACACTCTTAATAAAATTTTCAGATTGCGTATCAAAATACGCTTGCATCTTTTTAGAGAAGTCTAGAAGAATATCAAACCAGCCATCGCCACACTCAAAACCAAACGCTATGGGAAGAAACACATCACTTCTTCTCAAATTTTCTCGCTCAGTCTCTATATTACTATACAAACTCTTACACGCATCAATAATTTTTTTAGTATTCTCATCGTTCATAAATCACACAACTAATTCTGTTCTTAATAACAAATAAAATATTTACTCTGCAATTCTCATTCACGCAAACGTAATGATCAGATGATGAAAAGTCTGATGATGAAAAAGAAATTCCGATATGATTTGTTTTCGCACTAACAAACTCACACTCACAAGAACATTCACAACAATTTATTTTCTGCGAACTCATCTCTTTCTCTTCTAACTTTCATATTAAATGCTATTGTATGCACTTTTATGCTTCTTGAAATATACTCAGCAAATACTTCTTCTAAAATAGCATTATCTTCTTCTATATCTAAATCCGTCATACAATTACTAGAGTAATAATTATTCAATCTAATAATCTCAGCATGAATTTCTGCTTTAGTCAATTCATTAGAAATTCTTTTTGCTTCACGATACATCGACAAGTCATATATTTTATTCATGAGTTTTCCAGCTCCAGATGTATACAATAGCAATAACACAAACAACTTGAAGAAAGCAAGATGCTTTAGTAAAATCACACAGAATATGCATGTCCATAAAAATCCTTAAATAAACCAACTTATAGTGGGACCACTTGGACTTGAACCAAGGACCTACTGGTTATGAGCCAGCCGCTCTGACCAACTGAGCTATAGTCCCAAAAAACTATATACGACCTTAAACAAAGTCTAAACAACCAGTTATACACATAAACAAATAAAAACATCTATTAATAGACTATAGCAAAGTTATACGCATACGTCAATATATTTTTCACACATAACATATTGATATTAAAAGTAGTAAATATAATATAAATAAAATTAGCGCAAAAATGTAATCTCTATCTTTCTCGGAATTCAAACACTATGGCAAGCACTAAAGGATTCTCCCAGTGGGTAAAATACTATAAAGGAAAAGGTGACGTAGAGATAGCTGTCAAAAAAGCTGGCAAACTAAAGCCAACAAGCAACAAGACAACAACAGAAACAAATATACAGCAAGGGGAAATAATCACACTTCTAGAAATAAAAAGTGATGATGAATACTACTCATACTCATCTTCAAAAAATAGAACTCCGACGACAACAGCTTGGCTTCCTGTAAAATATAAAAACAAAAAATATCTATGTAGTATAGATATTATGAGTAAGCCAAAAGAGACTGGAGGATTATTAGATTTCAAACTACAAACTGCAAATCTAATTCAAAGAGCTAAAAAGAAAAAATATGATCTGATGGGAGAAAAAAACGTAGAGTGTGCTGTATATACAAGCGCAACAGAAATGAAAACGCATTGTTTAAGTTACATAAAATCAAATAAACTACTAGACTCTGCTATGAACTTAAAGCAATCTCTTATGAGATACTTTTCATCTTCAGATGCAAGCAAAATAGAATTTTTAGAATCAGTAACAGATAGCGAAATAGCACAATTCAAATATATAGGCGAAGTCGCAATAGCGATGATACTTCTAGAAAAAACAAAAGTATCATCAGCAATAAGTAGCACAAACACTGTGCCGTTTACTAGTAATGTGAAAGAAGTTATTTTTCCGCTAGATGAAAGTTTTGCAGGAGCAGACTCTTTTGTAAAAACAAAAGATGGCACAATATACGCAATCTCATCAAAAGCTGGAAAGGGTGCGGCAGCAAGTTTCTGGACAAACTTGTATCCTAAAATAATGAAGAATAAAAAATACAGAGACAAGTCAAAGATACTAAAAGACATCTACGACTCAGCTCAAGCAATCGGAGTAACAACAGAACAAAAAATAAAGACTTCGGGAAAACAAATCGTATACGAGTACGGAGTAAGAAAAATATTAAACATGAGTGCAAAAGAGTATGCAAACAGTTATGACTTATATGAAGATTTTAAAAAATATGATGATATATCAGACTATTCAGTAGAGAGTAGAAATGCTTTTTTCAAACTAAAAGAAATGATGAAAGAAGCATCAAACGAAACTGCATTAAAAAATTTAGATGAAAGCACAACTGTATTTTTCTGCAAAACTCTTGCTGATAGAATGAATGATGATGAAAATACTATAAATGTGCTACTAGAAATTCTATCTGAAAAAGACTACTATCAAGCAAATCAAGATATGAAGGAACTCAAGAACGGAAACGTAAAATTCAGAATCACAAGATCTGGTGGTGGAACGCTAAAGATGATAGGAACAAAAAGCGCATACAGAAACATTCAAGCATCTCAAGGTACAATAAACTATGAGATAACGAAAAAATAAAGTTTTTTATGCACTTGTATCAATGAAAAAAATTAACTTTCGGATTTCAATTTATCAAAAAGTTTTTCTAGAGTATCTGCAACAGCATCTTTACTAGCTCTAACATTTTGAGAGTTAAGCAAATCAATTACAGGCTTTTCCATAATTGCTTCAAACTTCTTATAGTCATTTGCTTTTACTGCTGACTTAGCTTTATTTAACGCTTTATTTAATCCCCAAAGGGCTTTCGCTCTATCTAGCATACCTTCTTGGATAACTTCTTTTTTAGAATTTGGATTTCTATTTGATATGTACTGTTTAAGTATTTTTAATTCATCAGACATGATTTATTTCCCAAAGCCGTTTATGGAAATATTTATAAGTTTTTCATATTACTTCTATCAAACAACTCATTTCTCTCAATCACTATCATATTACTGCACTCTCTCGCTTGAACAAACGTCTCACTTATTCTCTCAGTAATAGTATAGTCTAATTGAACAACATCATTAAACACAACATTTCTGAAAAACTCACTAGTAGTATTCAACTGAACTTTAGTATTAGAAACGATTGATCTAAAATGTAGCTCAAAATATTCTCTAGTAGAATTCTTAAATTTACGTCTCATCTTATAGACTAATTTTAACTTATCTTGCTTAACTCTCACTTGCTTAAATTTCATCTCTTTCTCTCTACTATTCACGATTATCTCTAGAGTCTTTAAACTCAGAAATAATTATTGACACTATACAAACTAACAACATCGAAATTAGCAACTCACTGAATGAACTAATACCAACTCCATTATCATTGAATATATCAAGATTCATAATAAACTCCTCTAAAAAACCAATATGTAAAAAAAACTATCCGAAAAAATTTTCACTATACAGAACCAAAAACGAATTTGCGAAAAATTAGCTTTGAATCAAAACTATAAAAAAACCAATTTGCGAAAAAATTAGCTTTGAAACCTAGTTACTATTATATTGTTTGTTAATTCCTTTTTCTCCTATAATTTCAGGTTTTTATAAGTCTCCCTGGTTCTCCCTGGTTTTCAGGTTTATTCCGAGAAACTTTCTATATCATATTAAACATCTTTATTAGAAAGACAACAGCGAAGACAATCGCTAGAAAGTCTACTACATCATACATTAAGTCGGCAATTTTATTAGCCTTTTCGTTTATTCTGTTATATCTCTCAATTACTCTCATTTTTTTTCTCCTGCTCATCTCTTTTTCCTTTACTTTGATTATAGCACTATACAGAACTAACATTCAAGAAAAAAAGGAGCGAATGGACGAAATAAAAATCTAATTAATCAAGTCACTTGGCATATCTATAGCATTAAATAATAGATTTTTTGCATCTACGAATTTCTCGTATGTAGTACGTCCAGATAGTAGTTCAACTTGTGCAACATGTAAACATGCTAGATAGTCTGAACCAGTAAATGCTCCAAATTCTTCTCTGAATATCTCGATCATCTCCTCAAATTGTTTTTTGTAGTCTGTCATAGTTTAGTCTCCTTGTGCATCATCATAACATTCAATACCGATATCTCTTAGATTCTTAGCTATTGCTTCAGCTTGTGCTAACTGTCTTCCTGTTGCGTTATCATAGCCGACGTAGATAGCTTTAGATCCAACTCCGTATGCTTTTGGCAAATATCTGAGACCACACTGACTAGCGGCTTTCTTAATTGTGTTCAAAGTCTTTCTATCAGTATCATAGAAACAAACGTAAGCTCTACCGCAGCCTCCACGAGGTCCAGTGCCGTTTGCTTTAAGTCCATTTTGAATTGCGTTTACTATCTCTGTTATCATAATGTTTATTCCTCAATTAAGCTAGACTTTGAAACCAAGGATAGTGAGGCTTATTCTCATCCATCTCTAATACTTCAGCAACGCTATGCACTGCTCTTAGTGCAACGTGTACTTTTATGTGACCAGTCCAACCTGTCAATTTCTTGACTAGTAGCTCTGTATCAGTCTTGCTGTCTATTTCATCATTGAATATAAAATTTCCACGATGTCTAGGTCTATCATTAAGAGTTTGCTCTTTATCTCTAAGCTCAAACTCTATTATGTAAACTCCAGTAGTGTATCGTGTTATTTCTATTCCACCTTGCATATTATTGTCTCCATTCTATTGTAAATTTTGAGTTAGTCGCTCTACTCTTTACTCTGTCTAATATTTCATTCAGTGAAGAGCTAGAGGAAATCTTACTCCAGTTTCCGTCTATGTATTGCCACGCTTGATATAGTTTTTCGTTTCTTCTATAGCAGAAGTCTTCACTTATTGTAAATTGAGTATTGTTTGGATTATTAATGTTCATATCACTTTCCATCCCTAGTTCTATTGAATTTCAATTCCATTTGCTCTCTGTTCAGCCTTTAGAATGTCGTCTTCAATCTCAGAACTAGTCTTCTCTTTTTTGCTTTCTAGTGTTCTCTCTATCTGGTGCTGTAATCGTCTGAACTCGGCGTTGCTAACATTAGCTATTCCGCTTTCTCGAAGAATATCGGAAACTTCTTCAAGCGATATTTTTTTGTCTTTTATGTCGGCTATGATTTTCTGAATTATCTCTTTCATATTGTCTCTCAATTAACTATCTCTCTATTATGATGATAGAATAGCATCAAAAGATTCAAATAGTCAATAATTTTTTAAGTATCTAACTTATTGAAATTACATGGAACGTGAAAATATTTTGGAAAACCTATCTTAGATAAGGCCCAGAAACTGAGTTTCCGCTTGCTGAGAGTTTATAAAACACTGTTTTACCGTTCGCTAAGTTTACTTGAATCATGTTTCCGCTAAGAATAGCAAATACTGCATTAGATCCAAATGTTGATAGAGGAGCGCCGCCATTCATTCTTCGCAACTCAACTTTTTTAGATGAGTTTACAGTAACGAATAAACCAGCATAGTTTTCTGATATTGCATCAGATAGAATTGTGTCTTTGTATGTTGTCATAGTATAAGTATTTATGAAAAAAAGAACCGATATTTTACATGCTCGGTTCAACACATGAACAAGGAATAAGGAGACAACACAGAGATCGTTTGGCTCCAACGCCTGGGCTCGAACCAGGGACAGGGTGATTAACAGTCACCTGCTCTACCAACTGAGCTACGTTGGAACATTTTTACTTTATACAACTCAACGTATAAAATTCTACAAAGTAAGCTCACACTCTGACTCGAACAGAGGACCGATGGTTTACAAAACCATTGCTCTACCAACTGAGCTATGCGAGCAAAAAAATAGGACTCAGTCAAAATCGAAACATATTGAACGCCATTTCAATTTTGTTTTTTATAACCGCATCTGAGTCCCAACACACGGTCTCTAGATGTTAGAGCTAGAGACAAGAGAGATAGAGATAATCACTCTAACATCTAGGGGAACATTGTCAAATCATAATATATTCACTTCAAATCACTTTTCAAACTTTACTACACATTCTCAGATAAGTCAAATCTTTTTTGATCAAATTTGATCAAATCTTTTTTGAATCTTAATTTCACCTTTTCGAGGAATCTTAGCCCATTTGATTCCGTTAACGAATGGATCTCCAACTTTGTTTTCATCTACTGCATAACCAGTGAGAGATACTTCTCCAGAAATGCTGTCTTTCCATTCTATGTCTGACACTTTATCAGAAGAAGAAGTAAAACATACTGCTCCTAGAACTGGATCTA
>Ga0099846_1000755_pt1 | contig 13315 bp, 31 predicted proteins | sample CB_VirMetaG_FD_78180 | JGI IMG/M metagenome (GOLD analysis project Ga0099846, IMG submission 78180) | Freshwater to marine saline gradient viral communities from Chesapeake Bay - CB_1504_1 Viral MetaG | ecosystem: Environmental > Aquatic > Marine > Coastal | place: USA: Chesapeake Bay... | reverse complement strand
ACTTCGGATGCTACTGGAGGTTAACTTCAAAGAGAAAACTTAACAAAAGAGAAAGTTTCTTCTGTTTACCGGCGCAAGATTCAATTCCCTATTGGGTCGAATCGCCTAGAGCAGCTACTTCCAGACTCGCCATACATGTTTGCTGGTACACGCTAAACCGCTGAGTACCATCGTACCCAATTCAACAACAAACCTCAAATATCTCTTGACACCTACATAACACTATGCAATCATGTACCTACACAACGGATTGGAGTTCCTAAAGTGACTACAACACTTAATATCTCAATCGAGACAGATAACGCAGCGTTTGAGGACAACCCGAACGAGATTAGAGAAGTTCTGGCACGTATTGCCGACAGTGTGACCAATGGCGAATACGTTGGAATCATTCGAGACAGCAACGGAAACGCCGTTGGCAACTGGATACACGCTGGATAACAACTAGCCTACTAAGTGACGATTGGAGAACTGAAAACATGACTACGCCTTACGCTAGCTACAACAACTGCCCCAAAGCCCCACGGCACGAGTTTCACAAACCACGCCCTACCAGCACAATCAAGATTTGCATTTGGTGCGACCAGTTCAGGCACGTAACACCTCGAAAAGAAAAGGTCGAACGAACCGATCTAACCGATAACATCACAATCGTTTCGATTTCATAGCCACACTGACGAGCCGTATACGGCGAAACTGCCAACCTAGGAGAACTGGCAGTCTGTGGATAACCACTAAACGGATTGGAGAATCCCAAAATGAAACAGACAGTTTACGAATCCGACTTTATCGACGCTTTCCGACAGATTCGACCTGATAACTTCTCATATGATGGGCTAAAAGCACTCTACGCCGATCAAATCGAACTGGAAAATGCTCTTGGCGAAGAAATCGAACTCGACGTTATCGCTATCTGTGTTGATTTCTCAGAGTACGAAAGCATTGAAGAATTCCAACAGGACTACGGCGACGAGTACAAATCAATCGACGACGTGGCACAGTCAACAACCGTTATCGACATCGACGGAACCGCTTTTATAGTGCAATCGTTCTAACTCACCCGTTTATGCGTTCCAGACTAGGAACCTGGGGCGCATATGCAGGCGTTTTAGATAGCCTGATAACTGGATTGGAGAACCTAAGTTGACTAAGTACACCGAACAAGAGTTAGCAGTCGATGCGCTGATAACTGCGTCTAAGCAGATCGTCGGGCAGATTGACTTTGCTATTGCAAGAGGTTTCATAAACCCGAATGACATTGTGACCACTGGCGCACTCAACCGCATCAAGGACGCAATCGACCGTATCGAGAGTTAGAGAAATTGGAGAACCTAAGTTATGCAACGCATTATCAAAGAAGATGAACGATACGATCTGGTTAACACGCCAGTCACGCTCAATGGGCAACCGGCACAAATCGCAGGTGCAAAGATGGATTTCCCGATTGTCCGAAACATCGAAACCGGCGAACACTATGAGTACGCATGGCAAACCGTGGCACACGTAGTCGCTAACGGTGGAAACTTCAAGAGTTAACCAAGATGACTAAATGCCGTACCTGTGGAATGCTCCGCTGCTACAAGTATCACCACCTAGGGGGAACACGATCATGCACGATTGCTACTGGATACGATTAGACCGTCGCCAATGGAACGCAAATATCCGGTGGTGGCAGTTCTGGCGCAAGCCCAAGCCAATTAACGACATTTGCAACGACTGCCAGCGACTTAATCACTGGCGTGCAGCAGCTAAGCGTAATTACAGCGTGAAATATTAGATGCTCTACGTCGAAGTAACCACAGACAACCAGGGCAGACCAACGTACGCCACGTATTGCGGTAGACACGCGCCGAACTACAACCACGTATACACCGGCTGGAAACTGCCAGCGGACTGCGCTACGTGCGGAGAACACATAACAGACGGCTACGAATTCGGCAGCTGTAAACACGGAGAACGAAACGGATGACTAACCCCAACCTGCAACCGCTGCGTGACCTAGTAGACGAGTTTCGGTCACTTGGCGACTACGATGCAGCAGACAGACTCACAGCAGCCCTAGACCGCATGGAAAGATCAGCAACATGTGATTGCACAGCAGGCACAGAACACGTACACACGGGAGAACAAGATAACTAAGCAAACTACACCAGCACTCAAGAAGTGCTAGGGGAGAAGACTAAATGACGCAACCAAGACAGTTAGCAGAAACGATTTTGGAAATGCAAGGTGTGAACATATTTGAGATTCTTGGGACGCTCGCCGAAGCAACCGAAGTAATCAAGCAACTGGTGGACGGCTACGACGCTGGCACACTGGAACTAGACAACGAAGCGGTCGTAACTAAGGCACGCAAGTTTCTGGATGGGTTGAAGTAGTGAGCATCCAATTTTCCAGAGTGTTTGCAATGCCCAGTAAGCACACGTTTACGATAAAGCCAATTGAAGAACTGGTGAATCGGTACGTGAAAAAAGGTGAAATATGGGCAGACCCGTTTTCTGGCTGGAACAGTCCAGCGACGTATACAAACGATCTAAACCCAGAAGCCCCGACTACTTCACACATAGACGCAGAGGACTTTACAGCGTCGCTAGTAGACGGTGAACTGGACGGGTTCATATTCGACCCGCCGTATTCACCACGCCAAATCTCAGAGGTCTATAGCAATGTCGGTCGCAAGGTCGGTATGGAAGAAACCCAGAGTGGGAGACTGTATCGAAGGGTCAAGACGTTGGCACATCCGAAGATCAAGCCGAATGGAATTGTGATCTGTTGTGGGTGGAACAGCGCAGGGTTCGGTAAAGAGCGAGGCTTTGAAATGATCGAAGTGTTACTGGTATTTCATGGTGGTGGACACAACGACACCATCGTTACCGTCGAGCGCAAACTCCAGCAAACTATGAGCCTCACGTAACCACACACAGTTCTCCAACCGTTGCCCCCGTAGTCCGGTACTCGTTTACCGCTGCGGGGGCTTACTGGTTAACGGGTTACTCCGTTCTCTAGTTGACTCAGTTTACTGGCATGTATCTATCCACTTCGTTCCAGATACTTCTTAAGGTGGGTCGCTTCTCTCCACTTCTGAAAAGAAAACAGAAAGAAAACCAGCAAAAGAAAGAAAAAGAAAAGGGTCGCCACGATTTGTATACCGCAGAGGCGCGGTTCTAGGGACTCTCTGCCAACGTCCGGTTGATCTCCTAGACTCTCTCAATACTGGTGACACGCCCGCAGGCTTTGGTGGTGGCTTTTATCAGAACTTAGCCACTTGCCTGTGTACGCCCGACCTTTGATCTGGTGTTGCGACAGGTTGTGGAACCACCATGTGTGCCTATGAAGACGAGTTGGCTGGGTTAAATAAATAACCCCTCGTCAGTTGTGGTGTCGAACAAATAGCTGGTGCGCATTTTGTCCACATCTGAGAGGGGCTACAAAATATTTACGCATCAACTCTACTCATTCGACCCTAAAAATATACAGACAACCACGAGGGAACGCAACTGAACGTGACAACTAAGGGTTGACAACCGCATACTGTTATGCATACCCTAGTGAAAACAGATTGGAGGACTGGAGAATGACTATCACAGCAGTCACCTACGACGGTGGCACACCATACGAGTTGACCGTAGAGGTCGGCAAACAGTACGACCACGACGAATACCCAGGCGGAACAGTGAACGCTCTGTACGCCAAGGGTAGCGGGCTTTACAAGGGCATGATCGAAGCAGAGTTGAAGTTTGAAGACCCGAAGACGGAACACGAGGACTACGTTTACGTCGATGCTGAGACTTTGCAGGAGCGTGAGTGATGGGTGGCATTCTAATTTGGCTAGCAATCGTTGTCGTCGGTAGTGCTATTGGCGGAACTATCTTTGGCTCAGAACACGCAAACGCAAGTAGTTTTGGGTTCTTTGTTGGGCATATGTCTGGTGCGTTTGTGCACTACCGCCTAAGTAAGCGAGAAACCAAATGACCGACACCAAGATGACTAGCCCACTAGAAGAACTGCGAGACAGGCTGCGTGCTGAGGCTGCCCAGTGGAATGGCGAGTACAAAACTTACGGAGACGTATTTCGTAATGGCACGGACGAGGGCTTGAAGTACGCAGCCGACGAACTCGACAAGATTATCGAGGGCATGTGTTCCGCTGCTTTGTTGGCTTGCTTTGACGATCATCCCGGTAATCAAAAGTGCGGTATTCACCACACGCCTGTAATGGGTCACGAAGGCTGGTCTGACTACACGTTAGAGCGTGGCAAGTTCCAGCCGACAGCAGGGGGTGAGTGATGCCCTATGAATGCCAAGCAGAACTCATTGGCGCAGACGAGTGCCGGTGTGAAGACTGCATCGAACGAATGGTTGACCATGCTGAATACCTGCGTGACGTAGAAAGAGAGAACTAGATGACTAAATGGAACCGAGCAACAGTAACCGCTCTCTTCAAGCAAGCAGGGCTATCCAGGGCAAAGTTCGCCAAGGCAGTCGGCGTATCCAAGCCAACCGTAGACAACTGGTTAGCACCGCCCGAAGCCAACATAGCCAGCACGCCGTCACTAATGGCAGCAGAGAAGTTGGATAAGTACGAGAAGAAGCTGAACAGGCAACTACAAAAGATTGGAGAATCTAATGACAACACAGGAACAAGTGGCACTCTGTCGTAGAGGACACCCACGCACACCAGAGAACAGTTACTCCCGCACACGCACGTTACGGAGCGGAAAGCAAGTTGAATATTTCGAGTGCAGGATGTGCAGGTCAGCGTTACATCGTGACCCGTTCAGGGAAAGGAACTTGGTTCAGCGAATGATTAACGACCCGCAAGTGGACACGGTGCAACTGGAAGACTGGGACAGACTGAAGGCTTGCCCTAAGTGCTCTCGACCGTTCCCGCTTTACCTAGACACCGAGGGTGACCGAGATGACCCGATACGTTGCCGTGAATGCGGGCGCAGACCTCGCTACATCACAGTGCCAATGGAGAAAGCACGATGAGTAACCATAAGTGCGAAGACTTTCGCGAACAGTGGAAGGTCGATTACCAGAACACACTTCGCTGTGTCTGCGGGAAAGAACAAGTCAACCTGAGACAGTGGATTCCAGAGCCAGAAGACTTTGCTCGATGGAAAGGGCAACGTGTACGCCTGTTCAATTACATGAAAGACGGACAACCACACGAGAGAACGGACATCTGGGAAGCCATTGGCAGACCGCTCAACTTCTCAGCGGTAGTGTCCGATCTACGTGATGCAGGCGCAGTAATTCCACGACCAACCAGGGACGGAAAGAAAATCTGGTACGTGATGACCGGATGGGTAGATCACTCAACCCTTCAACACGGCATCCACTACCCAGAATGCAAGACCTGCCGATGCACACACGACTAACTATATTGACTCCCCGCAAGCATAACTGTATGCTGGGCAACAGATAACAAGATTGGAGAATCTGGATGAATAACGACATCAGTATCGAAGAAGCAGTCGAGCGTTATCACAACATAACTGAAGGCTTGAAGGTCATGTTCGACGAGCGCGACACGATGCTCGCAATCATTTGGTCGTACATGCAGCACAACAATCAGGAGTTACTGCGAACTACTAAGTTCACCAGCACGATTCCTACGAAGCGGCAGTACGACGCAAACAAGTTCCTTGCAGCATTCGGTGAGACTCACCCAGAGATCATCGAGGAATGCCTGATACCCGAACACGAGGAAGTCAAAGTGGTGAAAGCCAAGGTTGACGGGCGCAAGGCAATGCAACTGTGGAAGATGGGCGACGAGATTACTGAGAAGCTGGAGTCAACACTGATTCCGCAGAAGCCTGAGATCAAAGTAGAACCCATCAAGCAAGAGAGGGCGATGTAACTATGAACGATAAATATTTGGTGAACGTTGCAGATTTGCGAGGGTTTATAGCAAACGAACACGGTGTAGTGATTACGTTTAGTGACGGCACTCTTACAGACCCATTGAACCCCAAAGACATCACCGTATTCGGTCACGGCGAACAGTTAGTACGCGAGTGGCTGCGGTCACTGGACAGCAAGACAGAGGAAACAGAATGAATATCCCAGGTTTGGACATCAAGAGCCAGTACAAAGGGCAGACCCGTTACGAGGGTGCTGTGCTGACCGTATCCGCAGTCAGCAAGTACAACGACACCCAGATAGCGTTCACGGAAATTGACGGCTTCTGGCAGTTACCTGAGTCGTACCACAACCGCAAGCCGCCTATCGGCACGGTTGCAAAGTTCTTCTTGAAGACGAAGCCCAAGGTCAACGACCCGTCGAAGTTCTACATGGACATCGAAGGCATCGAGAAGGCTGACGGCGAACCGATTGCACAGCAGCCCAGTTACGAGCAGCCACAAGGCGACCCTCGTGACGAGTACGTTGCTCCGCAGCAGCCGACGCTCTCTGTTGACCAGCGGATAGCCAAAGCGCAAGCATGGAACGGGCTGACTGCGATGCTGGCTGCACACGGCGCACGAGGCGGCACACTGGCAGACGAGCAACTAGACGAGATGTGGACTGAATGGCACGAGGGCTACGCTCTGCTGAAGGCTGGCAAGACACCGTTTACTGTCGAGGAAACCGAGTGGGACAACCCTGCCGAGGAACTCGACCAGCAAGCCGCACAGCATCTCAGTGAACAGCAGCCAGAGTTCCAGTCAACACCAGAACACAACGCAGCACAGCAGCCCACATGGGAAGCGCAGGGTGCTGGTGGGCAGCAGCCATCTGGTGACGATGGTTACGGTGAACCGGAGGACGTGCCGTGGTAAGAGTATTACTAGCAGCAGCGTTCGCAAGCACAGTTCTTGCGGCAAACGCAGCACTAAAAGAGTTTGGGTTTGTGTCGGTGGGTTTCGGACTATCAGCACCAGCTGGTGTTTTTTTTGCTGGAATAGGATTCACGTTACGAGACTTACTGCATGAATCAGGTGGTCGTTATTGGGTGCTTGTCGCTATTGCTATCGGTGGATTCCTGAGTTGGTGGATTGAGCCAACTTTTGCAATCGCATCAGCAACAGCATTTACCGTGTCTGAGTTGGTTGATTTCTCTATTTACTCACCACTGCGTAAACGGAACTGGTTGGGTGCAATCACCGTCAGCAATATCGGCGGGTTGACCGTTGACTCAGTGATCTTCCTATGGATGGCGTTCGGTAGCCTTGCGTTCATCGAAGGTCAATTGGTCGGTAAGGCATACATGACGCTAACGTTCGTTATCCCGCTCTACATTTACAGGAACCGCAATGATTTACCTATCTGGCGCAATCAATAAGGCGTTGGTGTGTCGCCCGAATACGGGTTACATGCTTACACCTATGATCGGTAACAAGGTGGACTTCAACGGTACGCTGTGGGCTGCTGATACGGGTTGCTTCAATCAACCTGAGAAGTACGACCAAGAAGAATACCTGGCGTGGTTGCGTGAGCGAGCAGATTATTCCAAGCGATGCCTGTTTGCCACAGCCCCAGACGTTGTAGGCAATGCAGAAGCAACAATGGACAAGTCTCTTCCGATGTTTCCGCTATTGCGTGCAGAGGGCTACAGGGCTGCGCTGGTTGCACAGAACGGACTAGAGAACATGGATATTCCGTGGGACGAGTTCGATTGCTTGTTCATTGGTGGAACGACTGAATGGAAACTCAGCGAAGCAGCCTACGAGTTAGCAGTAGAGGCAGAGAACAAAGGAAAGTGGACGCACATGGGACGAGTAAACAGTTGGCGCAGACTTAAAGCTGCTGCGGTGTCAGGGTACGACTCAGCCGATGGTACTTACTTGGTGTTCGCTCCTGACATTCTTTTACCAAAACTAGAAGGATGGTTGAAAACATTGAGCCAGCAAGAAAGGTTGGCACTATGAACCTCACACAAGCAACCCTAGCCAGCTTCCAGAATGTCGGCATACAGCTGAACGCTGAAGGTTCGCTGGTGAACCACGACTTCGAGAAACTGAAAACGTGGGTAGACAAGTTTCCAGAGTATCCGGTCGAGTGGCTGGAAGACTTCGAGGATACTGTGAAGGAACAAGGTATCAACAGGTTCGACACAGCCATGAGATACCTGCACGCTTCAGCAGCCCAGGAGATACGAGTCGGGCAGCGACCGCAGAACGCCAAGCGACAGGGCGAGATTTCAGAAAGCATGCTGGAACGCCACTTCGCAGAAGTAGAAGAGCGGCGGCAAGACCCGAACTCGCAAGAGTACAGATTACTGCAAAGGATGAAGGCGTAATGAGACTGTGCCAAGGCTCACATGAGGCAGCAGCACCAGCGTTCATCGAGCGTGGCTTCTGCCCTGTGTGCCACGTAGCAGTCCCAGTAAACCAGTACGGGGATACGAAGAGGCATTACCCTTTGGGAGTGCGGCAACGTACACGGAAGGGTGTACCGAATAAAAAGATTGGTACTAGATGAAACTGGAGTTCACCATAGAGGGCGTGCCAGCAACTCAGCGACCACGCATACGGGCTAACCGCCGAGGCATGTTCAATGTGCCAGCGGTGAAGCAATGGAAGAAGAAGGTCGTAGACGCTGCGTTCTTTGCAATGTTGGAAGCAGGCAACGACCAGTTTCCGATTCCTGCTGGCAAACCAGTACGGGCGGACTACAACTTCTACTTGCCGTGGCAGAAGAACACCCCGAAATACAAGGCTGGCAGCGTCGGAGACCACACGGAGAAGCCTGACCTGAAGAACCTACTGTCGCACACCGAGGACGCTCTCTCTGAGGCTGGCTTGTGGACTGACGACAACCAGGTGGACACGATAACGATGCAAAAGTGGCGATGCCCTCGTGGTTCTGAAAGGGTCGAAGTGTCAATCAGTTGGTAGGGGAAACGTAAGCCGTGGTACTCTGTTGGTGTGCGCCTTTGTAGGACGGGGCGTACGTATTTGGAAGCCCCTCGTTGAGCAGCGTCATCTCCAATCCGCGCTCCGAGGGGTTTTCTGTAGACAGGAGTAACCACGTGAACCGCAAGATAGAGTCCTACGTGATGACCCTGTTAGCTGGGGCAATCCTGTTGGCACTACCAGTCATCATGGTAATCATGGCAGTTACCTAGTCGATTGCGCCAAATGACCACAGCAAATACGCCAAAAAAACCACAGCCAGTAGCCGTAGTATCAGGCGTTCGTGTTGCCACATGGCTTCAGCACCACTCGCAGACGTAGACTCCCCAGTACGCAGCAATGCCGTACACGGCTGCCAGTAACAGCAGGTCTAGCAGCCAGCGTGGGAATCTCATCGTGAGAATACATTGGCAATCTTGTCTGCCAACCAGTAGCCAAGGCGTTCGGGCAGTCTCCAGAAACGTAGCCACTTGCTCCAGACAGCCTCTCTCCAACCGTCAAAGGTCTTTACCCACAGATAGTTCCCTGCTGATGGGTCTATCGCCCACACAGAACCCAGTCCTACTAGGTACAGTGCATACATTGGCACGGCAACCATAACGGTCAGCGTTGGGTCTAACCCTGGAGAGATCAATGCAGAGAAGAACGCTGTCAACAAGAACCCAACCCTGTAGAACCCCCTGGCTCGCTCGTAAGACAGCCACCCCATTCTTGCTAACACGTTCATAAACAGCGGAATCATAAACACAATTCCAATCCACTTGAACAGAGCGAACAGCAACTCCATGTAGGCGTTGAGGGTAATGACTGGTTCAACGATGTCTGTGCCGAACGACAGTAAGAACCTCATGCTGACTGGCATCATCACGTAGTACACGAACACGTCACCCAAGATGAACAGGAACAGTGCTACCACAGCGTTGATTGCCACGAACCTGCGCCACCAGTCACGAGGGGCAAGCGGTTTCAGAAGACTGAGCGCACCAACGAAGATAAACGGAAACGCAAGTAGTTTCCCGCCAAGTACAGCAAGGCTAAGAGTAGCCCCGAACATAGTAGTCGGAGCAGTGACAATCGGCTTGCCATCGAACGGAGACAACTTGTTGTCAGCGGGGGCGAGAAGAAACCCGAAGACTTCGTTGTGCCAGTAGAAGGTTGAAAGTGCGCCAATAAAGAAAGCGGCAGTCGCTAGTAAAAGCGTCCACCGCCATCTTTGTCCAACACTATAACCTCGGTCGTACCACGAGGCTGACATAAGTTACGCAGTCTTGCTGGAAGACTTTTTCTCTGCGTTGGCTACGGCTCTCGCCTCAAACCGCTTATACAGTCTGAACAGGAACGCTATGGCAATAATTGCCAACATGATTCCTGCACCGACCATAATCATCGGGTCTCCAAACATATCTACAATTCCTTTCGGCTGCTAAATCTGCTGAGTGCAGCCAACTTGTTTACCCGACCGAAGACTTTTCGGCGGTATCCGCGAATAGACATAAGTGTGTTACGCATCATCCCCATCGTCCCGATCACTGTTCCCACCGCCACGAAACAAAATCCCCCGCCAGGGTTCCCCCATTTCAAAGACCATGTTCATTGCCTTGTCAGCAGTAACAGCACCGAGAAGAGCCATCAAGAAATACTTGAGCAGCCAGCCGAGAGGATGCATTACTCGTCCTTCTTCTTGTTGCCGATGAAGCCATCCCACCAGCCACGCACACCGTCTTTGGCGTTCACTGCGTAGTCAGCGGCGTAGTCAGCGATAGCAGCCCACGTATTGACTACTTCCTTGGCTGGCTCAACAGTGGCATCAACAAACTTTTCCTTTGCCTCATCAATGCCTTTTTTGAATTGAGCGGCAACCTCTTCTGGAGATGCGGGTTTCTCAGCAGGCTTTTTAGCAGTGGGCTTCTTTGCTGCTGGCTTGCGCTTACGCACAGGCTTCTTCGGAGCAGCCTCAACAACTTCCTCTTCAGGGTTGTTGGTTTCTGGTGTCTCTGGATTGGCTGTCATTTAGATTTCCTCTGACGTTCCTTGTTCCAGTACGGGGATTTGCAGGAAGGGCATCTTATCGGCTCCCTTGTCGTACGAGGGAACCACCTGTGATTACACCTGCCACACGTTTTCCGAAATAGTGCTTTCATAGAATGCCCTTATAGTAGCACCCTTGTTACTTACTTGTCTTTCCTAGTTTTCTGAGGCTTCTTTTCCGCTTCCGCTTCAGCAGCCTGCGCCATTTCCATCTCAGTAATCGTGCGACTGAGTGCTGCGTTGATTACTTTGAGTTCAGCGTTCTCTGCTGACAACTGCTGAATGATGCGGTTGCGATCACTGTCGTTTACACGTACTTCCATATATCACCACTTTACTTTGTGTGACCAATACCTAGCACTTAGTTTACTTGGATTCGGGTCTTGTGCGTTATGCCTGGCGTAGTAAGACTTCTTCCTAGCCTTTTGTTTCGCAGTCGTAGGGTTCTTGCCTGCACCGGACACGCCCTGCTGTCCGAAGCGAATGGTCTTTATTTTGTCACCAGACTTCGCCACAACTACATGCGACTTAGTAGGGTGGCTAGGTGTGCGCTTAGGTTTGTTGTAACCGGATACACCAGCACGTTTTAGTCTTGAGTCTTTAGTAGCCAACTACTTCTTCCTTGACATCATGCTGGTCTTCTTGCGCTTGCGAGCAGCAGAAGCTGCCTTCATGCCAGCCTTAGTGTATGGGTACTTTTTGTTTCCAACTTTAGGCATTGTTTTCTCCTTTACGGCTTTGGATACTTAGCTTTGACCGCTGCGATGTGGTCTTGCCATGTTGTCGTGCCGTTTACAGAGTCATGGTACTGCATGTCTAGCTGGTCGTTGACGGAGCCGTAGGCTTCCCTGCGGTACGCAGCGTAGTTAGCAGACACTCCACCGTTCTCCCGCACATTTCTTTCTTGTTCCTGATTGAAGGAATTCTGCGCCCATTCGTTGATGGTCTTTTGGTACTCGTCTGGCGTGAGCGTAATCGACTCCCCATCCACCATCTTGGTGAGGGTAGGGTTGTCATTCTCGAATTGAGTTTTCCATTCTTGAAGTGTTGGCATTAGCTTACTCCGTACATGTGAACTGTTCCTGCATCTATGTTTCCACTGGACATTTTGAAATCTATCTCGTCAATGGCAGAGGTCGTGTTTATGTAACCGGAGCAGAACATATCTACTGTCACTGGCGATCCCCCCATCATGTTCAGCCTTGACAAGAAATGCTTCACATAGGTGGTATCAGACGGTGCGTAGAGCGTTAGCACACCGCTAACCGACGAGTCTGAGTACGTGTATACCCCTTCCGAAATAGGTTGGTAAGCCGTCCCCTGCGCTTGGTCGAAACTTGTTCGGTAATCGACCCCTGCACTACCGCCCGACTCTAATTGATAAGCCCTGAAAAATGCGCTGGTGATGACCTCGTTGAACCCACTTTGCCCGACAGCGTTTACTTGGAACGTGAAGTTTACATTGTCGGTTTGCGGATGCATGTTCACAAAGTGGAACTCGTAAGCGTCATACGTGCTGTCGATACCGCTGGTGAAACTTAGGCTTGAACTACTGGAAGCTGTCTGAGATGAAAGGTAAGTCAACGCCATCAGGACACCCCAAACATCTTGATTGTGCCAGCGTCGATATTTCCACTGCTGAACTTGAAGCTGATTTCATCAATAGCTGACGTTGTGTTGATGTAGCCAGCCGTTCCGTATTCCATTGAGTAGTTCCCCTCTTGCGAATACTGAGTCCTCGCTACGAAGTGCTTCACGTAGGTTGTGCTGGATGGAGCGTACAAGGTAAGAACACCTGCCCCGGATTGGTCGTTATCTGACCCAGCATCTTCGTACAAGGATTGATACGCAGTTCCCTGTGCTTGGTCTGCGCCAGTTCGGTATTCTAGCCCAGTAGCCGTATCGCTTTCATTGTGGAGAGCCCTGAACGATGTACTGGTAATCGTTTCGTTGAATCCCGTTTGCCCCGACGCATTGACTTGGAACTGAAAGTGGACGTTGTTAGTCCCCGGATGCATGTTCGTAAAGTGGAACTCGTACACATCGTAAGTTGAGTCAATCCCTGACGTAAACGATAGCGTCGAAGATGCTGAGGCGGTTTGTGTTGCGATAAGTGTCTTAGCCATTAGGAAGTTGCCACCCCGTACATTCGGACTTCTCCAGCGTCTATGTTTCCGCTGGCGAATTTGAATGAAACCTCATCTATTGCAGAGGTTGTATTGATGTAACCGCCAACATATATCGTCCCCGATGCAGCACCGAAAAAGTTCCCGAAAACGACACCAGTAAAATGCTTCACGTATGTTGTATCGGACGGTGCGTATAGTCTAAGAATCCCTGACACTGACTGGTCTGCATCCGTCGGGACGCTTTCTGCAAGTGTCTGATATGCAGTACCTTGCGCTTGGTCGCTGCCCGTTCGGTATT
>Ga0099846_1000751_pt1 | contig 13327 bp, 32 predicted proteins | sample CB_VirMetaG_FD_78180 | JGI IMG/M metagenome (GOLD analysis project Ga0099846, IMG submission 78180) | Freshwater to marine saline gradient viral communities from Chesapeake Bay - CB_1504_1 Viral MetaG | ecosystem: Environmental > Aquatic > Marine > Coastal | place: USA: Chesapeake Bay... | reverse complement strand
CTTGAACACCAACAACAGCAGTCTCATCAAAGATCTTATCGTCACGCCTCTGACCAATAGCCTCAGCATAAAAAGATTCTCTTTGCGGCAGAGCGTATTCATAACACTCTTCAAACAAAGGAATAAAGTTTTCCCTTAATGTTTTGGCGGCTTGATACTTTGCAATATACATCTTAGCAATGTTAGATGTATTTTGCGGAAGAGGTAAATCATTAGATACAATCATTTTTTATACTCGTTGTAAAAGCCCATGCCGCCGCCACTGCTTGTAATTAAGGAACGCCTACCAGTGCCGCCTCTAATTCCAGATACTCTACGCTCAAGAGCCTCTTGTCTTATAGCCTTACGCTCTGCTTCAGCTTTTGCAGTATCTTCTTCTCTTTGTGCTTTAACAGCAGGATCTTCTGCTGGTGGTTTTGAGCCGCCAAAAATACACATAATTACCTCACATTCTAGCCCACAAGCCCTGCCGTCTTGACCTTTTAGGGCTACGATCAAAAACATCAAAGCCTTTCTTTGCATTAAAAGCAGAGAGTGGCTTTTGATTACTCATCAATTGTCTTCCTTCTCCAGCACCCAACATTAGATACTGCAAAGCATCATGAACATGAGAATACATATTTTTTTCTGGTTTGTCATCAAACCTTTCACCAGATACCTGTAACCTCTTGTAAGAGTACCCACCCTCAAATCCTTTAATCAAAGTTGGGCAACGCCTATCAATCAAGAATGCTGGTTTACCTTCTACCATTTTATTGAGGCAAGAGCTAACAGATTCTAATCTAAGATCAACAGAGTTACTAGGTGCTGGCGTTGCTCTTAACCCAGCCCCTCTTAATATCTGAAACGGCGTTGACTCATCTGTTTGTGCGCGGAAGTCACCAGCAGGGTCGCCATAAATATGCACATCAAGATTAGCAAAGCGTGTTGCAATCTCTTGTCTAAGCATCTCAGCAAATCTAACAATGCCCATATCAATAGCAACAATCTCAGATTGAATAAGCCAACGCCCTCGAACCTTTTGCCCAAAAACAGCCGCAGGAGTTAATCCAAAGTCAATACCAATATATAATGGAACGCCATCAGCAATTGGTATTTCTTCTTTTGCAATGTGAGTGTCAGCAACAAAACTAGGATACACAGGCTTACCCTCTTGAATAGTGCCGAGTCTATTCATTACATAGACATCAATCCAACTCTTTGTCTTACCACGAATAAGATTTGGATAATAGGTTTGAAGCATATGTTTTTTGTTTTCAGCAGACTTGTTTGGCACATAATCTAAAATGCCACCATCCTCATCAGTCTCCTCTATCATCCCTGCTGGTTGAACATAGAAGTTCCAGTTGTCAGGCTTAACAAGCATTCTTGCTTGCTCAATAGGAATGTGATCGGGAATAGGAACTTCGCCAGACATAATAGGCCACCAGTGATCTTCTTCTGGTGCGTTGGTATCTGCAATAACACCAGACCAACTAGGGCCGCCCTCTCTCATAGAGGGGAAACGACCAACACGCATAGTACACGCATCAATAATTGACTTGGGGACTTCCCTTGCCTCGTTAATCCAAATGCCAGTTAATTCAAGAGACAAAAGTTTCTTGACATCTTCTGGTCTATCAAGGGCAAGGAAGATAACCTCAAGATCAATGTCAGCTTTTTTAATGTGGTGAGTATAAGGAACAGACCAATGAAACTTACCCCAGTCGTTCTCAGGAAACCAGTCAAGCCAAGTCTTAATAGTAGTTGTTCTAAGTTGTGGGTTGGTATTTCTTATGATAGCCCATCGACTACGGCGAATACCATCAGCATTCTTTTGTTGTTGCAAAGCGCGACGGAATACCTCGATGCAACAACCTACTGACTTTCCAGAACCAACTGGGCCACGAATGCCCCGAAAGAACGAATCATCTTTAAGAAACGATTTAAGAACTTCGCCATCTGGTTTATACTTAAAGTTGGTCAACCCTGTGATCCGTTCCGAACTTAATCATACGTTCAACAACCTCAGGGCCAATAACGGAAATAACTTTGTCAGCCTCTCGGTCTGTGCAAAACTCTTCTGGATGGTGAGCAAGGTGTACCTTCTTTACTATTGTGCGAAGCATATCTCGCTCTTTGCTATTAAGTGTGTGTAAGAAACTCATCGGTATTGCTTTGTCTTTTTAGCCACATCTTCTGGCTGTTTAGCAAATTGTTTACCCTTGCGCAAGGCGGCGCGTTTAGCGCGAGTGCTTCTTGTATATTCTTCAGAAGACAAACCTTTAATAGCTTTCTCAGGAAGGTAACGCTCACCTGTTGCCTTAGGGCCTTGGGTGCTAGGTTTGCCAGACTTTGTGCGCCACTTCTGTTTTGTCCAAGCGCGAAGAGATTTCTGTGAAGGTGCGAGTGCCATTAATTCATACTGCCCTTAAATCTTTTGTAATAACTATTAATAGAATTAAAATCCATTTGACCCGCCTTACTTTCACTCAAACCTTTACTACTTAGATAGTCAATAAAAGATTGAGCCTCAGAACCTGATAGGCTACCAATCAAATCCTTACCCAACAAAAAAGAACCCATATCAAGGTTGTTACTACTGGTTTTTTTAATAAGTGTTTTGCTTTTAAATTTCTTAGGCTGTTTCATTATACATTTATACCATTACTAAGGGGATGTATATTCGTATATTTACGAAGTATAGCCGCCACCAGCTTTCTTGTACAACATAGCAAGGCGTTGTGCTTTCCTTGCTGACCATTGCCCAGCCTTGCCACCCTTGGCTTCAGCCTTGACCTTTTCAAACAAACGCTTGCGCATAACAGGTTTGGTATAGTTTCCAGCCGCATTAACCGCCATCTTGAATCCTCGGAGTCAACTTCTTCTTGCCCTTCGTAGAACGGCGTGTCGCTGGATAATCATGTTTCTTCTCAACAACAGGTGCTGGCTCTTCAGCAACCTTTAGCACTCTAACGGAGTCAGGCGTAAATGTTGCACCAGTCATCAACCGCCCATCAGGAAGCTTGACAACTGGGCCTTGGTACACCTTGCCATCGCGTGTATGGTACATCATGCCTTTGCCTTCATAATCTTTTTCTTCAAAGCATCAGGCAATGTCTTCTGCTTTCCAGTTAAAAGAGTCTTCTTCTTTGGTGGGCGACCCACCTTTGAACCATAAGTTCCTTTTCCCATAGGCATTATTTATCTCCTTCTTTGTTGCTTAAACCATTCAATAGCTAATCTTTTGATTTCTTTTTGATAGGCATTCTTAGTGCCAAAAAACGGACTTTGAGGGGAAGACATTGGACCTTGTTCATGTAAATCCATTCTTAAATCATCTTGCGCATCCTCTGGCATTAAATCAAAAAGCCCGACCTTAGTGATTTTTGGCGACTTAATATTAGGATCTTTATCTTTAATTGCTTTAGCAAGATCCTTTTTAATTTTAATAAGCGATGGCCCTTTCATTAGGCTTTCCTTTCTTTGGTCTTCTGGTAACGCTTCAATAAACTACGCCCCCTAGAAACAGCAGAGGCTTTGTCACCAGAGTGACCCCATGCTTCCAGAGATAACTTCAAACGTGTCTTGCGACCCTTCTCGTCCTTCAATGGGCCTTTTGATGATCCCATCCGAACTAGGAAGCTTCCCTTCCGTCTTTTCTGTTCTGGAGTTGTTGCGGCTTTCTTGACTGGGGCTTTTAAGTTGCCGCCTGTCTCGCGGTTGTACGATGCTCGTCCTGCGGCGTTCAGCCCACCCTTGGGGTTTTTTCCTGCCTTGCGTTGCCATGCTGGGCTAGACATTACATCCTACCTCTAGGATCATACGCTTTCGAGGGAGTGTTCCCAAAAGCATCAAACCCACCTCTACCAGCATATCCAACAGAAGTCCTAGGGCTAGGTGTTGGAGGGCCTTTGTCGCCGCCACCATTAAGCAAAGTGGTGGTGGCTTTCTTCTTGACCTCTTCCGTCTTTGGCTTTGCTGGCGCAGATGATTTTTTACTACTGCCGCCAAACATCTTACCGCTAATACACATACCAAACCTCATGAGTAAAAAATATTTGTAACATTTTTTTGCGAACCTTAGAAGCTAAAAATGTTTGTGGTAGTCCCTGTCACATATACACACCGCAGTTTTTCCCCCCTACCCCCTCTACGACAGGTCTATACTCACCTTGATTTCGCCAGCGTGTAGGTGCAACTGCTTGTCGGGCGGCTTAAAGCCAGCCCGATCGAGTATGTCCTTGCTGGCTTCCAGCTGGACATACTCTGACTTAGCACCTCGTGCTAAGTTAAGCAGTTTGCTTGCGGCAACGGTAGCGTTAAGTCCTAACGCCTCATTCACACTCTGCATCATATACTGCTGAACATGAGGCTGACGTAAAGCCTTGCAAGCACTTACTCTTCCTGATTCGCCAGCCGCATAACCAGCCGACTCAGCCGCTTCTCTGATACTACATCCAGTTGATACAAGCGTATCCACTAGCTTTGTTTGTTTATCTGTAAGGACTAATTCTCTAGACACTTTTGAACCCCCCTTGTGATTCCCCCCTTTCTTGGCACGATTGAAAACCTTTGTCAACTCACTTTGCGGCAACTTGCACCACCTCTTAGCTTATGGTAAAGGCGCAAGCCTTACACTTGCGACTTCAAGGCCACCTTGTGGCTTGAAGCGAAACGACTTAGTGGTCGTTTCCAACTTCGCAAGTGCCAGCTTGCGTCCTTACAGATCGGCCTGATCCCTGCATTCTAAAGCTTCCAATCACTTACCTTGAACGGCAGAAGGCCGATCGTTTGAAGATTGGCATCGCCAATGTTCAGCACCATAAGCGTCATGCAATGGCAACTAATCCTTTAGCTTCGACATTGCACAAGCTGAGTCCATCTCATTCAGTCTGGTGCATCAAGCACCTCACAATCTGATCTGTCGAAGCTATCTCATGCTATCACCTTTCTAAAAGACCAACTAAAAGGGCGGCAATCTAGATTTTGTCGAGATCAGTTACTCAAGACTGCGTAAAGTCCTTAAACATTTCAGAACCCTTTTCTTGGCGGTTAATACAGGACATTCCTCGCCATCCTTTGGCTTGACACAACCGTCAACCGCCTTGCGAGTTGACCTAGATTTCGCTTAGTGGGGCAGGCCCTTTGGACCTCGCCAAGTCCAGTCGCATATCCACGGCTCCGCCGAGGCGACTGGGGCGAGAAGCCAAAGCCCACCGAAGCCCGCCCCACTAACCAAATCTTTGTGTCCTGCCGAGGCTGTCGGGAATGGTCCCGTCTTAACCTAGAAAAGGAACCTAAAATGTCTAAGAACTTAACTACGTCTAGAGTAACTGAACTCGCCAAAATCAAGATCACCGCAGTTAACTTTCATAAAGGTGATAACATGAGCTATCTTCGTAATCAGATTGCTCGTGATGCTTGCTACACCAGCCAGAACTCACTGAACTGGAAGCTTGAGCAGATGTCTAATCTAAAGGCTGAGATTGCTGAATTGCATGAAGCTTCTGGCACTGAGATTGTCGACACCAAGCTTGCAAAGCGAGTCGACATCTACCACTCAATGCAAGATGAGTTGGAAGAATTAGAGATTCGGCATCAGTCAGATCTGGAAGTCCACAAGCAGATCACTGGAGAAGATTGGAAAGCGACCCCTAAGTCCTTCCGATCCAAGCAAGCACAAGGCGTCCTCGAAGCCGCCAGTGCAATCCTAGCGTCTTAACCACAAGCGAAGAGGCGGCGCAAGCCGCCTCAAAGCTTTTGCCAATGGAGGTAACAATGCAGAATTCAAGTGAAAAATACATAAAAGCAATTAAGATTGCTCAACTATACATAGGAAAAGATACAGCGTTCAGAGAGATGCTTGAAGATATGGTTGATGATCCAACAGCAGGATCAAAGAGAAATCTTCCGCAAAGAATGCGGAAGATGCTCGATGAGATGGATAAACTAATTCAAAATACTGTTCCTTACAGATGGTAGAAATAAGTTTCTTATTGCACAATATGTACGCATATGTATAATAAGTACACGCAACTTGGGAGATTGTTATGTTGCTTAAACCATTTATATACACACTCGGAATATTGTATGTGCTGGCGTGGACAAACGCCCTCACATTAATATTTGAAAATCAAAAATTAAATTTTTGGTATTGGATTGCTCACTTTGGAGGCGCGATATGACTCTTGAAAATAATATGCGCAAAGCAATCAGAAGTTTATTAGATAATAATCAAAGACTGTTGGACAAACCACAGCAAACTGAGAAAGATATAGGTCTAATCAATGGAAGATTAGAATCTATTGAATTAATGTTGAATCTTTTGCAAACAGGAGAAAGCAATGGACGGAACACTACCAATAATTAAAGACTGGAACTTTCCAGTAGAAACCTATGATCTATGGGCTTCACCCACAGTCACAGGTGCTAATGAAATTGAAGTGCCGCAGAGTATGGCGCGTGCATTGGTAAGGACAGATACCAATCAAGTGCTTGGTGTGCATACAGATAAGTACAAAGTATTGCAACACGATGATGTGGTTAATTCAGTGATGGACTCAATCACTAGTGCAAATTTATCTTCTGATTATACAGTAGATGTGCAAGTGCTGGACGATGGGCGTAAACTCAAAGGCCAGATATTGTTTAATGACATCACAATCCAGCCACAAAAGGATGACTATATTAAATTTAGAATTCCTTTTTATAATTCTTATGACGGATCTTGGTCATTCTCTGTGACCTGTGACGGCATAAGATTGTGGTGTCTCAATGGATGCACAACACCTGACACCATAACTAAATCTGTATCAAAGCATACAGCATCAGCTAGTATCTCATCTTCAACTGCAAAAATTAAAAAAGGATTTGAATTGTTCTTGCAGTCTGAAGATATGTATCGCTCTTACAAAGAGATTAATATTAGCGGCACACTAGCAGGAAATGTATTTCGCAAGCTAACCAAACTGCCAACTGTTGATATATACAACAGAAATAAATTCAATGAAAAGCAACTAACTAATTTGCGCAGTCAATGGAAGTATGAGAAAGATGAACTTGGCAGTAATGCTTGGGCTTTGTACAATACCCTAACTCACTGGGCTACACACACCAGTGATTACAAACAGCCAGCAACAACAACACGCAATCGTGAAAACCAACTGGCTAATTTATTCCGCAATCCCGAATGGTACTATGCCTAATGTCGTGGTGTACGCCGCCGCTTTGGGTGAGCGGCGTACGCCCACGCCATTAACAGGAGAAAACAAATGGCAATATCTTTTATCCGCAATATCGAAATGGTCAAAGGTCAGCTTGATGATCTTTACCATCGAGCAAAAAAAGAAGAGTCACACTTCACCAATAAGATTCTTTGTGCAAAACAATTTATCGATCAAGTGTATGACATTTATTATGAAGTGTTGCAACGAGACAACACACAAGATGAACCAACACCACCCAAGCTTAGGAGTATACAGTATGAAGATGACCCGACAACACTTTGAGTTTATCGCAGATAGAATTGCGCCTAAACTTTCATGGCCTTCTCATATTCAATACATTGCAGATGAACTTGCAAAAACAAATCCAAAATTTGACACGATGAAGTTTATTAATCGTGCTGAGAAAGCTTGGTTTGATAACAATCCCATCGAGGAGATTGATGATGACTACCCATATTAAATGTAATGAATGCAAAGACACAGGCTGGATTCATGTACCCGATGGACTTGGGTGCATATCCAAAGACCTATGTGATTGCGGCATCTTTTTGCAAAAGGAGAAACAAGATGCAAATAAAAGATCTCTGGGAAAAAGTCGAGCGAAGAATTGAAAAGCTTGAACATAAATTTGCCAATGTTGAAGGCAAGAAATACAACCCAGACGCAGACTACCGACAGGCCAGAACACACTATGGTCTATACTATCATGCTCAGATCAAAGCATTAGCTGACCTAATGGTAGACGATATCTATGAAACCAAATCCATTCACAGGGAGTTATATTAATGGAACAACCAGATATCTTTGACACCCCAGCATACAAGCTGGTACGCAACGAAGACCCAAGCACTAGCCATGAGGCGGCAGAGAGTCTTAATGTAAATCGTATGGAGAAAATTGTTTACGAGTGCATTGATGCTTTCGGCAGTAATGGTTGCATTTCTGATGATGTATTGGGTATGCTTCATGATTATGGTTACAGCACAGTAACTGCACGATACAAACAACTCAAAGAAAAAGGACTTGTTATTGTTGATGATCGTAAACGCAGATCGTTTAAGTCTGGTCGCAATCAATTAATAATGTGGTCTAAGAATTATTACAGGGAGGAAACAAATGCCTAGTGAATACCCAAGAATCTCACCAGTAATATTTGTTTTGAAAGTAAGCGAAGAAAAAAAATATTACTTTGCAAGTAAATGGTTGGCTAAATTAAAATGGAGAATGATGGGCAATCCAGCTTACACTGCACCAATAAAAACATATCGGTTTGATAACAAACAAGACCTATTAAACTTTGTAACTGGTCAAAGCTTTGGAGATATGAATGAGTACCAATCCATTACCAGAAACAACCTATGAAAAAATAGTGCAAGTTTTAATTGATCGAAGACAAGAACTTGATTGGACTCAAGAACAACTTGCACACAAGATAGGTTGCGATAGATCTTTGATCTACAGATGGGAAAGAATGAAACGCAGACCATCTGGATTTATGTTTGAATGTTGGCTGGAGGCACTGAACCTTGAAATATCCATCAAAACTAAGCAATGCAGTAAGAGTGAAATGTGAGTCATGTGACACAGAAGTTCACTGGTTTGTCTGCATTGGCAAAGACCTTAAAAAAAATATGTACTACAACATCTGCCTTAACTGCTACGAGAGGGACATATGGCAAATAAGAATCGCAACAAAGGAATCTATCACGAAAAAGAAATCGTCAAATGGCTCACCTCGCTCAACTTCAAGGCGAAAAAGCAACCTCTCTCAGGAAGCTTGGGAGGAGAGTATCGAGGCGACATCCTCTGGACAATCGGAGAAAGAGAACTGGTGGCAGAAGTAAAGTACAGGGATAAATCCAACTTCCCTAATCCTTTTACTTTGTTCGATGAGAGAGATGTAGTAATATTTAAAAGAAGAAACGGCTCACCCAAAATGATTGTGATGTTTGAGGCAGATTTATTTGCATCAGATATTGCACCCATATTAACAGGAGAAGTTAATGAAAAGAAAAGTACCTGATGACTGGCAACCAACGCCAGAACTTATCGAAAGCATCAATACTAAATTAGGTTTGGAGGTAAACCATGAGTCTGAAACAGATCAATTTGTCAACTACCATATCAGCAAAGGCAACAAGTTTGCCGACATCGAAAGAGCTTATCGCAACTGGTGTCGGAAATCTATTGAGTACGCAAAAGCGAGAGAAAGCCGCCGTGCGTTTAATGGATATTTCAAATCCTCACAAAGTGGATCAGAGTCTTCTTTCTTCGCTGGAGTCTTTGACAGGTTATCCAGTTAATGAGATTACTTCCTGCAAGTACAATGACAATCGCGGCGTTGATATTCTTACCAAAGAATTTCAATTAAAGTTTGACTCACTTGAGATAGCAGAGAAAGCTGTCGAGATTGTGGCTTGTTCTTTTGTGCCTATGCCAAAAGCAGATCTTCAAAAAAAATTAGCTGTTTTAGCTACTCTTGTTGTGAAGCCAGCAGGAGAAACAGCAAAGGATCTTGCGTTAAGAATGGAATCACTAGCGTTACAGCTTGGTGATTATCCAGCAGACATAGTAAGCAAGGCTATTGATGAAGTAAAAAACACAGCAACATTCTGGCCTTCTTATTCTGAGTTTTACAAACACATAAGCTGGCGTATGAAGCGGAGAGAAAGGTTGTATGATTCCGTTATTATTCAAAGAAATCAACTTGCTAACACTGCTTAGATGCAGTAAACTAATCACCAACAATGGGAGATAAACATGAATAGAATAGGATTTCTTGGCGGTTCTGATATGTACCGCATCATGGTAGATGACTGGCAATCTTTGTGGGAAGAAAAAACTGAACGCACCCCATCACCAGATCTATCAGACAATATCGCTGTACAACTTGGATCACATACTGAATCATTCAACCTCGAATGGTTTGCCAAACAACATCAAACACAACTCACCTCAATGCAAGCCACATACAGCAAGAGCATTGACGACCTCCTACTGAAAGGTCAAGTCGATGCTCTTGCCTACGCTGAAACCGCAATCGTTGAAGCCAAACACACCAATGGCATGACCAACATGGAACAAACTCTATACAGGTATATGCCACAGGTACAGTTCTATATGTTCTTATCTGAAATCAATCGTTGCTATCTCAGCGTTATCTTTGGCAACAGCAAATGGGAATCTGTTTGTGTTGAGTATGACCCAGAGTTTGTTAAGAATATGCTAGCAAAAGCAAAAGAATTTTGGGTTCATGTTAAAGAAGACATTCCACCAATGGAAGATCTAACACACCAGTCTTACAACATTGACAAGATCAGTGTTGACAAAATGATAAAGCGTGATGCGTCAGGTGATAACTACTTCAATGATCTTGCGCATCAATATATTGAGGGCATCACCTCATCACACAACTTCGAGAACATAAAGAAGCAACTGAAAGAATTGGTTGCTGATAACGAGCGTGAGGTTTACTCACCAATACTCACGATCAAACGCGACAAGCGTGGATCACTTCGTATCAACATCAATCAGGAGTAAGATATGTCAGACAATCTTAAACTATGGAACACAGTATCCAAATCAGATCCTAAGTTCCTCAAGAAAGTATCCTTTGGACAGCGTAGCTTTACAGCTATTGATCCACAGTATCAGGTGCGTTGCGCCACAGAACAGTTCGGACCTGTTGGTCAGGGCTGGGGCTGGATTAACGATACAAGATTCATCAATCTATCTAACGGCGATACTGCTGTTGTTGCTGATGTATCTATCTGGACTGGCAAACCAGAAAATATATTCGGCCCATTCTCAGGTTGTCGTAAGTTCTTTGACTCAGCCAAAGGACGCATGGCAGAAGACGCACCAAAGATGGCTATCACTGATGGCCTAACCAAAGCACTATCTCATCTTGGATTCAATGCCGATGTATTCCTTGGTGAAATGGACGGCAACAAATATGCCGCAGACTCTAACCCAAATCAGAAAGGTGGATGGTAATGAGCGAATACGATAACACAAACAGGGGGGCGGCTTTCCCCCCATTCGATGACCAGAAGTTAATCTTGTCAGGCAAAATTAACTATCATGGAACAGACCGCAATGTTGTTCTTGTTTCTGGCTCAACAAAAGATGGCAAAAAAAAGATAGAAATGTATCAGAAAGTTGGCATCTTGTTTGAGAATGATCGCAAAGATAAGCCAGCCCAGCCAGACTATACTGGCATGATTGACAATTCAGATCTAAGAATGTCAGCTTGGCGTGGCGATAACGAAGGTAAACCATACCTATCTTATCAAGTGTCGGTAAAGCAAGATGCACCACAAGCAGAAAGCAATGTGCCGCAAAGTCAACAACAGGTTTCTGGACAGCCAGTCGAAGATAGCGTACCTTTCTAGGTATCTCCTGACGATTGGTTCTTAACCTCCAACCTAGCCAGCTTCATATCTCCCAATGAAGCTGGCTTCTTTTTCACGGAGATGACAATGGGATTTCAAATTAAAAAAGATATACCAATGCCGCCACCATTAAGGAAAAATAAATACCCTTGGATGGACAACATAACTGTTGGCAACAGTATTCACTTTGATGATCATACTGAATTTGAAAATGCAAGAAGAACTTTAAGGCACAAAGGATTCCAAACGCAAACAAGAAAGTATAAACATGAATGGGTAATATGGATTACACAAGATCGGGATTAAATAATGTATACCCATCGTGGATATTGTAAGTAAAGATATCCCTGCGATTTCCATCAGGTCTGTAACTGCAATGTATCCAGCCAGTATTGCCGCCTCGATAACACTCAAGGATCAACTGATCAAAATCTAAATTCTTGTCAATCCATTTAACAACAGTCAAGTTATCAATTCCAGGGACTTCAAAGTCTACTGCTTGCCCCTTTGTATGCTGACTATTCTCATTACTACCAATTAATTTGCACAATGTTTTGGTACGATAGCCGCTAGAGGGCGTAAACGGCACGCCAAAGCGTTCTCTGATAGGCTCTAGTATCATGGTACACGTTGTTCTCAACGCCTGTATATGAGTCTCTGAGGGCTTATTAGAGATACCATGCCGTTCAGCAGTCTGACTGCGTGTTAATTCACGCAGTGTAAAGTGTGGTGATAGATTCATATGTTGCTCCTATTTCTTAGCTTTGAAACTATCTACAACACCGCCGCCAAAATAGAAACCTAAAATAATTAACATCGCATAATTAATACTGAACTGTTCCATTACCTTAGTAACAGAATCTGGATCACCAAACCCAGATATTGTCATGCCTAATACAATCAGATAACTACCAAGGAATGTGCCGCCAAACATAAGAGCAAGGTATCTCTGCGCAATCTTAAATGGTGCATAAGAGTTCATGAGGGCTATTTTTGCATCGCTTTTAGCCTTGATCTCTTCTTCTGTTGAAGTGTGCATATCATCAATAAGTTGTATTCCTTTTTTGATAACATCACCGCCGCCAAGAATATTATTAATTACGTTCAGCATTGTACTTCTCCAGTCTGTAATTCAAATAATCAGCACCTTCTTGTGCGTCAGCAAAACAATATGTCCAAGACGGTTCAGAAGAACTATTGGGATCTATTACTTGAATAATAGATTGACCAAACTTCTGTTGCTCAAATCCTTTAACCATAGCAAAGGTATCATAATACTTATAACCTCTTGCCCTAGCTAGCCAAGCTGTCTTTTCTAATTCAACTTGTTCTATCTGAGCAAGACCCCAATTGTGTTTGTGACCACTAATATATAAGTCAGCTTGACCACCCATCTTTGCCCTCTTACCTTGAGCATGAAGATTGTTCCATTGAGAATGTCCACTCATATCGTGCGCTGTGTGGATCTTACACTTCTTTCCATTAGGAAAGTTAATACTAATCCTAGCCTCCCAAGCCTCATTAATTGTGTGCGGCATTGTCATCCAATTAATAGGATCGCCAGCACCTGTCCACATATCATGATTGCCGCCAATAAGAATTAATGGATTCATCTCATCAATCAACCACTCGACCAACTTCCAAGCAGTTTTATGAGATGTATCTTGCTCACCATACAAACGAGAAAGGCGACCAATCCAGTTATTCTGAAGGTCGCCGAGGTTG
>Ga0099846_1000750_pt1 | contig 13329 bp, 11 predicted proteins | sample CB_VirMetaG_FD_78180 | JGI IMG/M metagenome (GOLD analysis project Ga0099846, IMG submission 78180) | Freshwater to marine saline gradient viral communities from Chesapeake Bay - CB_1504_1 Viral MetaG | ecosystem: Environmental > Aquatic > Marine > Coastal | place: USA: Chesapeake Bay... | reverse complement strand
TTATGTAGATCCTGATCTGTTTACAGAAACTATGAAGCAGGAAGCTCCAGACTTTGATGGTACCTTCCAGATTGCATCCTTATTACGCTACCTGAAAACAGCGGGCAGTGAAGTCATGGAGAAAGCGTATGGATACGTCCAAAGCTGAGGAGGAGGTACAGCTCGAGCTGCCTCTCGGTCTTCCTCCCATACCTCTTGACCCTAAAGACAGGAAGTGGTACTACGATGGGTACGGATTAAAGCGTCGCATAGACAACGACAAACCTTACGAGGAATAGACCATTTATGAGATACAATCACTGGTTCTGGCACAGCGTCCCGATTACACTATTGAGTAAGTACTCGGGCAAGTTACATGCTTGGTTGTGGTACAAACGCTTCGGTAGCAAATAAAAAAACCCCATCCCATAAAACTAAAGGGCGCCAGTAAGACTAGCGCCCTTTCGTCGGCCGGGAAAAGCCCAACCCTTTAAGTTTTTATAGAAGTTTAGATCTTTTGTGGCATCACCATGTTCGCAGCGGCGGTCATTGGTGCGGGCGCTGACATTTCAGTCGAGTTTTTTGCCATACCACCTGCCATCATCTTCTTTTTCTTTTTAGTACCGTGTGCTTCACCACCACACATCATTGGTTTACGGGCAGTACCGCCGTAGCGCATGCCATTTGGTCCGTTGTAATAACTCTTCATATTATTGTACTCCTAGTTGTTTCAATTGTTCTTGCATACTTCCTCCGGGTGCTGTCAGAGGCTTCTGCTTACCGTCTGGGCCTGTCACCATCAGATTATAAACACCATTACTCACTGTGCTTAGTATGGCACGACCTGAGTTAATTGTAGATGATACTATACCCTCTCTTCCTGATTGCTGAGTCAAGTACAGGTCACGAGCCATTACGGTGTACAGACGCAGCTCTATGTTCTTCGCCTGCTTAAGAGTCAGACCTTCACCCTTTTCAAGCACGTCAATAAGCATGCGTCCAAACTCAGGGTCTGTCATAAGAGCCCTAAATGCAAGTAGCTGATTTTGTCTAGCCTGCCGAATAGCAAACTGGAAACCGTACTGCTTCAGTCCGAGCTTACCAATCCATACAGAATTTAACTTGGAGAATTCTGTCTCAAGTGTAATCTCGGTCGGCACCTTTCTGATGCTGATTTTGTTTTTGGAATCGGGCCTTCTAAATCCAGAATAGATATCTAGTATGGTTTCATAATTCTGTCTTGCCCCCGGTGCAAACTCGTCAAGAGCCCGAACAATTGTCGGATCATTGAGAGCCGCTCCAAGTTTTTCTGGATCAGGTACACCATTTGTTGAAACTCTTTGCAGGACCTCAAAAGACAGCAGATGAGCCATTTGCCTGTTAAAGATTGTCTCTGCAGCTTCTTGCGTCATAGAGGGGTCTACACTAAGAGTTCTAGTGACGTACGCACTTCTCAGAGATATAATGTCGTTCAAGTTACCGCTAGTTATATGATCTATAAGCAGCGTTGATGAGGACATATTGTTTCTTTGAAGACGCTGGGTTAAATCTCGCAAAGGCTTTAAGGCTTCGCGTTCTGCTGTAGAGTACTGTGCTACATCCCTTTTTACTTCATCGTAGGCTTTGTTTAAGTTATCCGTAGCGTTACGCAAACCCTCTCGTATACTATATATTTGTTGGTCTGCAGGAATACCGTCCGTATACTGCTCTGGGTTTGAGAATCTAAAGAGCTCTCCGTCTTCAAATAGATATGTTGTTTGAGGCTCTCCATCCACTTTAAGCAACGCTTTTGTATTTGGATCTGCTTTATATACTGGGATCTGTTCCAGCGCTTGCAACCTTAACAACAGAGTCTGAGAATCTATAGATCCGTGTACTAAAGCCTCTTTACCATAATGGATAGCAAGAGCTTGAGCACGTTCTGGATCTATTTCTGCGGTTATACTTATCTTGCCTGATTTGGCTGCATTTCGTAGTTGCTCACCGCTCTCTGATGTCCACCACAGGTTATTGCTGTACTGAATAATGAGGGATTTAGCCAGTTCTGCTTGTGGCGTTCCCTCTATTAAGAAGAAGCGTTTTTGGTCTGGGTCGTACGTACCCCCAAGCAATCGGGCCAGTTCAGATCCTAGCTCTGAATCCACAGCAGCTTCAATGTTCTCCGTCCTACCCTTCTGAACTTTATCCATTGTTGAGTTGACAAGATCATCCATTGCTGTTGCTTGCTTGGATTTGCTTAGACGTGACAGGTTATATGTTTTTGTGTTACGGTCAAACCAGCGTTGTTGATACTCTGTGTTAAACTTGTCTGCTCTGCCAAGCGTATCTTTAATGTCGGCAACCACAGATGTAGGCTCAGTTCCATAGAACCCTGTACTAAAACCTAGATCGTCAGATAGAGCTATAGTATTTAAATCAGTACGTGCACGTATTGCAGCAACGCCAGAAGGAGTCTGGGCAACCCTGTCTGATACAGATAGAGCACTTCGTACACCTTTATACTCGTCTATACTGAGTCCAAGTTTCATGTTAGATGCAATAGTACTTGCAATTTCTGGGGTCATGTCTGGGCTGAGAGCAGCCAATACTGCTGGATCATTGCTCGACATGAGATCCCGAATAAAGAACCAGTTTTCAACTGGCGACGATCCCACCTTCATCGTTGCAAAATCTGAGTTACTCCCTGCTTCGATAAGGGTATTCTGAATACCCCTAACCACTTGATTAAGTTTGTCAGCCTGTACTCCCAAGTTCATATCAGCCGTTATACCGAATATATTTCCCAACGGCGTGTTTGATATGCTGCGTAGGGCAGGTATGTTTGCAAACTTAAGTCCTACACGGCTCTCTGGCTTCTTACCACCTATGCCTAATCCCAGACCATTCCGCACATTTAAGTCCAGTGTCTCATCTAAAGTAGAAGTATAGTCTGGATTATCCATAAAAGATAAACCATTATTCCTTCTTAACTCGGTAAAGAATGCGGTTGCGTCCATCATGGGCGCTTCTGACTCTGGCAAATCGGCGTACGGGGCTTTGACTGCGTCATAGTTCGCATCTCTTATGCTGCGATCCATCTCTTTATTACCTGCAGCATCCCCAGCAAGACGTATGCCTACATTGGTGCCGCTATTAATTGTGCCAATGCCACTGTGCATTTGGGATATTTCAAGATAGTTCCCTTGAAGGCGTTTTGCTTCAGCTTCTAATTGAGACAGGTATTTTTCATAGTTAACAATTTTGCCAGAATCATCTACGTTATCTTGTAAGATTTTTCGGTTAGACTGACTGACAATATCTGTTGCGGATACAACAGGTATACCATCAACAGTTACCCCGTACTCGAATAACATACGCTGTTGCTCTGCTAAACTACTAAGAGCTTCCTCTGCTCGTTTTAAATTGTCATCCAGTACCTGTGTTTTTGAATTCAAGTACTCATCAGCTCGTGTAATAATCGAGGCTAATTCTGGATTTGTTTTAGCTATTTGCTCTACATTAGGAGACAGACGAGCAATAGCTTGTTTAAGTTGATTGTGGTATCCTTGCTGCATTCTGCGGAAATTTAGTACTTCAGTCATTGCAGCAGTACCTTGCGGAATATCCATGCCTACAATTTTATTTGTCATTTGGTCGGCTAACTGTTCAGCGATATCTATGCCGATGATGTTCATTAGCAAGACAGGCATATCCCCTTCTTTAAATATCGGATTACCATCAATATCCAATATCTGAAGAGATTGCTGTTCTAAGTTTCGCATTGCCTCCAAATTACTTAGCAACACTTTTTCTGCTTCTGGGCCAGCAGCTTCTAACATCTGAAGCATCATATTTCTTTGTGCTGCTGGACGTGTACTAAAAGCAGCCATAAGACTGTTCCTATCCCGTACTTCTCTTACAAAATTTGGGATACCCACTAAAGACGTAACTGGCGCAGAAACAAACTCTGCCGTTGCTCCGATTAATCCAGCAGTTGCAGACAGAGACTTGCGTATCAACGAATCTCCCACAAAGGCACCAAAGAATTCTGCTGCTACTGTGTGATCCTCACCGAATATGCTTTGTACCGTTTGCCCTGCAGCTCCCATCCCAACAGCTACGGAAAATTCTTCACCAACAGCAGAGATGGCTGCTCGTGACATTCTAGAATTTACGTGTCTAAGTACAGCAGCATCTTTTTGATTGTTTACGAAGTTCTTGGCTGCGCGAGCTTTGTCCAGCACAGAAGCATTTGGGTTTGCCATCACATCCAAGTTTCTATTTATTCTAGCTTGTAGTTGAGAGAATTCTGACTGCCGAGTAGCACGGGCTATAGCCTGCCCCTTTGGTGTTGTACCAAAACCGATATCTACCTTTTCTGCGATATTTTGTGTACGCATATTTCGTAATAATGGTAGAGAAGGGAACAAAAGCTGGGTTCTAGCCCAATCTTCTCTGATTTTAACTAGATCGTCTCCGCGCCTTGCTGCCTCTCGTACGGCACCTTGTACAGTAGTTGTACCGTACTTTTCTGTTAAGTACTTTGAGTAGTTTTTAAATAGATTGACAGAGGATGCAAGACGTACGCCGTATGCAGGAGCCCCAAAACCAATCACGTCAGGTACAAACCGTGTCGTACGCTCAAACATGTCTTGACGGAAACTTAAAAGTTTCTCAGCACCCTCTACAGAGATGCCCATCCTGTCGGCTACTACTTCTGCGTAGTACTTGAACTCAAACCCGTCGGTTGTCAGTTGTATCTTTCTTTCGCCATCCAGACCTACAATTACATTTATAGTAGGATCAGATTCAGCTTCTGCCTTTATTGTTTCCTCAGCACCAATAGCCAAAACAGCAGTGGCTGCTGCGTCAGCAAAAATGGCCTTCTCCCGTTCTTCTTGACTTAAAGTCGCGTAAGTAATGTCACGGTAGGGGTCTGGTTCCCCCTTACGTGCGGCGGTAGCCTGATCAGTAATTACTCTGCTAGTTACTCCCAAGTATCCTGATTTTTTTATTTCTTCTGGAACACCAGCTTTGATCGGAATAAGAGCCGTTTCAAAAGCTAAATTTGCATAAAATAGCCCTAAGTCAGCAACGCTCTCGAATGTACCAACGGCCTCCCGCAAGTCTGAATTATGCTGTTGCATAAGTACTCGTTGATCGTACGGGTTAAGTATTCCGACTCTCCGCATAAGATTTCGGTACTTTCCTACAGACTTTTCATCATCTGTGGTAAATACGAAATCTTTAAGATCCATCAGCCATCCCTGCGGTGCTGGGCCTTGCCACGTGTTTGTCTCTTGGTTGTACGTTTTACCAGACAACTTCAGATAATCTAGAGCAGGAGGAAGAGTTGTAACTGCTAAAGGCAATGAGTTAGGGTTAGTGTTGTCGAGAGATATTTTTGTTGCTTTAGAGCCTTCTACGTACTTAGACAGTACGAACATGCCTCCGTTTTCTACCAACTCGGCATATCGTCTGTCGGTAGTTTTAAACAGAATTCGGTGAAAGTTAGCCAGTACAAAATTTCCGTCGTTGTCAATAGCGCCCGGAAGATACTTGGAAGTGTCTCGTCTTCCGTCTGGCCCTATAGGATGGGGGGTTAAATAGCCCTTAGCGTCCGCAACAATTGCTTTAGTAGCGTTGTCCTCTTCCATATTTCCTGTGCTAAAATACTGCGAGAATATCTCAGGCTCTGGTTGATTAGGATTGACAGAACGGTACGCTCTCTGCAATGCACTCATGTTGTCGCTTGTAATAGCAAACGATCCCATTGTGCTTGCCCGTTGAGCATTCACAGTATCTGCGGCGTTTTCTACTCTGTTTTTATACTCCGTTTGTGCTTTTACCTCTGCTTTAGCATCACGCTGTTGATTCTCAAAGGCCTGCTCTTCAAGAGCTGTTATTTCTTGCGCATAACGCTCTGCGTCTGTCATCTCTTCTGGTTTAGCAGGTTGCCCTTCGCCCTGCCGTATAATTTCAGGCATAGGCGCTGGTGCGTCTGGTGCGGCTTCTGCAGTAACATCCTGAGACGTGGGGAGTACCTCGCCTCGAAGGAGGCCAGTGTCTGCTAAATTAATTGTTTCAAAAGAATTATCAGCCATAAGATACTGTCTTTCCTTTAAGAGCTATTGCCAGTCTGCTTCAGTGGAACCGCCCGCTGAGTCTATTTTTTTATTATCATCATCTTGCGTCTGAGGTGTGCCTGTTATTTGCTCATCGGGCTTTCTTGGTGATAGATATCTCATAGATACGTTACCCATAAGCATCTGAGCCCCCTCCATAAGCCTAATGTTTTCACCTGCCATGATTCTGGCGTACTCTAGCTGTATACCAGCTTCCATATTAAGTGTGCGCAAAATCTCAATACTTTTGGCAGTATTAGAGAGTATTAAACTTTGAAGATTTGTTGATAGTGCTGCCTGTTTAAGGTCAGCATCTGTGGTTCTGTCTGACGATGTCTGACGAATACGCGCTACCTGAAAGGTAATAGTATTTGAGTAGTATTCAAGCAGAGCGTTTAAGGCTGCTTGTGCAGCTCTCTCATCTTTATAGGAACCATCTTCGTTTGTTGCAAGAGGATCTGTCGCATCAAAGGTGCCTCCAAACTTATTAAGAAATGCTTGGCTTACGTTTACCAACAATTTTCCCTGTTCACCTTCAATGGACGCAGCGTTCTCTACGATTTTGTTGGCTGTCTCTCGAAGTCCAACCATAAGTGAGTTAGCCTTTCCTACAATGCCCTTTGTTGCGAGACCCCCTTCTAACAAGTCTATAGCAGCACTCGTAGTAGACTGCATAGCAACAGCAATATCCCTACGGGCGTTTATCTGGTCAATCTTGATGCTGTTACGGTCTCGATAAGCTCTTATGGTATCCTGTGCAGATGCTCCCGGAACTTTAAATATACGGTCATCCCGAATAGAAAGACCAACAAGTGAAGCAGAGCTCGTAAAATTACCACTAACGTATTTATCACCACGAGAAGGCAGATAAAGAGGAGACCAAATTTCACTGAATTTAGCGCTATCAACAACGGTTATACCGCCTGTTGTCTCAATCTGGATAGAGTTGTTTTTATGCATATCTACGGTTTGACTCATAGCCTTTGCGTACGCCTCAGGATTCGACGTAGCGCCTAGTACCCCGTTGATCTGAGCCGCTCTTTGCTTTGGCTGTATTATTCTAGAGTTCCTTCCAAGCATTTGATCAATCGCAGTCGGAGGTACATTAGTGGTCCAATCCGCAATAGGATTTACAATATCTACTACTTCTTGAGGGATGCTATATTCGCTACCCGTTGGCACATTTGTTTGATAATAAGTACTGCCAAATACGTTTTCCGGTCTAGATAAACCTGTAGCCCTCTCACCTGAAGTTGCTACTATCTGACGGAGTACTGGACTAATATCTGGATCATCTAGTTTGTCTAGGTATAGGCGATTTGATATATCCAAAGGGGTAATGGCACCTGTCTCTGGATTTCTCTGTGTACCATACTCTCTTTGAATACCCTGTACGGCACCTGCTATAGCTTCACCATACCTTTGGAGATCCCGCTTTGCATCCGTATTTCCTGTTTCTGCTAGTGCAACCAAATGATTTACAAGAGGAACACCATCTGGCGTTTCTAGATTTATTAGCCTTAGATACGTTTGATCTGGATTCTTATCGCCGTAATTCAATGCGTTATATGGTTTAGTCTCCATAGGTTGACTATAGTAATCCATAGAGCTAATCCACCCTGAGTTTCTTACTGTAGCATCACTTACAGAAAAGGCCAGCCTATCTCTGTTGGCAGTATGTGTCTGATACAACTCACGGAATCTTTCTTGCGCTTCTGCCTCGTACTTGCGCTGAGTTTTAATGTCTTCTACAGCCGCAGTAGCAACACCGTTAACTAATCCTAATAAAAAACTCATGTTATGTTCCTACGCTTTATTAGATTCTACAGGGGTATTTAGGAAACTACCCGTAGGTTTATTCTCGGCCTTTTTCTCAAACCGCTCTCGACTCCGTTGAGCAAGCTCCTCACTATCCCTTTTATCACGGGCATTATTCTCAGCTTTCATCTGGTTCATGACCATATTAGCCAGCTTCGGGTTCTGGGTTTTCATCTTTTCTAAGTAATTATAATCTTCATCAACCTCACGCATGACGGCGTTTCGAGGATCTTCATAACTCATGCGGAACGGGATATCGTCGTTGTCTTCGATAGCGACAGATGTCAAGTACATCATAAGAGCGGGGCGAATTAGCTCTGCTATGTCTGGGTTCCACAGATTCTCAGAAAAGCCCTGAATAGCTGTAGTCCTAGCAAGTACAGATATTGGAGTACCAGAGTAAATTAGCTTCTTAGTTTGATCCCGATATTGGGGGTTTTTTAATCTATCAATCACAAAGCCAAGCGCGTCATCTACCGTAGTAAATCGTGGCGGTTTAGCCCACGGGTTAGTACTCTGGGTTAAACTAAATCCGGGGGGCGCTCCCGATATCATTCTATTCTTGTATGGATTGTTAAACGCCATATTACGCTCCTCCGCTATTAGTTTTAGCAGGTGCTACTCGTGGTGCAGCGACATCAATAGGCTGTCGTGTGTCAAGACCAATGGTGGGTTGCCCTTTAAATCTTCGAGAGCGGGCAAACTCCGCACGTATTGTCTCGTTATTTGAGTTGAGTACTCTGTTAGTAGCATCAACCATGTCTTGAGACGTAGTAAATCCTAGAGCTTGTAAAGCAGATGGACGCCCATAAGCCATTCCCTGAGAGCTTCCGGGGCGTTTCATCGTACTCATGCGTCGAGGTACAAACGGTTGATCCTTACTCTGATCTTGAGATACAATATCTTTGATATCTTTAATAAGACTTATGCCGGATTTTAGATCATCTATAGTTAAGGATGTAACTGTATCTTTTACGCCTGTTGCAAAATTGCTTGCGCCTTCTATAAAATCATCGAATGTGCTCATGATGTAGTGGTTCCTGTAGTATCAATCATCTTTAAGCCAGTCAAAACTAGGATTACGTATCCAATCTCCAACAACGGTACCTTTTGCAAACAGAAGCTCATAACCCCAGTTTCCTAGTTGGGCTGCTGTTTCATACTCCTGTTGGCTTGCAAGAAACGAGAACTCTGCTTCTAGGCTCATTGCGAGTGCCGCCATATCATGATTGCGCTGTGCTATGTTCTCTGCAGTTGTCAAAGCCCACTGAATGTCATCACGGTACGCATTCCATAGCAAGTTCTGTGCTTGCTCTGTCATATTAAATAAGTTCTGAGCATCAATACGTGCTGCCTCATTTGCCGCTGCTGTATCCGCAGTATTTGCTTGACGCCGCCACTGTGCGTTGGATTGATCAATTTGTAACTGCATATTCTTGTTAAATTGATCGCGTTGATTCTGCAGGTCAGCATTGTACTGTGCAATAGAGTTCGCTTCATTGACGTTGAACTGTTCTTGAGCAGCCCTACGATTCATGTTTGCCGCCTCGATGCTCGCATCTAACTGAGCAAAGAACTGATCTACCTGTGCTTGTGATTGAGCGTTAAACTGGCGGGCTGCGTTTTCAGCAGCCTGATCAGACAGCATCTTCTGTATGTAGCCTTGATAATTTAACTCTTCTGTTTTTTGAGCATTGGTCAGATTCTGCGTATCCATAGTCAAGAAAGCACGGGCATTATTAACTGCAGCAGTCATACGAGCATCAAGATTAGCCTTATCCATAGCTGCAAATGTCATTGCGTTCTGTAGCGCAGCCTGTTGTTTATTGTTGATGTTCGTTAGCTGAACCGCAGCGTACTTGTCAGCATCGGCCTTAGCAATCGGGATACCTGCTTCCATAATGGCTTGCGTCATTGCCGCAGACGCCATAGACGAAGAGCCCAAGCCACGAGCCTGCATCATTGCTGTTACAGTACGCATAGCTGGGCTCGCCCATGCTGGGGGCTCACGCCCCTCCTCAAATGATTTAAACAGCTCACCAATCTGGTACTGCGTGGTAGCACGAGGATCTAACTCGCCTGTAGCCGCCTGTGCAATAGCTTTATCTGATACAGTACCTTGAATATCACCTACGAGAGACTCAGCAGAAGGACGCCCCTGAGCGGCTACGGCCTCTGGAGTACCTTCAGGTACGTATGCCTCGTATTGAGGTGCTATGTCCCGCATCGGTAAAGGTACATCTAAGCCTGTCTCTGACACTTGTTCAGCCTGTACCTGAATAGTGCCTAGAGCTTCAGCATCCTTAATAATTGTACCCGAATCTGCAGACGTGTCAATCTTTTGGATAGACTCAGATAGCTTTGCGCCTTCTGGCAAGTCTGCTGATGTGCTTCCAACCCCTGCTTTTTTCTCGACCTGAGATATAATGTCTTCTGCCATAGTAATTCCTAGAGTTTATTATACCATGTACAAGGTGATTTGTCCAGTACATTCTGGGGTTTATCCCGTGAATATCTTAAATGCTACCCATAATGAGAAGCCGATAAACGCGAATATCATAAGCAGAACAGCCCCAATCATTATGTTCTGATTACGTTTTCTAATCCGTACCCGTTCCAAGCGCTCTTGCTCTTGCCGATCTTTACGGACTTGTACCCGTAGCTTCAACAGCTCTTGCCAAGCTGCGGTACCCCGAGTATCGATAATTATGTCACGAAGCTGCTCTTCTACGTCCTCAGCCTGTTTCTTTTGTATGAAGGTACTGAGTGCCTCTTCGTTTACGCTACCCCTAAAAGGGCTTGATTTCTTCTTACTGTGAGCAGACCGTACGTTGTCGATTGAATCCCAGAGGGATGCCAAGTCGGACACCATGCTCTGTATTTCCTTGCCTGCAGCAATACCCGCTTTTAACCCCGCAAATATAGTAACTGGGTCCACCGTGCTCTCCTCTCATGACGGCGTACCCTCTATCTTGTGTGCGTGAGTACGCGATCTATTTTATCCTCCAGACGGTGTAGTGCCTCCATCACACGGTCCATATCTTCTTTTAGTTCATGGCGAGTGGCGTAGTCCTCGCGGGTACGGTTCAATAGAATGTCGATACGTTTGACTTCGCTTGAAATGCCGTTAAGGTACCACCCGCCTATAGCAAGTAGCCCACCGATTAGAATATCCACTAGGCCGCTGATATCCATAATTACCAGCCAGATGGCAGACCGCTAATCACAGGCGGGTTAATCTCTGCTTCAATGCGTTGATCCAAAGCGGCTTGCAAGGTGGCTTCATCCATATCCAGCTTGGCCAATACCCATGCAACGACCTGATCTTTGGTTAGGCTGTTGAAATCGGTAAAGCTACCAGCTTCAGGTGCATCTAGGCCGATTGAGCCATATGCTGTAGCTGAATATGGATTGCCCTCAGCGTTGACCTGATCGCTGACCGCCGTATAGCGGTAGTGAACAACTTTTGCGACATTGGTCAGGTCGCCTTCGGTTGGTGCGTATTCAATGTTTGGGATGTCCCAAGTGTAGGTGTTAGACATAAGTTACTCTCCAAGCTGATTGGCGGCTAAATGTGCTTCATAGGCGGCGATGACTTCAGGTGTGTGCAATGCTGAACAGATAGCCTGCACTTCTGCTGTCTCATTACTATAGTCCTGTCCTGCCGAAATAACATGGCGGTGGAAGCTACGGCTAATCTCTACACCATCGTCCATGATGCAGGTAGCAGTGCGAACCTGAACCGCTTTGAAGTCACCTACGACTTCGATTTTATCTACTTTGATTTGTTTTTCTAAGGCCATTTTCTTTCTCCTGTTTTATCGTGGCGGAATTGCCACCTGTCCAACCCGACTTCCAGTGGGGTTAAGATGTTATATACACACCTGCAAAATGTAATATCCCAGACGCCGCAAAGTTACCACTATCGTAATCACCATCATCATAGCTGGTGTTACTACCAAAAGTAATCACACTAGCTGAAACGCCAACGGAACCAATAAAACTAAGTGTATTTGTTCCTGTGTAACCTGTACTAGAATTTGATTGAATTAAATGAAAAGCACCGCCAGCAGAAGCTGTGTATGGAAGGTTTATGGCTAGTGATGACCCATCTGTTGTGTCTAACCCAGAGTAATTTAATTTAATATAGAGATGAACCAATCTTCCAACTTTAGTATAAATTCCAGTTTGCTCTGTATAAGTTGGGGTTGTTACGTTTTGGAACGTAGGCGTCCAAGTCCCCTCTTCATAATCGTCCAAGTAATTAGCCGCACCAGTGCCGCCAATATATGCGCCACCGCCAAGATACAGGTCTTTGAAGCGATAAGACGACATACCCAAGTCAGTGTTGTTATCTGCTAATGCACTTTCATCCATTGGCAGGATACGATTGTCAGAACCAGTTAGGCCAGCACCAGCGCCAGAGGTTGCTTTTAGAATAATGAATGATGTGCCACTGCCCCTTGACCCAATCGACCCGACAGTGGTGCCGTCCTTGCGGAATGTGGCAATGGCACCATCAGTGGTTTTTCTGTTCAAAAACATTACACCTGATGATTCGCTACTACACGCAAATATCTCACCATTACTGCTGTATGATGAGCCTACTGTGCTTGTTGCGTTGATGTTGTTGTAAATAGAGCCAGTATGCCCCACTAGCACGTTACCACTATGCGTTATCCTAGCAACCTCTACCGCATTAGAGGAATTGGTGGATGTCTTGAAGATAAGGTCTGTGTCAGTTTCCGCAGAACTAGGTCGGGAAGCAATGATTTCAGCACCGATAACATCACTAAATTCACGATACCATTGCAAACCGCCCCATTCTGTTGATGAATTGGGGATAGCGGCAATTCTGATAGCGTTAGCATTTTGTTGGATTGATGTATCGCCTGTCTTACTTCCGACTTGCAACATTCCGTTGTAAACGTGAGCTAATCCATCAGCCGAAGTCGTACCAATCCCTACCGACCCGCCCGATGTGACGCGCATACGTTCTGTTGCATTGGTGTAAAATCTTAAATTGCTAGAATCGTCTCCGTAAATTATTTGGTCAACGGCAGTGCCAGCAGCGTTCATAAAGCCAACAGAATTGTTTCTAGCAATCGTCAATGCAGAGCCAAGATTAGAGGAAACCATAATCCCAACCCGATTATTCGTGCTATCGACGTACAGCGTATTCGTGTCAACCGTCAGGTCGCCATCAACCGTCAGCCCATCAGCCGTGACTGTGCCATTCACATTTAAGCTAGATGCACTAGCGTCCCATAGAAAATCCTGTGATACGCCTGTCGAATCGTAGAAGGCGATGTCGCCATTGGACAGAATTTGCATTCTGTCGGTATCAACGCCTGCGGAAGCCGTCTTGAACAACATATTAGCGGCACCGTCTGAATCGGCAGTTAGAACCGCCTGCGTTCCGCCTTGA
>Ga0099846_1000745_pt1 | contig 13363 bp, 19 predicted proteins | sample CB_VirMetaG_FD_78180 | JGI IMG/M metagenome (GOLD analysis project Ga0099846, IMG submission 78180) | Freshwater to marine saline gradient viral communities from Chesapeake Bay - CB_1504_1 Viral MetaG | ecosystem: Environmental > Aquatic > Marine > Coastal | place: USA: Chesapeake Bay... | reverse complement strand
TCTATCCATTTCCATTCGATCCTCGCACACTCAAGGACGGCTGATATCAGGGCAATCTCCCTCAGCACAGTCCCGGCTTGTACTTGTTTTGTTCGAGCATCCCGCCAATCTGCGAAGTGTGTAGCGTCAAGATTACGCATGACTACACGCGAGGGAAATGCAGGATCTCGCAGTAGGGCATCCACTCGGATAGCCTCCCATCGGCCCCCTCTCTTTGTGGGTGAGACCTCATCCCGGTAGCGGATCAGCGCCTCGCTCAAAGTACGCTTGTCGGGTTCTGGTTTACCGGCGTCTTCGCGGATCGCGGACTCGCGCTGCGCGGCCCATATTGCTGCTTCGCGCTTTGTGGGAAACTGCTTTGACTCGCGTATGCCGTTGACGCAGACCTGCGCCCTGTAGCCCTTGGCAAGCTTCAGAATAGACGCCACGGTTATTCCTCAGATGGGTTCATGGGAAACATCGTGATATTTAATTTTGGTCTGAACCGATTGATGTACATCTGTTCGTAGACCGCCAAGAATTCTGGTCGGCAAGGCATGATGACGACCGTATCGAAATCCTTGTCTCTGGCATGTTCTGCTATTCTGTCGCCCATGTTTCTTGAGTGGCCGATGTAGACAGGCTCTCCCTGATTTAGCAGGAAATAGACGCCAGAGGCGGGGGGCAACTCGTGCTGCCGTTTTGTCGCCAACTCTATAAGATCAGCCTGTGAATACCCCCCTGCTTCCTTCAGCAGATAGAAGTCTCCTATTGGCTTCTTAGAATGCTTTGGTTCAGACTGAGATAAAAGCTGGTGGGCTTCCGCAGCCCAGCGTTCGGCTGATCCTCTATCGCTAAACACACAGGAAGCTCTATTCCCGCGCACATACACAAATGCACGCCACTTCCCGCCTTTGAGTTCTTGGATTGATGCCATACCGGGTTCTCCTAAACACATTGCGTGCTGAGATTATACAGAACCGGGTAAAGACCGGGTAATTGTCGCGTAGCGCGACTCCACGAAAGGTATTCTTAGATGGGATTGTGTGTAACAGTGGTCTTCATAGGCCGCTGTTTTTACTCACATTTACCCATTCAGTGAGTACCCTTGGGAAGGTCTTTGGTGCCGGAGGTCGGCACCATTGCGTCTAGTAAATTAGGGGGTTTCAGCGCATCTTGTGTAATTTGCGCGTAGTTGCCAGCACTCGATCTATCTCAGAAGTAGGGATTTTTCCCAGGCCGTTCATCTGCATCCACCCGTCTTTGATGCGGCCCGCTAAAGTCTTCCTGCTGATCCCAAGCATCTCTGCCGCCTGTCCGATTGTTACAGATGATGGCCGTGGATGGCTTTCCGCATAAATCTGCACTGCCTTCAGTGCGGTTGTAAGCATTTCTTCTGTCATCACTCCTCCCAATCTCCTTTATTTGGCGGTCATTGGCTACAAATTTCCCGCAATCCATTCTGAAATCCGACCACGCAACAGGGAACTCATCGCTGCCCCACCATGCTTTGGCATCCTCTCGATCCTTGTCCGTGAACTTCCGCCCACATTCAATGTTTCCGCATTGATCTGATGAGGAGCAGAAGGTTGTGTCCTTAAAACAAAGCATCAGTCGTTCCCCTCAAAGCCGATCTCGATCATTTTCGTGACGCCACGAAAATGTCGTTGCCATTGTTTGCTCCAAAAAGTCTAACGAGCGCATTAAGTCGGCCCGCCTTTTCCGTCATCATCGTAGTAGACCTCCACTTGCTCGTGAGACTGCCTCAAACTTTCAGCAACCTTCTCGGCGCTGTCTTTTGTCATTAGTCCGGTTACGCCCCACTCTCCGGCCTGTTCGTTTATCCAGCGCCAGTATTTAACTCTCCATCTCATTCAGCCTTTCCTCCGCTTGTTGTACGCCTCCCACCGGCACAATGTGCCCCTCCATCGTGAGGCCAGGTTGTTTTCCGGCTGCCTCGATGACTTGGAGTAAGTCATCCCGCCAGGCGTCAGCTACTTCCATCCAGCGTTGCGCCTCTTGTTCGGCTCGCTCGGCTCTGGCTTCTGCCGCCTCAATCGCCGAGCGCATGCGCTCCAGCTCGGCTCTCAGTTGTAGCGCAGCTTGCGCGTCCCATTTGGCTAGTATCCTGTCAATGCTTCCCATCTCAACCTCCTGCGCCCAACAAGGCGCTCCAGCCGAGTGCTCGGCCACGTCATTTTCGTCAGTCATAGTTTTCTCCTAGCACCGGCTGAACCGGGATTAAGTGGGCCGAGTCGTTTCTGAATCCCTTGGTTAAAAGGTATCCCCCGGCCCATTGATCAGTTCAACTCTGGCAGCAGCATTCCCATGCCGACCCAAGCGGATTTAGCGGCCCACCAATACAGGCGCAGGATGGCGGCGAAGACCGCAATTCCGACTACAGACCCGAGGACTTTCAGTAGTTTGTTTTTCATGGCGCAATCAACTCCAAAAGGGCAATAGCAAAACCGGCCGCGACAATCACAACCGCAACGTCACCTATACCCACTCAAAAGCCTCCGCGAGGGTCGGCAGTTCCGCTGCCAGCAGGGTGCGAATGGCAAGGGCAATTTCCCGATGCTCAAGCTGGGTGTCCGCTCCGCAGCGCACGTCTAGGTAATGAATCCACGATCTGATTGACCCTTTCATATAGAGCCGGGTCTGGGTGTTCAGCGGCAGGATCATGCGGGCGCATTCCTTCGCGACACCCCGTTCTAAGGCGATGTCGTAGACCCACTTGGCTTTGCGCCAGGTCTCATCCTGCTCGGCATACCACCAGCGTTGAATTTCCTTGGGCAGGTCATCGATGGAGTTCTGGCGGTTCTTATCGTCCTGCCGGCGCGGGGCATAGGCTTCGTACTTCATCACCTCGGCATAGCGTTGGCTGAACTCCTGGAAGCTGAAGCTCTTGTGGCGCAGGAGCTGCTGGGCAATGGCCCTCGATGTGACGATCTCGAAGGTGGCGTCGGCCATCTCGAACACAGACCAGTGCCCGTGGTCAGCGCAATACTTCAATAGGCCGGCGTACTCGGGGTTGTCCTGATGGGGTGACGACACTCGGGCGCAGTAAGCCATGATCTTTTCCGCCTTGGGAGTGATGGAGACCAGCTCGACTTTCATGCGGTCCTCGGCATAGGGGCAAAGCGTTTCAGCGTCTGGGTCGCCGCCTTCGCAGGTGTCATTGGCTTCCGGGCCCCTCCTAACACTGTCCACCTCCCGAATTTTGCCCCAGGCTCTGGCATTAGCATTGTTATCGGCATCTGTCGTAATCCTCGTTTTTATAGTCTTGCCCCGGCGGATAATCTCGACCGCCGGGAGGGTTTTGGTTTTCTGCGGGCGTCTCACCGCCGTGTGAGATCGGCAGTTCTGATAGCGCGGTCGATGGTGTTCGCCGCCCAGTCGTGGGGCTGGGGCCGACTGACCAACGGCTCGTTAATGCAGTAGGGTCTCACGGCGTACCAAGGCCCCATGACCTTGATGACCTTTCGGAAATGCTTCCCTTCCCGGATGATCTGTCCTACCCGGTAGCCGTGGTTTAACTTGAACTTCACCGAACACCCCCGGTGCATCTCAGGCAGGCCAGTTGTTGACCCGCGATAGAGACGGAGTACTGCTCCGCCATCCGGGCGTCCTGCCTATCCAGCCATCCGGCCAAGATCAGGCCGGCGAGGATCAGGGCGAGTTTTAGGTGTTCGGTCATGCGTTTTCTCCAGTTGATGCAATACGGAAACGTATAATACGCATCATGCAGAAACGTGTAAAGACTTTTTGAGATTTTGCATTAAAACCTCCAGCACACTCTGTTTGGCATCCACTCGCTTCAGCACCACCTCATCAATGGAGTCCTTGGCGATGATGTAATGAATGAAGACCGGGCGGTCATAGCCAGCCTGTTTTTGCCGTACCGGGCCGATGCGCTCGATCACCTGGGCCCGCTCCTCAAGGTTCCAGTCCACGCCAAAAAAGCAGAGGATATTGCCGCCGTGCTGGAGGTTCAGCCCGTGGCCTGCGGACTTGGGGTGGATGAACAGCAGCGGGAGCTGACCGGCGTTCCAGCGGGTAATCGTTTTCGGGTCTTGGTCCATGGCCTTGCCTTGGGGGAACCGGGCCTGAAGCCGAGCGAGATCGGAGCGGAGGTGATAGGCCACCAGCACCGGCATCCCGCAAGCCTCCTCAATGACCGACTCCAGCGCATCGAGCTTGGCATCGTGGATCACCTCAAACGCCCCGTTGCGGTCGGTATACAGCGCCCCGTTCGCCACTTGCAGGCATTTCTGCGTCTTGACCGCCGCATTCACAGCTTCCACCTCGGTGAGAGAGTCGAGTTGCGTCCACATCTCCTCCTCCATCTGGTCATAGATGGCGCGGGCTTTGGGCGGCAGGGCGATGCGGATCAGGTTGACGACCGGCTCAGAGATGTCGAGGTGGTCACGCATGTCGAGCGAGAAAACGACATCGCGGATGCGGTCCTCGATCTCCTTTTGCGAATGCGGGTAGGGTTCCAGGCGCACGGCCATCGGCGTTGGGCCGATCTGCACTGAGCGGAACCAGCGGGAGGTGAACGCGGTGAAGGTCTTGCCGAGGCGCTGGCCTTGGTCCACGAAAAATAGCTGGCCCCAGAGGTCTACCAGACCGTTCGGCGCAGGCGTCCCGGTCAGGCCGACATAGCGCGGGGAGCGAAATGCCACCTTGGCCAATGCCCGAGCCCGTTTGCTACCTTGCCGGGTGCGTAGCCCCTTGAGCTTGGTGCTTTCATCGGCCACCACGGTTTTGAAAGGCCATTGGCCCCCCAGATGCTCGACCAGCCAGGGGATGTTCTCGTAATTGGTGGTGTAGAGGTCCGCAGTCGCGGCAAGCCCCTCTTCGCGCTGCTTCTTGCTACCGATGATGGGAGACACGGTCAGATGCGGGAGCCACTTGGCGACCTCATCCGGCCAAGTCGATTGGGCCACGCGCAGCGGGGCGACTACCAGTGCAGGGAATACGTCTTCGACAAACGCCAGCCCATCCAGCGCCGACAGCGTCGAGACCGTTTTGCCGCCACCCATAGGGATGCCCAACATGCACCTCGGGGTTTGCTGGATGAACTGGGCGGCGTCGATCTGGCAAGGGTGCAACTTCACTTGGTGCGGCACTCCTTGCACTTCCCGCCCTTGAGCGCCTTGGGGCGCTTGCCGGGTGGGAATTTGTTATGACGCTGGCAGGTCTCGCGTGGGGAGAACTGAATCCCGCCGGCTTGTTCCAGCAGGAACATCAGATGCTCAGGTACTTCATACTTGGTTCCCTGTTTCCGCATTAAAAAAATGCGCTTTTGCATTATTTTGGGCAGCGGCAATCCTTTTTGGATACGGCAAAGCCGGATACCGCAATGCTTTTAATAGCTCCCGTTTTCGTCGCTTGTCTGCGTTTAGAAATACATACCTGTGTTTTCTAGGCCGCTCTTGCAAGCTGAACCTGGCACCGTATCTCTCTCGTATCTCTTGCGCCGTAAACTTATCCGCCAATGTCTGGCAATGCTTATCCACGCCTTCAACCGTCCAGTTCGTGCGTTTAGCCGAAAGCCCCGTATAGATCCAGTTTGTTGCTTGGTAGACCACCCAAAGATGCCCCTGCTCGATTTCGGCAAACGAGACTACGATTTCCTTACCGGCCAGCTTGATCGTTCTACCGATCAAAAAACTTTCTCCGTTCTTAGGTACGCTGTCGCACACCCATAGCCGAGTTAGCTCCACGACGTTATTTGCATTTTCTGGCCCTGCGATGCCTTTCCTCAGCGGTGCGCTGCTGGGGGTTCCGTAGCAAATAACTCCTTTCAGATTTGGTCCATGAAACAGCCCAAAAGCAACGCTACAAGGTGCTTTTCTATGAAGATAGTGGTGCGTTACCACTACATCCATGGCCGTCCTGTAATCGATGGTTTGAATGTAAAAATCTGCTAAAGCCATGCTTATACCCCCAGCACCTTCTCCACCGCATCAATGGAGTCCACGACATGAACGTGCTGACCGCAGCGGGCCATGCGGGCGTGTTCCCGTAACTGCACGGGAGAGGGGGTTTTGCCAAACTGTTTAAGCTCAATCCACAGCTGCCGCCCGTCGGGGAGCCACACCACCCGGTCAGGTGCGCCGTTACGACCGATCCACTGCACCTTCCGGGTCTCGCCACCAAGGGAGGCCACGGCGTCGATCAGGTACTGCTCGATCTTGGATTCACGCATCTCTCGATCTCCGGTACATGTAGGTGGTCCAGGTGGCGTCTTCGTGGAGGCTGTCGATGAGACGTTCTCCGTCTGCGGTTTCGTAGGCGTCGAAGTGGGGGTAGCTGTGACTGTCATCTTGCATACTCGCGTAATGATTTTTTACATAGAACCCGCCGAGCTTGGAGAGCAACTTGCGGTGCAAGGCGCGATGCTCGGGGGTCGTTTTCGATTTCGATTTGTAGCGGCGCAGCTCAACCAGGCCGCGCAGAACGTCGGGGTCTTCGTCCATCACCCTTTCCGGTAGCGAATGTCCTCGTATCCGGCCGCTGCCAGCGGCAAGCCCTCGGCCCAGGTCGGGAGGGTCGTCATGCACTCGGCCAATCCCTCGACCGTAAATTCGTCGGTGTCCGGGGTCTCGCACACCAGTTCGTCATGCACCCGCATGGTGACCGGATAGCCACGGGCTTCGGCCAGAGTGGCACCGCTGAAGAGGAGATCGCGGCTGACGCTCTGGACGATGTTCTCGAACAATTTTGCCCCGTAGGTGTCGATGCGGGTCCACTTGCGGGTGAACTGATCGATGCCCATGTAGCTCACCTTGTCTTCTTCCCGGCGAACGCCCGGGTAGCAGAGGTAGCGCCCGCTCGGCAGGCGAACAAACAGCCATGGGCCGGAGGTGCGAAGCTGACAGCGACCGGCGTCAAATACTTTGCCGGGTTGCGCGATGGCCTTGAGCATGGCCACGTTGAGAGCCGCCCAGAACCCAACGATGCCGGGGTGAGACTCGCGCCACAGACGCTTGAAGGAATCGCAGGCGGTCCAGGCAATTTCGGAGAGGTCGGAGCGCAGCCCATTGCCGAGCATCCACCGATAGAGATTGCCGGCGCTGTCCCATGTGGCGGGATCGACAACCGCTTTGGCCTTGACGGCCATGTCATCGAGATCAATGCCATAAGTGCGGGCGAAGGTGGCGAAAGCATTGGCCCCCCCGCCGTATTGAAGGGCGAGCTCGGCCACCTTCCCGCACTGGCGTTCGTCGCCAACGACATAGGCCGGGTCTTTGTTGAACATGCGCCCGTAGGCAATGCAATAAAGATCATGGCCCTTGCGAATCGCCTTGCCGTGGTCGTCTACGCCGATGATTTCGTCATAGTCGCGGAACGCATCCAGCTTCCAGTACTCGTCCGCCAACCAGGCGGCAACCCGGCCCTCGACGTTGGCGAGGTCGGCCACCACCAGCTTGCAGCCCACGCTGGCGATGATGGTGGCGCGAAGGACATCGGTCAGGACATCCATGACATCGTCGTAGACCATGTCCTCGCAGTCAGCCTTGAGCGCCTCAACGGCCAGCCTGACCTGCTTGGGTTTGAGCTTGCCCCGAGGGAGGTTCTGCGGCTGGAACAGCCGACCGCCATCGCGCCCGGTGCGGGCGGCTCCGCAGAATTGCAGGGTGCCGCGCAGCCGTCCGTCACTTCCCGTGCATTCCAGCAACTTAAGATACTTGGCCGTGGAGGTACTACTGGCGGCGAGACGGATAGCGAGGAGGTCTTGCACCGGGGCGGGCATTTCGCCGCTGGCCAGTAGCCGCTCGACGCTGGCTTTCTGGAGGTCGGGTAGCTCGACGCTGTACTCATCGCTGAGGTGCTTCAGCAGGGCATCGCGCTGAGTAGCCGCCCCCACGGCCCCATCGGTGAGGAGGTGGGTGCGCTCGGCCAGTCGGGCCTGCTCCCGCTCGATAGCGCGGACGGCGGCTTTGGCAAGGTCGAGATCGATGCGGATGCCCCGGTCGTTGATGCGCTGGTCGAGGTGATAGAGGCGGATTTCGTCGGCCTTGAAATTGACGTTGGGGATGCGCTTGGCGCATTCGCGCATGGCCACGATGTCGGCAGTCGCGTAACTGACAAAACGCGCCCACTCAATCGGGTGCGTTTCGCTAGTGGCACGACGGAGACGGACATTGCTCGGGCGCGGCTTGCAGAACAGTTGGATCAGTCGTTTGCCGGCTTTGTCCTTGGCCTGGTCGGTAGGAATCTTCAGCACCTCACAGAGTTGGCCCAGCGAAGCGGGCAGGGAGTGTTCCAGCGCCATCACCGAAGTACAGCGCCAACGCTCAATGGGTGGGCAGAGGTCGGGGAGACAATGGCGGAGAATGGTGCGGTCGAAGGCGGCGTTATGCGCCCAGACCGTGCGGGTCTTCAGCGCCTCGACCAGTTCGGCTGGCGGGTCATCCACCTCGGTGGCGTCCCAGACGCTGACCGGGCCGTCATCCAGCGCATAGGCGAACAGCAGAATCTCGGCCCGCTCGGCGTACTTGTGGGCACCGGACTTGATGTCGATGGGGCTGTAGGTTTCGAGGTCCAACCAGAGCGTCATCGCACCTTCCTCAGCTTGAACAAATGCGAGTGTTGCGGATAGGCATGGTTGAAGGCGCGGGCCAGATACGGCGACAGGTGATCATTGAGCTTCCAGGGTGTCGCGGCGTCTTCCTGCACCAAGGAGTGGTGCCGGAGGACATGGATGATGGTTCTGGCGGAGTAATGGTCAAAACCACGCGCAATGATCTTCATGGCCTCGGCCTCAAAGGCTTCCCAGACATGGTGGTTGCCCCAGAGCCACTCGATGAAGGTGACCGGGATCTCCGGGTCATCGATCAAGGCTCTGCGAAGTTGTATTGGTGTCATATGCGGGATTGTATTACTTGGGGCGCAGTTCCGCCCGGAGGCGGAAGGCGGTCAGGGTTTGAATGAATTTGTACTAGGCACCAAATCCTCTGGATCATCCACCTTGCCGATTGGTTTCTGCCCGGTAACTTTCCACGAACGCGCTTGCATACAGTCTTGCCAAAAAGGTTGCGCTGCTGTTTTGTCACCACGGTAGTTCCCGCTTGAGTAGGCAGACAAGCTCCCCATACGGCGCATGGTCTCGTTGTACTCTTGAGCGCGTTCCCACTCGTTCTGTGCTTCTATCTTGGCGTAGGTCTGACGCTGATGCTCTTCTACCTTGCAGTCGTGATCGTCTCGCATCCAGTCCTCCCGAGTAGCGCCCGCCTTGCTCCACTGAACGTCGTAGATGTTGAGGTCCGCCGCGTCGTTGCGATGGGCACATCCAGGGATGAGCAGCGCGAGGGCAATGAGAGTCTTTTTCATGTCAGCCTCCTGTCTGGGTTGGAAGGTATTATGCCTTGAGGTACCGAAAGGCTTCATCAGCCGTTTCGGGTGTTATAACACCGGGGAACTCTCTTGGTCTTCCGTTCGTTTTAAGATAAATCTTCGCACCGTGGTCAAGGAATTGGGAGGCAACGCGAATCATCCAATCGGCTGGCGGAGTCCATGCCGGTGTTTGGCTACTGGCGCTGGCACCACCTATGACCACCCAATCAAACAGTTCAGGTTTAGTGAATGTGAGCGGCTCCAATAATGGCTCAATAGATAGCCAGCGGACGCCACACTCAATTTTTGAAAAAGCTTCTTCAGCCGCCTTAACACGCACTTGGAAATCAACAGAGGTTCCTATCCAGACATTCTCTGGATAATCCAACTCCGCCGCCCGTTTGGGGAACTTGGTCAGGGTGAGAAAATTCCACTGCGGGTTATCGATCATTGCCTTGAATACCGCATCGATCCATTCTTGCGGCACCCAACGCCCATACAGATCGCTCATGCTGTTGGCGAATACATTGCGCCTTGCAATGTTAGTGTCAGCGTCTTTTGGCAGCTTGGAGTTGTAAGGAGCCAGCAATCGCTCTGGATGGATCGTAGGCTCAAACCCATAGGAGTCTGCAAAGAATCTGTTGGCGATGTCCCTCGCGTAGCAGTAGCTGCAATCGTGCTTACATCCGGTAACAGGATTCCACGACCAGTCTGCCCATTCGATGGAGTCGTTTTCCTGCTTGTTGAAGGTCAAGTTGGAGTCGAGGCGCTCAACTTCGTCCAGCCCACGATCCTTCCAATCGGTCAGCGTGATAAATGCCTTTGGCCTGGGTTTCTGCGCTTCGGCTTTTGCCTTCGCTACGATGGTTTTCGGTTCGGCTTTTGCCTGCTCGACAACCTTGGCTTGATCGGCTTTATCAGGCAAAGCGTCGATTACCTTGGCGGCGGTATTTACCGGGATGTCACCGCGCTTTACGGCGTCTACCAATTCTGGAGACCCGTTGCGGTCTACTTTCATGGCTCTGGACATCGTAGGGATACTTACGCCAGCTTTATCGGCGGCTTCGGAGCGGGTTATAGATGTATCACGTGATACATCTACTGTTTCAAACTCCCCCTCGATTACTTTCTTCTCAAAGCGGTTGCTGCCCTTCAGCAGCCCACACAGATTCGCCATGGCCATGGCCCGCTGCGATTCGGTCAGGTGCCTACGGCGTAGATTGAGAGAAATAACGTAATCAAGCGCCGAATCCGGCCCGTCGTAGTCCTTGAACCACGGCTCAATGCCGAGTTCTAGGCAGGCTTTATAGCGGTGTCTTCCGTCGAGAATCTTGCCATCGAACATTACAATAGGCTCAAGCAACCCAGAGCCGGAAATGTCCCCCTTTAGTTCTTGGAATTCGCTGTCCGACATTTCAGGTATAGCAAGGCAGTACGGGTGGAACTCTAGGGTTATCACTCTGCCACCTCCTGAATGGAGGCTAGTTCTTTCTTTGTCATCGACATGCGCTTTATAACCTCTCGCCCTTCTGGTGAATTTATCAAGTAGTAGCCCTGGTTCGCCCACCCGTGTTTAGGTGGGTTTTTGGTGAGCAGCATTAACGCCCACTGATCTGCCCCAATCGGCTCCCGAATCCAGCCAGCACCATTACCCGACATGATGAAATTGATGGCATGTTGGATGTGATCCGGCATCGGCGCGAACTTAATCCCGGTGGCTCTAGCGCCAGCAACTCTTTTCATAGCAGTTGCCGCAAGGTGGACATACAGGTCTACCCGAGAACCGACTGCGTTCATTAGCCGTCCGAGTTCGGGCCAGGGAGCGTCTTTAGGTCCATTCGGGTCAATGCCGACTAATATGCGGGTTCGAGGATTCTGCGTTGCGTACTGGTGAATCAGCCGTGCCATCTCAGTCGCACTGGATTCTCTATAAAAAATAGGGACTCGTACTACTTGCCCCCTCCGCGTCGCCACCACAAGTTCGTTTCTATTCTCAGGAAGTCCCAGCTCTCGCTGAAAAGCTTCGACCCGCTCAGGAAGCAATACTGTTGCTCTGCTTGTTGCAATGTCGCTGAAAATACAGGCCATGCGGTGTACCTCAGTTTTCGAGGATCGAATGGCGTCGTGGATTCCATGCAGTATTGATAGTGGAGTGCCATTTATCTCAACGCCTCCAATCTCGTTAACTCCAGACCCGGCGTATAGATCGACGAATAGCATCGGGCCGTACTGTTTTTGGCGTAAAGCCGACAGATATGTGATCCCTTTGACACCGTCTTGTTTGGCTGGTGTGGCTAAATTGCTGGCCCCTTGCATGGGTTGCCTACAGGCTCTTGCCATCAATCAATCTCCAAAAAAGCCCCAAGTCATACGAATTCGTATAACTCAGGGCGCAAAAAGGCTCGGTTACTCGAACTCACTCACATCCGCGATGAGATCGGAGAAGTCCTCGGCAGTCGCAGACCCGCCGCCTGAGAAGGCTTCGCCGTCACGATAGAACATGACGCCCGCCAGCGAGGCGTTAATCCTTTTGCCATAGGTGTTGTCCTGCGCGTAAAGATCGACAATCGCGTGGACAAAGCACCCCGCGTAAGGCCGTCCATCGGCTTCAACCAGCGGAGAGCCATCGGCATCAAACACGCCGGGACGGGTCATGCTGCGGGCATTGACGAACAGGTTGCCTTCGTAACCGGCATATTGGCTTTTGGTGTCGCCATTGTGCAGGCAGGTCTTATCGGCGGCTTTTAGCGCCTTGAGGTTGGCAGCGGCTTTGTCGCCCCACTTTTCCTGTGCGACGGTCGCAATGGCCTTGTCGATTTCAGCGACGGCTTCATGGTCGGGCGGGAAGATAAATGCGGCGCTGAACGCCGGCTTGTCACCGGCATTCTGGGCACGGGCTTCGTACAGGTTGGGGAAAGCCAGACGGACGTTTTTCAATTTAATTTTCATAGGTTTAGTTAAAGTCAGAAGCGGAAATTCCCACCGACAGCGGCGGGCGTTTATCAGAGGTGGGTGCCACAGACGGCTTCCCCTCGGATCGGGTGATGAGAGGCTGGAGTGCCTCCCAGGTATCGGTTTTCTTCAAGAGCTTCTCCGCCGTGGTCGGGGAGATCAGGGACTGCTCCCAGGCCATCTCACCGAGCAGCTTGATGGCGGCATCTTCATCGCGCCATTTGCGGATGCCGGCGCGGCCCTGTACCAGCTTGAAGCCGGGTACGTCATTGCCCCCCAGCAGTTCGCTCTCGACCCGAGCGCGGATCGCCTTGACGAACTCCTCGACCAGCGGCAGCGCGGCCATGAGGTGGCCGAGGCTCTGGTTATCCAGCGTCCGGTCCTGATTGAGGTGGGTGATGGGTTGGGTCATGTCGATAAAGTCATCGGCCAGGGTGGAGAGGATGTGGTCCGCCAGCGGCTTGCACTGGCCCTTGGCAGGGCAGAACTTGCATTGCTTGGTTCCGGGTACGAAGTGCTTTTCCTGTAGCTCGACCTTGGCCTCATCCACCCACTGGGCGGCAAGACGAACATCGAAGCCGAACTCCTTGAGGTCATCGACGCTGACCTCCCAACTATCGATGTGGTCGATGCGCGGCTGGACGATGTGCAGGCAGACTTTGGAGAAGTCGGCCAGCATGTCGTAGAAGTGGAGGGCGGCAAGGGCGTAGATTTGAAGCTGCTCGTTGCCGGTCGCCTCGACCTTCACGCCCATCCCGTATTTCAGGTCCACGATGTGCATGACATCGTCGGCAATGACCACAGCGTCCGCCGTGCCGTGAGCGCCCTGCTCTCCGGTGATGTGCATGATCGGCAGCTTCTGCTCGGGCAGGAGGTGGCCTGACAGCCGCTGGACGTAGTCGACATAGGTCTGCACATGGGCCGCCATGGCGGCATCTACGACGAAGGAGTAGCCGTCATGGGTCAGGGTCTGGCCGATGAAGGTCTCCGGGGCCAGCCCATCGCGCAGACAGAGGTAGCCGATCTCATGGGCCACCGTGCCTTCTGCGGCAAACTGGGAGGAGGTGTTCTCAATGTCCTTGGA
>Ga0099846_1000739_pt1 | contig 13416 bp, 18 predicted proteins | sample CB_VirMetaG_FD_78180 | JGI IMG/M metagenome (GOLD analysis project Ga0099846, IMG submission 78180) | Freshwater to marine saline gradient viral communities from Chesapeake Bay - CB_1504_1 Viral MetaG | ecosystem: Environmental > Aquatic > Marine > Coastal | place: USA: Chesapeake Bay... | reverse complement strand
GACCTCGCGCGGCACCCGGCGCAGCAGCAATAGAAACCCCATCACATTTCTCCCGGAGGAATGTAGCTAGAGAATGGGTCGCGCGGGGCAGCCTTCAGTTTTTCCCAGCCACGCAGCCCAATCACAAGCCCGTCGAAAGCGAGCATAGCATATAATTCTTCCGCAGGGATATTAATACCCATCGCAGGCAGTATCACCAGCACGAGCCATACGTTCGCCGTGCAGGCCCACCCCGCCACCGGACGCCACCACACGGACGTTGCCCGCAGCCGCCTGCCGATTTCGTTCATGCCAGAATCGCCTTGGCTTGTGCCACCCGATGTGCGCGGTCCTCAATGCCGTTATAACCGCCGTTGATGAGCCGCGTAATCTGCATACCATTATCCGCGTCCGCAAGCGTGTTCAGCCCCTTGCGCTTCCAATAGAGGCAGGCAATGTAAACCGCAGTCTCTGGCACTTCGGCAAGGCCGGGGTTCTCGACCAGCGGCAGGCCCGTCAGCGCCGCGTATTTCGTGTAGTTATCGCGCCCCGTCAACTGAATGATGCCGCGCCCCATGAAGCGCCGCCCATCGCCGGGCTGTGTATTGCCGAGATTCTTGCGCCCCTCGTAGCGCGCCTGTGCGGGTGTCGGTCCCCATATCTCACGCAGGTAGCGGAAGCCCCCGCTCTCGTGCGCCATCTGCCCTAGCCAGTGCGCGAGCCGCAGTTTCGTGACAATCTCGTAAGGCTCCAGATACCGCGCGCAGCCAAGCCCGATGGCGTCGGCGTGTGTCGTGCCGCCCATGTGCCGAATGAGCGTCGCGTAAGTGACGGGGCCGGGGACGCCGTCAGGCTTCACCCGCAGTCGAAACTGCGCCGGTCGCCAATCGAAGGCCGCGCTCACACTGAATCAACCCAGATGGTGTCAGGCTTCGTCGGCCACTGGTCCACCGTTACCGGAGGATTGAGCGCGTAGAACACGCGGCTGATGAGTTGCTCAATCACTGGTCTGCTCTCCACTGTGTTTTGGGTTTAACGGGCCACTGGTTCATATACGTCACGGGAACAGCATAAAGAAATTGCCCGTCGCCGTTAGGGCAGGCGAGGCGGTGAATATCACGTTCAGGTTGTTGCCGCCGTCAATCGAGTTTGCCCCAACGTAGAAGCGGTTTGCTTGGGTTACGCCAATGTCCTTGACGCTTAGATAGTCAATGCCAGTGGTGACGTTGGTCAGGTTCAACGTGCGGCGGGAGCCTGCGGAAGAACTGTCAACCGTAACAACATTGCCTGCGGAGCCTGTAATGCTCCAAGTGTCGACGGGGCTTTGGTCATTGGCAAAGCGAACTGTGTGTGCGACGGTTTTAGTGGAGGCGAGTTCGATGAAGGAATTGGTTCTTGTAATAGTTGTCGTAGATGTTCCTGTTGCGCCGCCAATAGTCAACTTGTTGTATTGCTGACTGCCTCCTCTAAACTCTCTGGCTGAGGTAGAAGTACTGCTCAACAAAATGTTTGCCGTACCAGCATTGAACGTATAAAACGCTGCCGCAGAAGACAAGTTCCACACGCTATTTGCAGTTCCAGTGCCGTCACCGCTTAAAGTCCACAATCCAGAACCCATGTTAATTGTCTGGTTGTTGTTAACATTTGAGTTAAACCTTGTGCAAGTCAGGTTATAGTCATTCGCATCAAACGTGCCGCGAGTGTGCGCGATTATATTGCTTGCGCTATAGGCATCACCAAGCTGGAACGTGCTGCTAGGAGCGTCTACCGTGATTGGGAATGTGATGGTCTTACCCGCACTTGTAAACACCATCGTGCTGCGACCTGAGAAGGTTTGTATAGAAGTGCCAGATACAGTTACGCCAGAGCCAAGGGTGTAGGAGCCGTAACGGGTTGCGGTAGCGTTGTGATTAAGTGTGATGCCTGTGGTTCTAGTTGAGGCGTCCAGAGAACCAATATTATATATTGCAAGCGCAAGCGTACCCGTTAGCGTTGTGGCGTTGTCAATTACAGCCGTGTCTTGGGCCAGCGGAAAGTTGTTGTTGCTACCTGTCCCGCCAGAAGTAAGCGCCCATGATGAAGACCCCGCCCAAGTCGTGTTTGTCCCAACTCTATACGCTGTCTTAGACGCAGGAAACGTAATCCCGCTGTTGCCACCACAGTCGCCGCCACGGGTAGGCGAGATGGGCGCAGCCACCCCAGCGATGGTGATGTCGCGAAAGTCGCAGTCATCAGCCGATACAGCCGCACAGGTTAGGGTGCGTGTTGTGCCGATGAGGTCAGAACGAACGAAGCCGCGAGCAATAACGGACGATCCAGCGCAGGTAAAAGTGCCGTTGACGGCTTGGTCGGCGGCAATAGACAGTTGGCTTAAACCTATGGCGCTAGCGTTTAGCGTCAGGTTGTTAAAAGTGTTTGCGCCTGTGATCGAGCGAGTGCCAGTGGATGTGCTAGTGAAGGAAACGTTGTAGAAGGTTTTATCAGCGCCCCTAAAAACTGGGGCGCTTCCGGTTATGCTAATCTCAGAAGTTCCAGCATTAAAAGTTAAGTTTCCCGGATTATTGAAATCCACACTTTGAGTGGCGCTGCTGAGTGTTACCGTGCTGCTATTAAGTGTAATTACTCTTGTATTTACAGAGTCAGCCCTAAACAAAGTGCTAGTAACATTGTAATTACTTGCAGATGTATCAAAAGTGCCCGTGACTATATTGATAAATCCGCTTGAAGTTAACGCATCGCCAAGCGTAACCGTTATACCAGTGCCATCGACCAGAACTGTACCAAGCGTCTTACCCGCAGTTGTTAGCGTCCCTGTACCTGTTAACGTCATCGGCCCGGTGTGGGTGTAGGTCATCCCAGCAACAAGCGTAATGCTGCCAGCTACGGTAATTGCAGCCGTGCCAGCAATTGTCCCTGTGAACCCGGTGCAGTTGATGGACGCAGCGCCAGTGTTACCCGTAGCAATCGTGCAAGTGCCTGACGAGTTTGCATCAAAAAACACATCGTCAGCGGTCGTGGGGACACTCTCGCCGCCAGCGCCACCGGACGTGGCCGCCCACTTAGTGCCTGCCGTGCCGTCCCAAAAGGCAGTTCCGCCAACCCAATAGCGATCCGCCATCTCAGCCCTCCACAGGCTTCAGGACGATCTGCCCGTCAATCTCGACCTGCTCATAGGTCACGCCGTCAATTTCAATCGTTTCCGGTTCAGGCGCGGGCGGGTTCTCGACGGCAAACAGCCAGTTGCTCAGCCGCTCCGTCTGCATCTCAGCGATCTGCGCCTGTGTGTAACTGTGAGCGGCAGGCAGGTGTAGCGCGTCACGAAACACGCCGTATGGGGTTTGGAACTCGAAGTCGAGCTTGATTGTCATGTCTGCTTACGCCTCCGTAACGGTTGCCACGGCGTCCCAAAAGCTGTCCGTGGTGTTATAAACGCAACCCACATAGGTGATTTTTGTCGCCACAGTCGTCGTCGGCAGCGTGATGCCCATCGCCCTAAAAGCCCCCGCAGAGGTAGTCCAAGTGATGCCGCGTGCCGTGCCGTTGTCCTCAAGCCGTATCATCAACTTCTGGCCATCAACCGGAGTGCCGCTGGGCAGCAGGAACGTAATCGCTCCTGTAAGCCCCTCTGCTTTGTAAACGTCCGTCGTGTCGCCGTTAATCGTGAGGTTCCCAGACGTGCCGGAGGCAGCGACAACGCGCGGATTAATTCGCTTGTCCGTCAGCGTCTGTGTGTCAGTCGTGCCGACGATGACGCCAGAGGGTGCCGTGACGGTCGTGAACGCTGACGCGCCGTTTCCGATGACCACGCCCGTGAGCGTCGTCTGCCCCGTGCCGCCATTGGCCACAGGAAGCGTGCCTGTGACCTGCGATGTAAGCGATACGCCCGAGAGTGTGCCGCCCAACGTCAGCGACCCGGACGCCGTTACAGTGCCGGTCAATGTAATACCGTTGACGGTTCCCGTGCCGCCCACCGAAGTCACCGTACCGAAGAACTGGTCAGCCGACGAAATCGTGAAACTCGGATACGTCCCCGTAATCGTGGTCGTACCAGCCTGCGTCAGCGTCACCGTCTGGTCGGGCGCAGTGTTCGTGACCGTGATGCTGCCCGACGTGGTAATTGGCCCGCCTGATACGGAGATGCCCGTACCCGCCGTCAGGTCAACGCTCGTGACCGTGCCGCTACCACCGCCGCCGCCCGCAGGAATCCAGCCGTCCGTTGACAGCACATATCCCGCTTCAGCGAGCAATGGCTTCGGAACCTGACCCTGCTGCCCGTCGCCCGGTACAGGCGGAACGAACGTGCCGAACTCAACGATTCCCGAGTTCGGAACAATAGTCACAGTTACAGACCTTCGATAAAGGCTTTGTGCTTCTCAATTAGAGACACACGCAGGGCTTCGGCTTCGGCCATGGTCGCGTCAGCCGCAGCCTTCGATGCCATCGCCGCCTCAACGTCAATCGCAAGACGCTGCACCAGCGAGTCAGCCTCACGCTGCGAACGCTCCGCATCGGCCTTGACCTTCTGCGCGTCAGCCATGACAGCCGTCGCCTGAGCCTGCGTGTGCATCGCCTCGGCAATGATGCCCTCAGCCTTCGCACGCGCGTCACGAGATGACTTCGCGGCCTTCTGCTTGGCATCGGCCACAATGGCGTCAGCCTCGCTCTGAGCCGCCTGCAAGGCGGCAACAGCGGCCTCACGGTCAACACGCGCCGCATCGCGCAGGGCGACAACTTCCGACGCTGGGCCAACGGCTTCAACCAAAACACGCTGCTCTTCAATGAGCGTCATTAGCTCCTTTGTCTTTTCAGCATAACTGGTCGGGTCAGACACAAAGGCAAGCAGGTCAAAAAGCTGATTCGCGCCGCCAACCGAAGCGCCCGTGATGCTCGTGGCAATCATCGTTGTTTCCTTAACCAGCCTGAATGACGGTGAAGCGAACAGAGCCAGAGCCGCTGTTCAGGATGATGCGAACCGCCGTCGCCGGATAGGCAAGGTTGCTATCGAGCGTCGTGGTCTTCGTGGTGAGGTTCGGGTGCGGAATCCAGTTGCCCGATGCAGGCGTGTAGGTCGCAGCCTGCACGTCATCGAACGTGTACTGCACCGTGTAGTCCACAGTCCCCGTCACCTGACCGCTGAGGGTCACGTTGAATGGAGACACGAAATAGTCCAGCGGAAGCGGGTTGCCGGTGACAGCCCCGCCGCTAGCATCGGATACAGTGGAAACCATGGGGCGCATTATTTAAATCCCTTGAACGGGCGAGCGGGCTTCGTGCGGGTGTCAGACTTGCCCTTCATCGGAACAGTCTTCTTCCCCGAACGTGCCTTCAGCGCACCGGGCTTGTCAACCGCGTGGCCAATCCAGTCTTTCTTACCGCGCATCAGCAGGCCCACTTCTTTCTAGCGAGGCGCAAACGACTGTTAGGGTCTTTCGCCGCCTCGGGAAACTTCTTCATCTGTCCAGCAGACCTAGCACAGAAACTCTTTTTGCGCGAGCCACCTTCGGGCTGCGGCGGCTTTAAATTGCTGCCGGTCGCACGGTTATACGCAGCGCGGCCCTTGGCAGACAATCCGCCGGACGCGCTCTTATGCTCAGCCTTGAACTGAAAGTCCTTCTTGCCGCGCATAAATCCTCCCGCGAATGAATGGGGCGACCGAAGCCGCCCCAAACATTAAACCTGCGTAACGCCGTAGAGGCCGGTCTGCGTATCCGCATCTTCGATGTAGATATACAGCGTGAGCCGCTTAACGGCATCAGCAGCGTCAGGAACGGCGTAGGTGCCGCGCACGTCGTTCGTGGTCGTGGTCGCCGGGCTGGTCGTGTCAGCCGCAACAAACGTGCCGGTCGTGACGAAGGCGTTGTTCCAAGCCGTCTGCACATAACCGCGACCGTCCGCACGATACGGAAGGCCGAACACATCGCCAGTGCCGACAAACACATCAGTCGCAGTCGCCGAGTTGGCAATGCTCGTGATGGTCTTGAAAGCCTTCTGGCCCGCAACCGCAGTCGCGCCGTTCAGCGTGATAGCCTCGGACATGGCAGCGCCATATACGTCAGTGCCGGTCACTGTCAGAACAGCCGTAGCAGCGCCCGCAGCGTCAACGATGACATTGCGGGGAACGTCGAGAGTGACAACGCCAGACGAAGCCAGCGAGCCGTTCAGCGTGAGCGTGCCAGCGCCAGAGACGGTCTGCTGAAGCGCAATGCCGTCAGTGACCAGCGCAATCGGAACCACATCGTAAACATAGATGGGCGACATGGGAGCGCCCGGAAGCGAGCGTGTATTGAACAGCCTACCGACCCGGACGCCATCAGAGAAATGAGTCATAGATATTCTCCTGTGCTAATGGGGGAGACCGAAGCCTCCCCCACCGGGACTTACGAAGCGCCCTGCGAACCCCAGCCTGCGCGGAAGTTCGAAACACCGAACGAGTAACGCTCAATGGCCTTCGCCTTGAGGTTGTCGGTGTCGAAGTCCGTGTAAACATCGGTCTCAAGAGCTTCACGCTCGTAGTGCTTGAAGCCATTCGGGGCGTCAGTCTGAAGGAACCAAGAGTTGGTATCCGTCAGGAACATATTGACCCGATAGCCCTGCGGCACAGCGGAGTTGCTGTAGATGGCGTTCACGTCGTTGTTCGCCGTGTCGGTGCGGAACTGCGACTGGAGCAGCCGGGTGGCCGTCCACTGAAGTTCAGCAGGCACGATGAGCTTCGTCGGCTTCGTCATCACACGCAGGCCAGCGGCATCGCGGAAACGCTGGACGCCGACGATGGCATCCTGAAGCGACGTTTCGTTGAGGTCGGCCTGCACAGTGAAGGTGTTCGCCACAGTGCCGTTGTCGATGGGGTGAGCCGTCGAGTAGAGCGGCTGGCCATCGCCAATCGGGAAGCTCGCCGAGAAGCCGTTGTTCAGCACGCTAGCGCCGAGAACTTCCTTGGTCTGCTCCATGGACTGACGGAGAGCCTTCGCCTGAAGCGGGAAGGACGACTGGTAAAGGTTGTCCTTGATTGCCTGACGAGTGATGATGAAACCAACCGACGTGTAACGATTCACGTAGTTGGTGACATACCGCTGACCCATGTCCTGATAGGCAGTCGAAGCGCCTTCAGCCTTAATCTGGGCGAGACCAAGCAGCTTGACCTCGACTTCGATTTCAACGGCCTTGTCGGACGAGTGCTTCTCGAAGATTTCCGACCACTGGCCGGGATACATCGGATAGTCGCCGAATACAGCGGCCAGCCCCGGACGGAGCAGGTCGCGAATGGCGGTAGTATTGATAGCCATGTTGGTTCTCCCTGCGAGCCGTTAGATGCCGGTGATGCCGTTACGATAACGGGTGTCGTTCAGAGCGACGAGCCAGTTAGCGAAAGCGCCGACAGCGTTACCCGGAGTCGGGTCGAGCGCGATGATTTTCAGGTTCAGCGTGTTCGTGTCAGCCTCAGTGGCGTTGTTCAGCGACACAGCCGACTGACCCGTAGCAGCGGAGCCAGCAGTGTAGAGGAAGTTCGCGTTGAGACCACGGTCGGCCAGAGCAAGCGGAGCACCCGCAGTGCCGGTGCCGCTGGTTTCCTGAATCGTGTAGACCACGTTCGGGTCGTCAATCACGAGAGCCGTGACGGTCGTACCCGTCAGGATGCCCGGATTGCCCGGCCAGTAAGCCTGAAACTTCGCGACGCCAGTGCTGTCGATGTACTTGACACCCTGAAACACACCGAGAATCGGCGAGCCTGCAACGCCAACACCGATGGTGCCGTCAGCAAGCGTGGTAACGGGGTCGCCGTTGTACAGAGCAGTGGCGTAAGTCGAGGTAATGGGATATTCATTGAGCGCACCGGACCACGCCGAGCCGTCGAGCTTTCGAACAGGCTGGAGACCCTTGGGCGCATTGGTTCCGTAAGACATACGGTGAATCCTTTTGCTGGGGTTGAGTTCAGTCTGCTGGTACGTGACAGCAATCGTCGTGTCAGCCGGTACGTGACGGCTATCGAGTGCGGTGGATACGTGACCACCATCGGTCAGTAGATAATACGCGCTATTATATCACAGTCAATACAAAAAAGACCCCCGCCGCAGAAATCAATCCGCGACGGGGGCAAGTGGCTGCGACGATAAACTACACGCCGCAGACCGGAGCTTAATCCTTGAACGCCGTCACGCGCTCAAAGGCCACGCCACTGTCGCGGTCCTCAAAGCGCGGCAGGTTCGGGTCAGTCTGCCCGGTCCACGCCACATCGGTAAGCATCTCGATATTCTCACGGTCACGGTCGCGCTTGCGGTCGTTCACATCGCGCGTGTACGCCTCGCAAAGAATCAACCCGCCGCGACGAATGACGGCAACCTCGATGCCTTCGTAACCCGGAAGCGGGGGCGGGACCATCTCAGGGTGGCGACCAGCAGGAACCGGCTGCCAACCGCGAATCATGCGGTCAGTCATGTTGTCCGGGTCTGGCTCGTTGAGCGTCGATTCCCGAACCCATGCATAGGTCATGTTGGGCGGAATCTTCTCCTGCGGCACATACAGTTTCGACTGATAGTGCGCCTGCGGAGCGCGACGCTGTTCGTTCTCGCGGCTATCCGACGTGCGGGATTCCGCGCTGCGTGAAATGCGGGCCATGGTCATGCCTTCCTCTGCTTGAGTAGTTGTAGTGCGTATGCCCGCTCGCCCTCTGCGGGAGTGAGCCGAGCGCCCGTTGAACTGCGAATGGAACCAGACTGAGCAAGCTGGTGCGCCAGACGCCGCTGGTCAACGGTGAGGCGGATAGTCGTAGAGGTCTTCGCAGCCGCGCCCGGAACGCCTGTACGCGCCACAGGGGCAACGTCAGAGCCACGGCTCATGGCAGGCGTCCCGCGCTTGGGAGTCTCGATACGTTCGAAGGCATCAGGGAACTCCTTTCGCATATGACGGTCAACCTCGGTGAAGTATTCCACGCCGCCAATCTCGTCAGCGCGACCCTCGGACTTGTAACGACGCTCAACACGGCGGGCATACAGCGTCGCCTCCTCGTGCATCTCAGGGTCGAAGTCCTCGCTGTTCGGCTGGAACCATGCGTTCGTCTGAATCCACTCAGCCGTCCGTGGTTCGAGCTTCGGCATGGCAGCCGCAGCAGGCGCTTCAGGCGCGGGTCTTGCCACCGGGGCAGGCGCGGCCTTGTTCTCAGACAGCCATGCCTCAGCGTTCTGTAGCGCCTGCTGATGGCGAAACAGTTCCTGCTGCGCCTCGACTTCCGCCTCGGAATCGCCAATCGACTTCGCCTCGATGAGCGTGCGCTTCGCCGACGAAATCTGCTGCTGCAAGGAACGCTCGTAATGCGTCATCATCGCGAGGTCGGACTGACGCCGAAGGTTCTCGGCTTCCGCGAGACGCTGCTCGTTCTGCTGCGCGCGGGCCTCAGCCTCGGCAGCGCGTCGCGTCAGTTCCGCAATGCGCTTGTCGGGGGAACGCTTTCGCTTCGGTTGTTCTTCCTCGGCTTCCGCGCCCTCTGCCGATTCAGCGGCTTCGGCGCTTTCGGCTTCAAGGGCAGGTTCTGGTTCGGCAGCCTCGGGGATTTCCCCACCAAGTTCCTCCTCAGTAATTTCGATTTCTACTTCGTCTTCTGGACCGTCACCACCGACGGGAAGTTCGCTTTCACCGCTCATCGTTGCGCTCCTTAAAACTTGTCAGCGAGATTGGCTGACTGCACATCCGTAGGGTCAACAACCACGGCCATGATGCGGTCATCCGGCAGCAGCGCCACGGTCACGCCGCGAAACGATACAGCCGTTGCCTCATAGCGGGGAATCATCACCCAATCTCCGGGCTTGCACCACGGACCAGACGCGGCAAACTTCTCGCCCTTGTAAGCCTCCGGCCCCATCGCGCACACAAGCGCCGCGACAGACTGGTACTTGTCTTCCGCACGCGCCATGTCCGGCAGATACAGCGAATACGTCGAACCATCGTCGCGCGTACCCGTCTTCAGTTCCTCGGGCCGCACGTAAATCTTCAGCGCCACCAGATAACCGGCAGGCTTCATGTCGAACGGCTTGCCTGTCAGAGCAATGAACTGCTCGTCAATCAACGTGCGCGCAAGTTCTTCTTCGCCCGGCTCGATATTGCTCATGCTCACTTCTTCTCTCCTTTAAGTTTCGTGGCTTCCACGTTCGCGTCAAAACACGCCTTCGTCATTTCCAGCAACCGCTTGTCGTTCTCCGCAAGCGTATCGCGCGCCTGCTTCAACAGGTCGTTGCAAGCAATAAAACTCTCACGCAACAGTTTAACCGCACGCAGGTACGCATCCTCGGTCACGAATACATCCCCCGCGCCACAGTTTCAGGGCGCTTGTCATCGTCCGGCTGAATCATGCGGCGGTAAGCGTCCTGCACCTCATGAATAGCCACGTTCAGCGACCGGATGGCCGCTTGAATCTCGACAGTGGACAATGCAATTTCTTCCGCCGTGCTGGCGGGGCTATACGATGCGCCGCTCCCAGACGCGGGGCGAAAGCGCACGTTCGTAGCCGCCTCCACGAGACGGTCACGCTGGTCAGTCAAGACGGCGACAACGCGCCGCGTCAGTTCTGCTGCACTCATAAACTTCTCCGGTTGTTTTCCGCCAATCTGCGCTGGCGTTAACAGGTGTTACTTGCCGCCAATTCCCTTGCCCGGCTTCACAGCCTGAAGCATCTCGCCCTTCTGAGTCATCATGCCCTTGCGAACCTTGCCTGCGCCACCCTTGGCGAGCTTCGTCGGCGTGTCGCACTGGCCCTTACGCATCTTGCCCGCGCCACCAGCGGCATACTTGCCCGCCTTGCCGCCGCACTTCATGCCGCCCATTTCAGTCGCGAGCTTCTTCGCAGTGTCGGCGCTGGTCTGGACCTTGCCGCCATCCTTGAACCGCGCGCCAACCCGCAGGCCGACGCCCTTCGCAGTCCCAGCCTCGCCGGTTATGCGGCTCTCGCGGTCAAGGTCGCGCATCATGCGGCCCTGCATACCCGAATAATCCGGGCGCATCGAGCCGCCAACGCCGCCAAGCGACGCGCGCATATCACCGATGCCGTTGCCCGCGCCCATAGCATCAGGGTTCCGCAGGTTAATCGGCATGATACGGCTGCCAATGCGGCCACCGTCGGCTTTCTTGAGAACGCCCGTGGATTTTGATTCCTCGTCGGACTTGTACATACCGAACGGCTTCTTCGCCTTCGACGGGGCAGGCTTCGAATCGGCGGCAGGTTTTGCTTTTTCACGAGAAACGGCTTCTTTGCGAGCAACTTCCTCGCCCCGTTGCCAACCAAAGAAACCCGAAAGTTTGGAGCGAGCATTTTCTAGGCCGACAGAGGGCTTGCCCGAAGGCGCAGCCGCCTTAGTGGGGGCGGGCTTTGCAGATGGAGCAGTATCCGTCTTCGGGCGCATAACGCCCACAGACGAGGACGCCGCCTTGCTAGCGGCTGGGGTGAATGGGGTCGCGGAAGGAGCGGGCTTAGCCTTCACCTCCTCCTTCAACTGTGTCGTGTAAGGCTTCCCGTTGAAAGTGAACTCCTTCTTGCCCTCCTTGCGAGCGGCGGCAAACGCCTTCTCAAACGGCGACAGTGTACCGCCTTTAGCTTTCTTCACAGGCTTGCCAGCGTTCTTCGCGTTCTCGGTCGCGGTCTTCGCAACAGTTTCCTTGCGCGTCTTGCCCAGCGGCGTGTTCCCGCTGCCCGTGACGCCCTCATCCTCAGGCTTCACATCAAACGGCATACGCTTCACAGGCCCGCCGACCTTGAACGCAGGAATTGGACGAGCCTTCGACACCTTGTTTGACGCAACGGCGGCGTTCTTCGCAAGTGGCTTCGGCTTAGTCTCAGCCATGAAGCTCTTGCCAAACATAGCAGCGGCCTTGGCTCGCATATCGCTACCGTTCATCGTCTAACTCCGTTGCCCAGCTTCATAGCCTCGATTTGCAAACGGGTATCTCTATCCGCCGCCTCGCTCGCACTATCCATTGTTGCCTTCGCCATGTCAACCTGCGCCTTGCGTTCGTCGGCAACAGCCTTCTGCTTGACCTTCTCTGCTTCCACCTGAACCAGCGGGTCAATCGGCGGCTCAACCGGCTGCGGCTTGTACATCGGAGCCAACTGCTGCATCGCCTGCGCGACAGCCATTGCAATCTGGTTCTCAATCTCAGGCGGCATCTGCGTACCCGGAGGCGGCAGCGGCTGGCCAATAATCTGCTCGACCTGCAAGCGAATCTTGAACGCCAGATGCTCGTTGATGTGCGCCTGCAACTCAGGACTCTGCTCCGCAATCGGGCTGTGCGCCGCAATGTGAGCGTCGTGGTCCTGATACGCCGCAGCCTTCAGCGGCTTCTTCATAATCGCGTTCATGTTCTCGGACAGCGGGTCCAGCGGCACGGCCTCCACATTCTTCTGTGGCATGATGGCCTCAACCTGCTCAGGGTTAATGCCCATCTCCGCGTACATCTGCCGATACGCCTCACGCAAATCGTGTATATCCGGCTGCTGCGTCGCGAACCTCAGCAGCGCCTCAGCCCTCATCATGCGCTGCGCCGACGACGAAATGTTCGGGTCGCTCACCGGAATCACGTCAATGTTCGACGAGAAATCATCCCGCATAATCGCCGATACACCGCCCCGCACAGGGAACGGATACGGCGTGTCAGGCAGATGCTCGCCAAACAGGTCGGCAATGAGCTTCAGTTCCTTGCCCAATGACTTGTGCGCTCGCTTGAGCGTCGCTGACTGCACCCGTGTCGCCGCTTCCATCAGCGCAACGGTCGTGCCTATAGGAGCGTCCTGACGGCCTTCACCAACGGCAATCTCGGCAGTGTTGGCCAGATTGCGCGCACCCTCGTATGTCTCTTTCAGCAGTTCCAAGGATACCGCACTCGGCTCCTTGTAAGGCATAGCCATGATGGCGTTCTGAATCGGCAGACCGCCCGTATCAATCTCGCGAAACTCCGTCGGCCCGATGCCGATGTTGTTGTCGTCCATACGCATACCCTTGACCCGAAGGCCACCGGGGAAATTGTTCAGCGTACCCGCGTCAATCAACTGCCTACGAATCGAAGTCGCCGTCTTCGCGCTGTTGCCCAGCAAGTGAGCATAGCCCAGCCCGTAAAACCCAAGGCCCGGCAGGAACTTATAGTGAACAAACCGAGTCTTCTTCTGGAACGCGAGGTCGCCCTCTTTCCAGTTACGCCGAATCGCCAAGACCTTGCGGCTCTGCTCCTCGATGCTCACCACATACGGCAGCGGAATCCCATCCTCGTTCTCAAAGCCCTTCAGGTCGAGGTCCGCATACACCTCATACACCCGATATTCGTTGCCGCCGTCAGCCGGAGCCGTCAGACCCTGCGCCTCGTCAACCGCCGCGCTAATCGGCGTCTGCCCATCCGTAGGCTGCTGCGGGTCGCTCAGTTCAATGTCGCGATACATCCCCGCAACCTGCGCCTGACGCATCT
>Ga0099846_1000736_pt1 | contig 13426 bp, 23 predicted proteins | sample CB_VirMetaG_FD_78180 | JGI IMG/M metagenome (GOLD analysis project Ga0099846, IMG submission 78180) | Freshwater to marine saline gradient viral communities from Chesapeake Bay - CB_1504_1 Viral MetaG | ecosystem: Environmental > Aquatic > Marine > Coastal | place: USA: Chesapeake Bay... | reverse complement strand
TTCTAGTTTGTGTCGGGAGCGGTACTGCTTCCGAGTGGCTCAATTATTCACGAATCCGGCAAAGAATCAAGCACCTGGGGGATTTTTTTCTTTTTTTTTTCGTGTCTTTTCACGCTCATTTTTCAGCTCTTTTTCTTTTTTTTTGCCTCGATCGTCTTGATCGTATTTCGAACATTTGTTCTAATGTCCGATTTGTCCGTTTGGATCACAACCCGACACGCCCGAGCGCGGGGGTGGGTGGGTGCGTACCCGTATGTACGTGCGCGTGATACATCTCTTGCCGTTACATGCGCGCTCACGTACGCATACTCTTATGGGCTAACTTACACACGCGCGGTACATTTCTTGCCGTTACATACTCACTCACGCACGGATTTTTTCGGGTGCGATCTAAACGGCAACCATGCTGGGTTCTTGACTTTGAGAGCCGTTCTGCTAGGCTGAAACCGAGGAAAGTCCTCTGCCCGTACGTATGAAGGGTTAGCCTTTATCCCTTCGTACGGCGGGTCACACGAAAGGAACATCATGTACCTGACGAACCTAGACCTAATCGCGGTGACGATAGCACTCGTTTCCGCAATAGGTCTTATCATCACGAGCGCATCTGCCAACGCTCGGCTCACACGTGAGCGCAATTATTGGCGGGAAGAAGCCCTATCACGAAAGGATAACTGACCATGCCCACGCATGATACACACAATTACCCACCCCCCATTTTCGCGGAAGAAGTTGAGGGGCACACGCCCCGACTTGAGATAGAAAACCATTACGGATACGGCGTAATCGGTATCGGGCTATGCTCGATCTGCTCCGAGGTTCGTACGTTGTACGTACATAGCCTTATCAACACGCATGATGAATCCAACGGATTATGTCATGGGTGTATGTCCTCACGTTTAGGACAGTTTGCCGTAGAACGGCAGAGGCAACTCGAAACAATGAACGTATCGGGCGAGATAATCTATTACGAGTTTCTCTATCGCCTATACTGCGCTGTATACTCCGAGTGGAGTGACGTACCGCAACACACACGCAACGAGATACTTGAGCATGAGCAGGGTTGCCCCGCTTGCGCCAAGTTCTTCCTGCCTGATACACAAGACCCACGCACAGACTATCAGCCCGTTGAGGCTCACGCGCTCAACGAACAAGAACCGAAACCACGTCTAGTCCATAGGCGTTGCGCTTCGACTTGCGGTAATTGTAGGCAAGCACGCTACATACCTTTCGGAAGCAACACGTGGTTCCTGAACCGCGCCACAGTATCCGTTCAGATAAGCATAAGTCGCGCTACCGAAGTCTGCCTTGACTGCTTACGCGGAGATGACTTCGTTGATTACGCACGTTGCGCTGGTTGTTCTAACTACGCACACCCCGATCACCTCTGGACACGCTTCGGAGATGGTCAATACTGCGGTGCGTGTGAGCAACACATCTACGAGTGTGACGACTGCGGTACTGACTACTGGGAAGATGATGGTCACGAGTGCGACTATGAGGAACCAACCTCACGCTCGATTCACCAATGGGATTTCAAGCCACGTGGCGGGTTCACCTTCCACGGGTCAGACCCACATAACTTGTATCTCGGCTTCGAGTTAGAAACCGAAGTCGCTGAGGCAGATTCGGACATGTTCAACGAATACGCCGACAACACAGCAGACCTACTCACACGAGAAAGCAGAGGGTTCCTCAAGTATGACGGCTCACTCGAACACGGATTCGAAATTGTCACACAGCCTCACACACTCGAGGCTTACATGTCCGAGTTTCCCTTCGAGGTCATTGACGACCTCAGACGGAACGGATTTCGCTCATGGAATACCGACACGTGCGGTTTCCATGTCCACGTTTCCCGAACAGCCTTCGGGTGGGATCACACTCAGCGTAAGCAGAGTGGTAAGACGGAAGCACACATGCTCCGTTTCACCAAACTCATCTACGATAACCGACACCACGTACGTAGACTCGCGGGTAGAAGTTCTAGCCAATGGGCTTCCTTTGATGACGCTGGCAGACTCACACAGAAAATCAAGCAAGGTCATCAGTCGAACGGGCGGTACTCAGCCGTCAATGTCAGCAACACACACACACTAGAGGTTCGAGTGTTCCGTGGCAGTATGCGTATCGAGCGAATCAAGTCTTACCTTGAGTTCGTTCACAGCGCAGTCGAATACACACGCGAGCTGAGTGTGTCACCTAACAACAACACGCTTGTATGGGGTCGCTACCGCAAGTGGCTACACCAAGACCAAGCCGAGAAGTACCCGCACCTAGTAAGCCTCTTGTCCAACCTACCGCGCAGTATCCGCGCAGAAAGCGAGTCCGAATAATGTGTATGTTATGCGTTATCCCACCGAACGTCATACCTTCACGCGACAAGATGATGGCTTCGGCTATCAACAACCCACACGGCTACGGCTTTGCCATAGTCGTACCCGAAGAAAACCGAATCATCTGCGAGCGCAGTATGGACGCAGATACAAGCGTGAATCGTTTCCTCGAATTGCGCGAGCAATACAAGTCCGGCTATGCCATGTGGCACGCACGATTCGCTACGAGTGGCGAGCAGACAGTAGATAACTGCCACCCATTTGCGCTACCTGACAAGAAACACCCAAACACTACATACGTAGCACACAACGGCGTGTTAGACGTTATCGAGCCTAAGGGCGAGAAGCGTAGTGACACACGTATCTTCGTAGAGGACTTGCTACCCGCTATCGGCGGTGTCAAGGCGCTCGACAATGACCAAGTGTGGAACCTCATCAACGAGTTCACACGCGGATCGAAAGTGTGTGTGCTAACTGTCCACCCCGAAGCCGAGTATCAGATGTACCTGTTCCACGAGGACGCGGGTTGGAAAGATGATGACGGCGTGTGGTGGTCTAACAAGTCCTGCGAGTGGTCTTACTCGTGGTACTCGAAAGGCTCTGCGTATGATTACTACTATGACGACATAGCATACGCTCACACTTACGAGGGTGCGTACAAGCCGAAGGCGAAGGCGAACCCTAATCCTAAGAGCAAGGACTACGACCCCCTGTATGACATGTACGAGTGCTACACGTGTGGCTCGTTCATTGACATTGACCTTGTGGAAGATGATTTCTGCCCGACATGCTTGATCTGTTTCATGTGTGAAGCACACAAGGAAGCGTGTATGTGCTACAAGCCTGAACGTCACAAGCGCGATACCGAGGTAGTCAATGCTATCCCGCAAGATAAATCATACGCAGACCTCAACGATACCGAGAAGGGTTCGGTGAATCGCCTAGCCCAATTACGTACGTACATGAAACCTGAAGGGGGGTGGATAATCAGATGATACAAGCGAGCCGAATCATGAACGCGCTCATCAACGCAGGGCTAACGTATAGCCCTGAGGCTGGTGACCCGTATCCAATGCGCGAAATACCATGCGCAGACGTAGCGAAAGTAGTCACGCGCTACTTGATCGAGTGTGGCGTGGAAGTCGAAGAAGATTTACTTCCGCACCATAGCGAGAAAGCGAAGTGGTCTAGATGACACGTAAGCGCAAGCCTGTTCCGCCCACGCCGTTCTATCTCAGCAAGCGTGCTGAGTTGTTCAGGCGTGAGGCGGTCAAGGCAGAACAAGCGGGAGAGAAATCCCGCAGAGATGAATTACTCAAGCACGCTCGCAAGTACGCCATACTTGCGGGCGAACTCGACCTAGACACGGAAGGAACACATGAAGAACACGTACATTGACGCGGAGTGTGATAAGTGTGGCGCTGGTATTCTCGTACGCGAGAATGATGACGCGCCACGTTATTACTGCTACCCGTGTGCCATGAGTAAGTTAGGAGAAACGCCATGATAACTCGTGTGCGGAAATACACATGGAACGACCTTGAGTGGAAGCCGTACGAGCGTGAAACCATGCGCGCTACGGCTTCGCTATTCCCTGCCGAGTATCTCGAAATAGAAACCGGCTGGGAAATAGATGGGCCTGTACGCGTGACGCTTACATGGAATCCTGCTAAGAAACACACACGCGTTAGGTACAAGCCTTTACGCGCTAGTGAGTTTGACATAGATAATCCGCTTGAGTATCCGTGCGCTTCGTGTGGTGCTCAACGGAAAGACCCATGCGTAGGCTCTGACCCTGCGTGTTCTTTCCGTGTGTTCTTCGTGGGTGGAGGTGAATTATGAACTTCCAAGAGTTCCCACGCTTCACGAAGGAAACTTCGTGTGCGTATTCACACAACCCTGACCTGTGGTTCCCCGAGGAAAAGTCAGGTCACGTTGCGTGGTCATACACGCCTGGAGCTATGCTCGCACGCTCCATTTGTAAGGGCTGTCCTGCGCGTGAGGAGTGTTTGGAATACTCACTTCAGTTCTCGAACCTATCGGGTATCTGGGCGGGTCTTGATCGACACGAGCGCAAGGCAGAGCAACTTACGCGAGGCATTACACCTCAACCTGTGTATGTCACGATAAACGCACGAAAGGAGGCGTGATGTTTGACGAAGAAGATACGTATGACGATTACTCGGAGTTCGACTACTTCGAGGAAAGTGTGAGTGAGTCCTTACGTCTAGTCGCGTGGACTATGCTCATCACTTTACTAGCCGTTGGCTTAGTCATAGCGGTAGCGCTGTGAGCAGGTGCGGTGTATGCGGTGGCACGATAAGTCTAACTGTCGTGCCACACGCAGAATTATGCGAAGATGACGTGAAGGCTCACGTCTTACCACACGAGAGAGAGGAGGTTCATGCCCCCCGAGGAAAGCGATTTATCAGACGCGGAGTTCGCGTGTCTGATAGTACGAGCGTGCGGAACACGCTTCGTACACTTCGGCTTTGACCACGCAGGTCAATGCCGTTTCTGCTTAGGAATACTACACGTAGCCTAGCGCTACTGCTCAAGCCTCACGCGAATCCACGCGTGGGGCTTCTTTTTTTGCCCACCCTACGCCTGTGCGGTGCTGGCAATAACAACCCGAACACTTTTCGTGTGATACACGAGCGAGAGTAAATTTATTGCGCGTGTTATACTCGCCCCCACGCGCGCACGCGTCGCAGATCATTTCCGTGTGGCACGCTCCGCGCGCCTACGTGACGCGCGATTGGTTTGTGTTGGTTGCGTGTATCCATTGTCGTCACTTGGAGTATCTTCTGTCGTGAAGAGTGGCAGACTGCGTATCGCCGTGTGATACTGCTCAAGATAATCAACCATCACGTAAACTGTACCGGATAACTGTGAAATTATTTCCTGTGTCGTGCGTAAAGCTTCTATAAAATCCTTGTCTTGCGCTTCAGTCCACGTCGAGTTCTCGATCATCTTCGAGATCGTCTCGTAACTCTCCTGAACTTTCTGTATTCCCAACTTGTCCATTGACTTCCTCCTCCGTGTAATCTCGTTCCTTGCGTGGTCGTTGACCACCTAGATAGTTTAGTAGGTTATTCATGGCGCGGTTTATACGCATACGCGCAGCGTCCTGACTGATAGATAAATCACTCGCAACTGCGGCTATGTCAGAGCCACCACCGAAGCGAAGATAGATGATGCTCTGTTGTTCCTCGGGTAATTTCTCGAGTGCTACCTCTATGTCAGCCATCATAGCGAACCAGTTACCACCCTCAGCAGCAACCTTCCTAGTACTCGTGAAACCCAAGTCTGTTAGTGCTGGTGCTACGAGATCTCCACGTAGCACAGCCGGAAGAATCATCTCAACGATCTGACGATCGTAATAATAATTATCTTCTACACGATAACCCACAGCGTTAGCCTTCTCACGCTGACAGAAATCTTTAGCTGCGTTACGCAGCGAGCGCGCTACAAGCTTCGTCGATTGTTTGCCGTCGAGAGATTCCCACACCTTGACCTTGTTTGGGTGCTCCATAAACCAAAGCCATAACTCCTGCCTGATATCTTCAGCAGGAACCATGTGGTATTTACGAGAAAACTCATAGGCTATTCCGCCAACAAGATTCTCGTAACTCTCGACATCTACCATGCGTAAACATCTCCTTCTACGCAGAACGAACGCCCGATAATTGGGACATTGACAGCCGTGACATTGGATCTTCTGATGTACAAGATAGTGAAACCTTGTTGCCAGTTAGCCGCACCTGTTGTCAGGTAATCAGCCTTGTTAAGATCCATTAGATGACCTACTTCGACTCCGAAAAGTCTATCGGAGATTCGACCATTGTAACCGACATGGTAGTGTTGGATTCCCTGACGATGGGTGTGTCCACATACGACAGATAATCCGATACGTCTTGCAAGGCTAAGCGCAGTTCCTCCCGAAGTCTGTATAAGATTACCTTCGTCTCCGTGGGCAAGAGCCCATCCTGGGGCAAACTGCCAGATTCTGTCATGGAAGGTGATATCAAGTTCATCGTATCGAAGCAACGCTTCATACTCCAATTCGCGCAAGCTAGCAAGTGCTGGAGCGTACTTGTTGATGTAGTTGCTGATTCTATCTCCATGATTACTCCTCATGACGTGGAAAGGTTTATCGCCTAGTGCTTCCTTGAAGCCTTCCATAATCTCGGAAGTCTTATCAAGACCAGACTGTAAAGTTCTTGCGTACTCCGCTGCTCTACCTTTATTCCAACGAGATGGCTCAGGAGAATCTGCTTCATCTCCTACACAGTAAAGTTCGTCAGGCTCAAAGTCCTCGACGAACTGTTGTACTGTAGTGATGGCTCTGCCATCGTGACTAGGTGCTTGTATATCAGAGAGTACTACCACTCGCTTTAGTTTCATTTACGTTTTGCCTTTCGCTTTTTTGGTTTCTTCTTGGCTCTACGTCTGTTTTCTTTAGCGACATTGTCACTCTTACGTACTGTCCGAAGATTCGACGGGCGATCATCTCCATCACGACCTCTGTTGTTTTTATGGTCGACTTCGACATCTCTCGGGAGAGTCTTGCCTGTTCTCTTCTCGTAATCCACGCGTGCTTTGTTTGAAGAAGTGGTTTCAACAGAACCATCTTTCTTCTTTCTTTTGAATACATAGATGGGTCTGCCACCGTTCTGTTTACTTCCTTTGTAAGGACCGAAGATCTTCATTCGTTAGGCCACTTTCCTCGCAACACCATGAGTGCGATTATTGAGTAGTTAGCTAAGTCCTTGAAGGAATCCTCAAGTGACTCGTTCTCTGGATTAGCACCGCTATCCAGAAGATTATTTATTCTTGCTATCTTGTCCCAGATACGGACACGTAAGCCGTTGAGAGGACCACCAGGAGACATTGAGATATTGCGAGGCCCATAGTCTTTATGCTTCTTGAGAAGCAAGGTGGCAAGTTCATCACTTGTTTCCCATACATCCATCTCAAAGAAATCGACATCGAGATCGCCAAAGAGTTCTTCTGCCTTCTCGGTCAACTCCCAGCGGTCATCACTCTTCATCTTTTTCCTCCTTAAGTAACTTTTCCACACCTTTGTAAATGTCCTCCATCTCTCCGGCAACTATTGCTTCTTCCATGAACTCTTCAAACTTACCTTCGCTAGCGTTGATAAGCGTAAGAGCCGCACTTTGTAGGCACTCAAAAACAGCCTTTGCATCACCATCACGAAGAAACTTATCGATGTTCTTCATAAACTCAAACATATCGAAGTTATACTTTTTGGTGATACGCACGCCCCACTCGTATTCAACGCCGTTGTGCTCAAGAAAGTCGAATATATTTACGAACTCTTCTTCGCAACGACAGACGTAATAGCCATCATCTGTTGGAACTATTGGGTCCTCTATCATTGTGCGCTCGCTATCTTTTCTTTGAAGAAATCTGCTCCGTCTGAGAGGAAGATAGAGTTGACATCTTCTCCTTCAGGCATCTGTATTGAGATGAGATTTGGCAATTCCCTAGCGAGGTTCTTTGAGAACTCGTGCCCTGCGTTGTCCCCATCAGAGAACAGGAATACGCGTTCAAAGTCAGCCAAGAGCTTAGTGTAATGTTTCTTCCAGTTGTTAACCCCGGGAACACCCACCGCAGGTATACCGCAAACGCCATCCAACGTGATGGTGTCAATTTCACCTTCGCAAATACAGATGTATGACGATGCTTTGAAGAAGGCGCTGACATTATATAAATGAGTTGTCGCACCACTAAGTCCAAGATACTTAGGTTCCTCGACTCCGAGCGATCTGAACCTAATATCAACCACACCCGACCTCGTAACGTACGGGATTGCGAGTCTGCCTTCATACGCTTCATGACCCGTTAGCGGATCTAGTACGACGCCCAAACGTGCTTTGACCGCTGCCTCCTGAGTAATCCCCCGTTCTACGAGGTAGTCCTCCGCTTCTAGGATTGCGCTGTGGTAATACTTCGCCGCTCGCGTTAAGGATTCTCTCTGCGATGTTGATTGCTTCACGAAACTCTACCCTCTCCTGCGCCATCACTAGCGCGAATCCGTCTCCTTTTACCTGACATGCGAAGCAACAGAATACACCCTCATCGGTATTTGCGCTCGCTGAATTGTGCGTATCATCATGAAACGGACATTTCATAGAAAACCATCCATGCCTACGTGGCACGCGAGCACCATAGTGCTCAAGTATTGGACGTATCGCTGGCTTATTTCTCACCTAACGCCCTCCTAAGAAGTTCTACCCATACTGATACAGGCATTGTAGCATACCAATCAGCAGGGTTCCCTTTGCCTTTGCGCTTATGAATTACTGCGCCAGTCCAGGCTTTGGCGTTCTTTGTCTCAACTTCTAACTCTGCTAGCCAGCCAGCAAGATCTAATTTGGCGTGATTCTTAACTTCGATACATACGCCATTGATTCCTGATATGTCACCCTTATCGAGAGTAGCTCCCGCAAGCCTTCTTTCAGCATACGGGAACCACTCTTGTAGGTACTTAACAAGATCGCGCTCTGCTTGAGAGCCCTTTATCTTTGACCTACTTGACATTTAGTACCAACCGTTCCTCTGCCAGAAAGCCCAGGCACGCTCTGGCGTGCCGTACCGATGAACGATGTACTTAAGTCCTCTATTAATTTGGTATTCAATTGTAGAGTTACGTGGTGTATTTAGTACCTGCGCTATGCCATAGGCAGATGAAGTGGGATTCTTTGCTTGGTGATTCCAAGCCGATTCCTTACCCCATAACTTAGCCAAGGCAGACCATTGACGTTTAGGATTATCAAACATCTTGTTTACCTTAGCACGTGCCAACGCTTTTGCAAATGTTTTATTGTCTATCATTAGTGGTTTTATGCTCCCCGGAACTTCGACCAAAATCGGTTTCAGGGGAGTATGGGTAATCAACCACGCACCCACACCGTGGGGCAAGGTAGCCACAAAAATTGCAATCGCGGACAGCACCGATACTGTTGATAGTTTCATGTTTCCTCCGTTGGAGCGGTTGCTTGTGATCCACAGTCAGCACACTCCATATCTAAGAAATACATCCCTATAGTACCATCCTCGTCGAATGTTACCTTCAGGTTCCATACGAAACATCCACACACACATACCGTAGTTGGTTCACCACGGATATCCATCGCCCGTGTATAGTCGGGACGTAACTCGGTTATGTCTTTCACTTACTCTGCGACACTATCTGTATCGGCGGGTAAGTATTGATGTCAAGCTTACATGAGATAGCCATGGCTTTCTTTGCTATCAAAGTAGCCGCTTGAACTGACTTGATCTTCTTGGGGTCCACCGAGTAAAGGTATCCAAGAGCGAACGAGCCACCCGAACCAGCAGCATAATAACCTGATTCGGAACACAGGAAAGATAAGTCGTCACCTATCGAGAACAATTTACCATTGAACGCGAGTAAGTAGGAGAAGGTTGTTTCTTTCCTGTCACCGTCTAAGTCGTAACCATTGGCCTTTAGGGCATCAATCATAGACGGAATAATAAATTTACCTGTGAACTGGATCTCATCACCATTCTTGTATGTGGGCGGTGTCCAGTTGTAACTTAAGATATCACCTGGTCTAGAGTCCCCCGTGATGCCAAGAAGGTATTTACCTATCTTGACAATCTTGGGGGTTCTAGGTGATATCGTCCGTTGGTTTTCCTCAGTAATCTGAGAGTCGGCAGCCATCACTATGAAGTCTTTACCTTGTATCCCAACGAGCGTTGTCATTATGACCTTTCGATGTCCGATACGTTCATTACTTCAGGATTAAATGTCAGCCAGAACGAATTCTCCCCGCTAGCATCGGCCTTCCCGTACCGATTCTTAACAGGTGCAACTGCTATAAACCCTGGAGCATTGGAACCCACAGTCAGAATCAAAGCTGGCAACTGAGCAACCATGCCCTGCAGAGCAGAACGTGGCTGACACGGATTACCAGGATAAGACTCTTTCGTGTGGTGTAGTACAAGTACTGATGCGTTGGTATCCCTTGCGAGATACTTCAACTCCTTGATGGTAGAACGCATACCAGCGAATTCTTCTCCTGAATCGTTGGCAACATCCATCAAGTTATCGACTACGATTAGTGTAGGGGCACATCCCCACAGTTCCTCGAAAGCCGAAACCTCCATATCTAAATCAGCCAATGTAGGTGCTGATTCAAATGACCAAAAGATATGACCTGAATTTTCGTTAATGATCTTCCTGGATTCGTCAACCTGTTCTGCGAGCATGAACTCGGCATCACTTTGAGTGCGTCCAGTAATCATCGACAGTAATCTCATAGCCATCGTGTGAGCATTAGTGTCAGCGCTAACGTATAGCGTTGGCACCTTAGTACGCAACGCTATCGCTAGAGCTAATGTTGACTTACCAGCACCAGGAGTGCCAGCAATCATCGATACTTCTGCTCGGCGTAGTACAACCTTGTTAGCATCGAATGTGCGGAATACCGTTGGTAACGGTTCTCCACCTATGTCTTTGCTACCAACAGCACGAGCAAGAGTTCTCATGTCTTAGAAAGAACTCCATTCAGGGTCATTCCTGCGTATCCATTGTGGATCACATTGGTCAGGAGTTCCCTTAGGAGAAGGACACATGAATGCCTTCCATGGACCTTTGGCACCAGTTCCGGTGCGCTTGGTCATCTCACCATGCTTACAACTGCGACCTACTGGAGCAGTCGATGGTGTGAATGTTTGCTGTGATGTTACTGGTGTAGCACCTAGCGGAGCAAGATTGGCTACAGCCTGGTTAATGCTAGTAGGTGCGCCAACTAATGAACCAGCCATCGTAGTTAGCAGTCCTTCTGCATCTACGGTGCCTAGTGCGAATTCAAGATTGTTCTTGAACTCATCGTATGTATCTCCGCCAATGACGAAGATACGTCCGTCAGTCATCTTAGAACTGACTTGGTATTTCGATACGGTCATTTACCGTTCCTTTCCTGTGTATTTTTACCGTTAAGCCATTTGCAGTATGATAGCACGCCACACCGTCCACAGTTGTTAAAGTTAGGCAGGAATATATCCTGCTTGCGTGCCTTGTCAAATCCTAGGAACATCTCCTCAACACGTTCAGGTGCTAGGTGTTCAATGTTCCACAGCGAGATGTGACCAGAGCGTGCATCCCAGAAACCTGCCTTATCGACAGATACGCCATGCTTGTCTAGAGCCCACGCATAGACAGCAAGTTGAAGCGGATGCTTCTGAGATGACGCTCCAGTTTTGATATCGACGAGCACACGATTCCCGTCGAAATCAGTCATAACACGATCAATAGCAAGCTTGACCGTGGTATCTCCCACCGGAATTTGATATTCCTTTTCAACAAAATCTTCATAGACATCCCAGCCAGCAGAGCGGAATTTGATCCAACGATCAAGCATCCACCAACCCTCGCCATACCACCAGGACATATCCTCTTGTCCACGGAACTCCCAAGTACTCATGTCACCATGAGCCTCTTCGTCTTGTTTGACTTGCTCAAACCAAGCGGCATTCCATAGTTCATCAGGATTAGTTGTATCACCGAGTTCGCCCTTGTCGAACATCTCGGTTGCTTTATGCACGGCAGAACCACCAGTAAACCAAACAGCGTGTTTCTCTGGTACTTCTTCGATCTTTGTTAAGTAGTATTTCCAACCGCATTCCAGCCATGTATTCATGGAGGAATACGAAATGTGTTTAGGTAATTTGCTCATAGGTACATCATATCACAGTCATGGCGTTCGTTGTAGTCGAAGCCACAGAAATAGCAATCCATAGCCTCGTTACAGTATTTGCAGTAATGCTTGAACTGTAGTTCGCCACAGCATATGAATTGAAGGTCAACGATTATGTAGTGTTCATTTTGGTAGATCATGCGATAACCCTACCATACCGCAGGCATAAATGCCTGAGCCCCTGATTCTAAGAAATGCCCCCCCTCCCCCCATAAAAATCTTATGGTGAGTCAGGGGAGCAAGTTGGCTAGGCTGTATGCCCTCGCCCCTTCATCTGAAGTTTCTGCCCCACGGTTTCCCGCCCGAGAATCATACCACATAAAACAAAAAAAGACCCCCCAACCCTAAAGTCAACAGGAGTAAATTGACTTTGAGTTGAGGGGTTTTTAGACCCGGGGGGTATATCTAACTACCCCCTGGGGTTAAAAGTGTCTCAAATCCCGCTAAAACCACCCTTAAAAGGGTATCCTAGGGGATTAGTTAGAGCCTCTACCAAACTGTGTAGCCGAGGGATCCAACCACTTGAGCACTGGGCCGAGGAAGCCTGCGACGGCTGCCATGCTTAGTGTCTTGAGGTCGGTCTCACCGGCGAGGTAGAGAGCGATAGCGGCCGAAGCTGCTGCACGGAACCAAGTAAGGGATACTTGCTTCAATGTTTCCATCAGTTTCCTTCTTTCGTTAGGGTCACCTTCCAGGTATGAACCTTGCAACAGGTACAGACCACGGTAGGTACTGGTGTTTCTACTGTAGCAGAAATCTTCTTCTTAGGTGTAGGTTGAAGTAAAGCTTTGACCGAATTGACCACTTTGGGCTGATTTATCCACCAGAACCAAGGGCTAGTATCGTCAGATTTATCAGGACGGATAGAGATATGTAGATGCTTATTGTGAGGGTTGCTACCACTATAAGGGCGATTCCCAGACTTAGCATACTTACGATTCCAAATCTTCTTATTGAAGATGAGGTACTGTACTCTTTCATCTTCCTTAAACTTCTCAAATAGTTCTGCACAGTCAATCCCATTTTTAGGATCGTGTGTCAGGTCTACAGCTAGCCCAGTATTGTGGTCCGAAGTCGGGTTTGCTTTCTGATGAGCAACACTCGGTAGTAATCCATCGCTCGCCTTCTTTCTCTTTGGGGCAATTGCAGTTGCCTGCCGGAGTACAGCAAGGGCAGCAGGGCTTGCCTTCTTGGCTATCATTCATTTCCTCAGTGCTTCTTTGACTAGTTCGGTTAAGAATTCTACTTTTTCTTCCAAGGCATTTACCTTGTCTTTGATGCTGGATCCACCATTAGGTTTAAGTTCAGCTAGATAATGCTTGACCAACCAACGCACGATCC
>Ga0099846_1000731_pt1 | contig 13467 bp, 13 predicted proteins | sample CB_VirMetaG_FD_78180 | JGI IMG/M metagenome (GOLD analysis project Ga0099846, IMG submission 78180) | Freshwater to marine saline gradient viral communities from Chesapeake Bay - CB_1504_1 Viral MetaG | ecosystem: Environmental > Aquatic > Marine > Coastal | place: USA: Chesapeake Bay... | reverse complement strand
AATTTTAGGGACCGACAATATAGCAACAGGTCCTAATCCTGTTGATCTTCCAACATATGAAAGATATTGGCAATCTTTGTATGCTGGGTGTCAGGATATTTCTGACTATTTGACGTTTTGTCCTGTGGGTGACAGTTCATGGGATAGATTATGGGAGAATCAATACTACAATCCAACTTTTCCTTGGTCAAGATCTGTTTTTAATCAAACTTATGTCATAAGAAAAGCGGTTCTTTTAAACAGATTAAGAAGCACTGAAGTTGGGTATTATACCCATAACATACAAGGTATGGCAAATTATGCATCAACCGATCCTCAATCTGTAACAGGAGGATCTGAGTTGACTTCAGAAGAATGGGCATTTGTTTATGGGGCAAGTGGATTGACTGTTGAAGTATCTGGAGTCACATCTAATTGGAACGGAGAAGACGGTACAGGTGTTGGTGAAGGACCTAGAAGAGGTTTTGCTAGATCTTATGGAAACGAAATCACCCCAACCGTAGAAAATGAATTCTTAAAAACATCTGCATACGAATATGAGTTTCCAATTGCCGGAGATAAGTATTTTTACATAGAAAATGATAATGAAAATTATATGTACAGTTCACCAGTTTCTGCTGATATTGGTGGTTGCATTTCTAGAACTATAAGAGATGATAAATATAAATCACCCGCAGGAATGTCTAGAGGTAGAATTTTAGACGCTGAATATGTTCAAACAGAATTAACAGATCAACAAAAAGAAGATTTATATTCTAGAAAAATTAATTTTATCTCTAGAGAAGACGATGATCAGTATTATCTTTTTGGTGACAAAACCAGAGCATCAGACACTTCTACTTTCTCTAGAATAAATGTTTCTCTTCTCTTCATTCAGTTGAAGAAATTGATCAAACCTGCAATTCGATCAGTTTTGTTCGAACAGAACGACTCGACGACCAGAACCAGAATATCTAACGAAATCACCAGATTACTTAGAAAGATTCAAGGAGAGGACGGAATTACAGACTTCAGAGTCGTTTGTGATGAAACCAACAATACTCCAGATATCATTGATTCTAATAATTTAGTGGTAGATGTCTTTGTAAAACCCAAGAAATCCATCAATTTTATCAAGATTAGGTTCACCAATACCGAAAATCTATAATTGATAAATACCTAAAGATAGATTTCTTCTCAAGGAGATAAAGATGGCTAGACCGAATGTAACCGTTATTGTCAATGATGAATCATTCGTGATAAGTGGCACAGAATCAGGAGGCGCTCACAGAGCGGGTTATCTCAGTGCTATGGGTAAAACCCTCGTTGACGCACTAGGATATACAGCAGATAGAACAAGAAACTACATGGTTGTTGAATCTGTAACCGACTGGATTAACAGACTTCGAGCGACCGCACCAACAGGATATCCTTCACTGTACGGAGCAACTGGTTCCTATGAAGGTCCTTTCGGTGGACTTTCTGGAGGAGAGCAGCAAAGCGGTAACCTGTACGCTGGTGGTACTCTGGAGCGTTGGCCACTCGGACCCACAGCAGAGTGGAGACAAGACTGGTGGAACATCCACAACTACCTACAGTACGGCGGAACTGTAGTTGTTGGTGCATCCGGTCCAACAGAAGCGGCTGCAACAGCACTGCTTTTCCAGAAGTCCATTCAACTTGACTCTATATTTGGACCAACCGCATCAAACAGTAGTATTTCTTCTGTTGCAACCACAAGAGGTGATTGTATCGCAGTAGTTGGTATTGACTCAGGAACTTTACCATCCTCTGCTGCGATTGTTACAGCATCAGAAAATGTCATTCACGTTTACGGTGAGAAACTGCACAGAGATATCGCTAGAATCTCCACATCAGCAGTTGCAGACGAAAACCTCGTCACATCTTCTCTTGTAGCAGACGTTGCTGGATGCCTTGCAAGAACTGATAGAGTTGCTAACCCTTGGTTCTCCCCAGGCGGTGCTCGAAGAGGACAGATTCTCGATGTCGTAAGACTTGCGAGAGAACTCTCAGATGGTGATCAAGACACACTCTATGACAACAAGATCAACCCAGTCGTAAGTTTCCCAGGCGAAGGTACAATTCTCTTTGGTGACAAGACTGGTGCCACTTCCACAAGCACTCTTAGCAGAATCAATGTTGCCAGATTGTTCATCTACCTGAAGAACATCATCGGAACCGCTGCAAGAACAATTCTCTTCGAGTTGAATGATTCAACAACTCGCAACCTGTTCATCAACGCAGTCACTCCAGTTCTTCGAAACATTCAGGGACAAAGAGGTATCACAGACTTCCGAGTTGTGTGTGACGAAACAAACAACACAGCAGATATCATCGACTCCAACCAGTTTGTTGCCGATATCTTCATCAAACCAACCAAGTCAGTTAACTTCGTAAGAATTCGCTTCACAAACAAATCGGAGTCAGCCGATCTAGGCTGATCTAGGAGGTAACTACTAATGGCTAATGAAATATCTAATAGTATCGACACATTCAAGGGACAGTTCTACGGCGGAACCCGTCCAAATAGATTTGAGATTGTTGCAGATCTACCAGGCGGCGGTTTAATCGACACTTTCCATGCATATGCATTCAATCTACCAGAAGTATCAATTGGTGAAATTCCAGTTAACTATAGAGGTAGAACTGTTTATATTCCAGGCGATAGAGATTACAACCCTTGGACAATCACAATCCTCGACGATCGTTCAGGAACTGCTGCAAGCATTTGGTTTGCTCTACAGGATTGGCAAAACAAAATAAACGATCATCAAGAAAATGTTTCAGCAGAAGGTTTTGCAAGCGGAAATAGAGGCGAGTGGACAGTCAAACATTTGGATCATCACGCTGAACGAGGCAAGAGTCCGGGAACTCTCAAGGAAGTTAAATTGGTAGGTTGCTGGTTAACAAACATTGGTCCGATTCAAATGAATGCTGCTGAGAAGAATGCACTAGTAACCTTCACAGCAACCGTTCGATATGATTATATCATTCCTACTCTGGAAACAGCAACCAGTCAAAATAATGGTAAAGTGATAGGACAAGAAATATTTCCAGCGCAATCAAAGAAATGATTTACTAGGAGTAGTGTGAATGGCAATTGATATTTTTGGTTTTACAATCGGTCGCAAAAAAGATATCGGGAAAACCCTTCTCGATCCCCTGAACATCGGGATCGAGAAGGACCCCGAGTCTTTTGTTGCACCCGAAACATATGATGGTACATACACCTTTGAAGCAGGAGGAATCTTCGGAACCTCTGTTGATTTCTCTGGTCAAATAAAGAACGAGAACGCACTAATACAGCAATATCGTTCCATGTCTCTCTATCCAGAAGTTGACATGGCAATTGAAGATATTGTGAACGAATCGGTGGTTCCAGGCACTGACGTAAAGCCAGTCAAACTTAATATTGATGGACTTAAAGTTTCTGATATCGTCAAGAAGAAGATCAACAAAGAGTTTGACAATATTGTCAAACTCCTAAACTTTGATAACAGAGCACATGATATCTTTAGAAGATGGTACATCGACAGCAAGTTGTATTACCACATTCTGATTGAAGAGAATTCTCCAGAGAAGGGTATCGTAGAACTTCGTCCAATTGATCCGACAAAGATCAAGAGAATTCGAAAAGTAAAGAAAAAGCCCAAGAAGGGTGATATTGGACCAAAAGGTCCTTGGCAGAAACTTGACATTATACAAGAGGTCGAAGAATACTTCATCTATACCAACACGGATAAAGATTCTCTATACCAAACCCCTACTTCCGGCTTAAAGATCTCACCAGATTCTATCTGTTACGTTCACTCAGGAATGATTGACGGTAATACTCGTCAAGCAATTGGTTATCTTCATAAAGCGATTCGTCCTCTGAACATGCTTCGTCAGATAGAAGATGCTGTAGTAATCTACCGTATCTCCCGAGCACCAGAACGTAGAATCTTCTACATTGACGTTGGTAATCTTCCAAAGCAAAAGGCAGAGCAGTACCTTCGAGAGTTGATGAACCGTTATCGAAGTAAACTTGTTTACGATAAGTCAACAGGTACGATTCGAGACGATAGGGATCATCTCTCAATGCTTGAAGATTACTGGCTTCCAAGAAGAGAAGGTGGTAGAGGTACAGAAATCACAACCCTGCCAGGTGGTCAAAACCTTGGTCAGATGGATGATGTTGATTATCTCCAGAAAAAACTCTATCAGTCTTTGAATGTTCCAATCACCAGACTCGTCAGTGAGAACGGGTTCAATATGGGTCGATCAGCGGAAATCAGCAGAGATGAAGTGAAGTTTCAGAAGTTTATTTCTAGACTTCAATATCGCTTTGCAGAGATGTTTATGACACTTCTGAAGACTCAATTGATTCTTAAAGGAATCACTACACAGGACGATTGGGATATGATTTCGAAAGATATGAAGGTTGTTTTTAATAGAGACACCTATTTTGACGAATTAAAGGAGAATGAGATACTTAGTGAAAGGCTAAATATGCTAGATAAAGTACAGCCTTTTGTTGGGGAGTTCTTCCCCAAGAATTTCATTTTCAAGAAAGTCCTTAAGTTAACAGACAAAGAAATCAAGGACATACAGGACGAACTAGAACAAGAACCAGCCATGGTTGAACAGCAACCACCGGAACAAATGGAGCAACAATAAATGAAACACCTGTCACCAATGATTAATTCAGCAATTGAAGAGGATAAGGAAGGATTCCTCGACAACTTTGTCAAAGAATTTGTTGACAGAGTTAACGAAAAAGTTGCTGCTATGCACAGCGGTATCAAGAAGAACATTCTTCAATCAGAAGGTGTTTGGAATGAACCAGAAGAGATTGAAGAAGAAGTCATTCAAGAAGATTCAGTTCTTGCTTCCAAGTGGGATTTGCTTCGTGAACATGTCAACGACTACAGATTCCAAACAATCGAAGAAGCAAAGAGAGCCATGCGTAAACTTCAGTCTGCCGGAATTTGCGAAACATGTGCAAAGCAAGTTGGTAACAGAATCTTCCTAGAATCTCTAGAGGATTATGATATCGTTACCAGCGTATATGACGCTCTTCTGGAAGAAATGGACGAACTTTACATTCCATTCTTTGAGTTGGCTACAAATCTTAAAGAGGCTATCAGAACTGGTAGCGTTGAAATGACACTCGAAGACGGTACAGAAGTCACAATTGAAAGCGAGATGGCTGAAGATATTGCCAGAGTTCATGATACTCTTACCAGAGAGAATCAGATTTCTTTCAGAGACGAAATTACTCTCAATGAGGAGTCATTCGAAAGAATGATTAACTTCGTTAACAAAGCAATTCAGAAACTTAATTCAGAGGAAGAACAATGAACCTTGGATCAGAAATAGTCAAAAATATTTTTGATGACAACGCAAAGGGTGTCATCGACACAATAAATCAGGCTCTTCTCGTAAAAATCAATGATCAAATAGAAGAGATGAAGAAGAATGTCATTGATTCTGTCTATGAAAACGATTTCTCCTACATGCTAGAAAAGAAAAAGCATAAAAAGGAGGAAGAAGATGAAGACGAAGATGAGGAAGAGGAAGATTTAGACGACAAGGATCTAGCAAACAATTATGGTGATAAGACTAAAATCACTAGAGGTGATATAATTTCTCAAGCGATTCATAACAAGAAGAAGAAGGGCAAGAAGAAATGAAACTTATTACCGAAATGAATGAAGATGTCCGCCTCGTAACAGAGGACAAGGACGGAAAGAAAAACTACTTCATTGAAGGTATCTTCATGCAAGCAGAGCAGAAGAACCGAAATGGTAGAGTTTATCCAATGGGTATTCTCGAAAGAGAAGTCAAAAGATACTGTCAAGAACTTGTAGAAAAGAAGAGAGCACTTGGTGAACTCAACCACCCACAAGGTCCAACAGTGAATCTTGACAGAGTTTCACACATGATTACAGAACTTTACTTCCGTGGTAACGATTGCTACGGTAAGGCAAAGGTTCTGGAAACCCCAATGGGTAAGATTGTAAAGAGTCTTATTGACGAAGGTGCCCAACTCGGTGTTTCATCCCGTGGTATGGGTTCACTCAAGGATATCGGTGGAATCAACGAAGTTCAACAGGACTTCATGCTTTCCGCAGTAGATGTTGTTGCAGATCCATCCGCTCCAAATGCTTTCGTTAACGGAATCATGGAAGGTGCAGAATGGGTTTGGGATAACGGTATTCTTCGTGAGAAAACGATCAACGAGTACAAGAAAGAAATTCAAAGAGCATCGAAGCATGAACTGGAAGAGAAGATGCTTAACGTCTTCAACAGATTCATGACAGATTTAAGAGGCTAATGTAGACGCTTTTAAGGTCAAAATATAAAAAAATATAAATAACTAGAAACCTCTGGAGGTTAAAAGAAATGAGTCAGACAGCAAAAACATTAGACACAGGAAGCGTAGAAGATACCAATCTTTACGCAGACACACAGGGTAAGGGAGCCAAGATTGCTACCCCAGTCGCCCAGCCAGGTACAGCCGAAAGAAACAAGGCTACAATCGCTGCCAAGCCATCAGACGCAGCAGCAGTGATTCAAACACCTGATCAAGTTGTTCAACCTGTTCCATTCAGGGAGCACATTGAGCAGATGTTTGATGGAGAAGATCTCTCTGAAGAGTTTATGGACAGAGCAGAGACAATCTTCGAAGCAGCAGTCAGTGAAAGAGTTTCCCTCATCGAAGAAGAACTCAAGGAAGCAGTTCAAGAAACCTTCGAAGAAGAACTCGAAGCATTCAAGGCAGAACTAGTCGAGAGAGTCGATGACTACCTCAACTACGTCGTCGAAGAATGGGTCAAGGAGAATGAAGTCGCTATCGAGCAAGGACTCCGCACAGAAGTCGCTGAATCCTTCATCGGTGGACTCAAGACACTCTTCGAAACCAACTTCATTGATGTTCCAGCCGAGAAGGTTGACATCCTTGAAGATATCGTCAGAGAGAACGAGGAAATGACCGATACTCTCAACGAAGCAATCAGCATCAACATCGAACTTAACAAGGTTCTTGCTGAGTACAGAAAGAGCGAACTCTTCGGACAAGTCGCTTCAGATCTCAGCGATGTTCAAATCGACCGATTCTCAAGAATGGTCGAAGGAATTGACTTTGAAGACGACGAACAGTTCGTCGGAAAACTCATGACTCTCAAGGAAAGTTACTTCGGTGATTCAGTAAAATCTTCCCGTCAAGATGTGGAAGAAGTTGCCTCACCAAGCAAGTTCCTTTCAGAGAACACCTCATCAGTTAGCAGATATATCGAAGCACTCGATAGACAAGCAGAGAAAAAAAGGCTCTATGAAGCCTGAAAAAATATAAATATAGAGACATACAAAGGAGATACAAATGTCATCTGAATTCGAAAACTACGGAACACAAGCGTACGACGATCTTGTGGAAAAGTGGAACCCAGTTCTACAACACGATTCATTCGACAGAATCGGTGATTCATACAGGGCTAAGGTTACAGCAGTTCTTCTCGAAAACCAAGAGAAGGCTATGCGTCAGCAATACCTCGCTGAGGCTCCAACCAACGCCATGGGTGGTGGTTTCAGCGTTAGCCAGGGTGCTAACCAAGCAGGAAACATCGCTGGTTACGATCCAGTTCTAATCAGCCTCATCCGTCGTTCAATGCCAAACCTCATGGCATACGACATCTGCGGTGTTCAGCCAATGAGCGCCCCAACCGGCTTGATCTTCGCCATGAAGTCCAAGTACGACAACCAAGGCGGAAACGAAGCACTCTTCCAAGAAGCGTTTGCTAAGTTCTCCGGTAAGGGTGGTATTTCAGCCGGTGCAGCAACAACCGCCGCTGAGGGTGTTACCTTCACCGCAATTCCTGCCGGTATCTCAATGACCACAGCCGAGCAGGCTCGCGCTGCGATCTTTGGATCCGCTTTCCAAGGTATCTCAGCAGCCAACGCTGAAGATCTTGGTAACGGAACAGCATTCAACCAGATGGCATTCACCATCGAAAGAGTCGCTGTTGAAGCAAGAACTCGCGCCCTCAAGGCTGAGTACAGCACAGAACTCGCTCAGGACCTCAAGGCTGTTCACGGACTTGACGCTGAGACAGAACTTGCTAACATCCTCAGCACTGAGATCCTCACCGAGATCAACCGCGAACTCGTTCGCAACATCTACTTCAACGCCAAGATCGGTGCTGCTCAGCCAGACTTAAACGCTTACTCAAGCGGTACTGGTAGCGGTGTCTATGACCTCGCTGCTGACTCAGACGGTCGTTGGTCAGCCGAACGCTTCAGAGGACTTATGTTCCAAATCGAGCGTGAGTGCAACGTCATCGCCAAGGAAACTCGTCGCGGTAAGGGTAACTTCATCATCTGCTCATCAGATGTTGCTTCAGCCCTCGCCATGGGTGGATTCCTCAACATCTCCCCTGCCCTCAACCAGCAACTCGATGTTGATGACACAGGTAACACCTTCGCCGGACTTCTTAACGGTAAGATCCGCGTCTACATCGACCCATACAGCGCAACAAACGCTAACTTCGTATGTGTCGGTTACAAGGGTACATCACCATACGACGCCGGACTCTTCTACTGCCCATACGTTCCACTACAAATGGTCAGAGCAGTCGGTGAGAACACCTTCCAGCCAAAGATCGGCTTCAAGACTCGCTACGGAATGGTCAGCAACCCATTCGCCGAGAACTCAAGCCTCACAACCGCTGGTGGTAACCAGTACTACAGACTCTTCGCTGTCAAGAACCTCCACGGTAACACCTGATAGAATTGAAGATCTGAATGGGAACGGGGAGAGAGCATATGCTCTCTCCCTTTTCTTTTATACATACTAAAACGGAGAATGTATGGCTGATCAATTCGAACCATTACCAAGAAGGTACAAAGACGTTCCAGACGTTGAATATCGTTCATATGGTGTGACTTACGACGGAACTCAAGATAATAATTTTCTGAACAGAAATTATTTCCAACTCAGCATTCCAAGAATTCCAAACTTCGAGCGATTTGTTCAAAGCGTAACCGTGCCACAATTTTCTTTCAGTGAGTTGACACAGCCAACCACACTTGGACTTGCTCCAGCATTTCCAGGCAGTGGATATGAGTTTTCTCCCCTTGTTATTGGTTATGCAGTAGATGAAAGATTTCTAAACTACCAAGAGTTGTACAGGTGGATGGAATCAATGGCATTTTTGACAAATGAAAGAAGTCTCAACAACAGAAGAGAAAGCACCTCAGATATAACACTATCCATCAAGAATAGTGCTTACAGAGAAACCCATAGACTGGTATTCGTTGATGCATTTCCTCTGATACTAAGTCCAATTGAATTTACATCATTAGAACCCATAACTGCACCGATAACAGGAACAGTTACGTTTGGTTATTCCCATTTTGAATTACATGAAGTAGAGGTATAAACATGACACTAAGTGAATATCGGCAAATGGTTGAAGCCGATCTTAAGATTGATGAAACAGAACTTGACAGCGAATCCCTGAGAACTCCTCAACTACATTCGAAATACCTAAACTTTCTGACTGACGAAAAACTAAAAGCGTCTAAGTTAGAATACGACTACAACAGACTGAAAAAGTACAAGTGGTTGTATTATACAGGTAAACTTTCAGAGGAAGAACTCGCCGACTTTGGTTGGGAACCATTCCAACTCAGCATTCTGAAAACTGACATAGATCGTTTTCTGAATGCGGATGAAGAACTTCAATTGATCTCCAACAAATTGGAGTATCAAAAATCTGTTATATATTACTTAGAGAACATCATTAAAGTTATCTCCAATCGACAATGGAATATTCGTTCTGCAATTGATTGGATCAAGTTTACAAATGGTCAATGAGTGAATTCAAGATAAAACAACTGGATGCGGTAAACCTCAAGGTTGAATGCGATAAAGGTTTCGCTAAAGAACTTAGCGACTTCTTCACGTTCATGGTTCCCAATTTTCAATACACTCCTGCATATAGAAACAAGTTCTGGGACGGCAAAATTCGCCTGTTCAATTTCTATAACAGAACCATCTATACGGGTTTACTTTCTCATCTGAAGAAGTTTTGCGAAGACAGAAACTATTCATATTCATTAGATCTTCACAAACAAGAAAATTATGGTTGCGAAGATATTGATACTTTCATAAAAGGTTTGAAGATTAGTGATGGTAAGAAAGAAATTAGTCTTCACGATCACCAATATAAGGCAATCAAAGAGGCTCTTTTGAATAAGAGATGTCTTCTTCTTTCACCGACTGGTAGCGGAAAGTCTCTGATAATCTATACTCTTCTTCGATACTACCTTTCATGTACAGATCCTTCTAAGAAGTTTTTGATCATTGTTCCAACCACAGGATTGGCTTCTCAGATGAAATCCGATCTTTTGGATTACTCGAAACTAGATCCTACTTTTAACGAAAAGGATATTCATGTCATATTTTCTGGTAAAGAAAAAGTTACTAGTTGCAGAGTGATTATTTCAACATGGCAAAGTCTTTATAAAATGCCAGAGTCATACTTCAACGACATAGAAGGTGTGTTCGGTGATGAATGTCACTTATACAAAGCCAAGTCATTGGTTGACATGATGACAAAGATGAAGAACGCACACATTCGCATCGGAACCACAGGAACCTTGGACAATACCAAGACGCACAAGTTGGTCATTGAAGGGCTGTTCGGTCCAACCGTTCGTGTCACTTCGACGGTCAAGTTGATCGAGAAGAATATTCTATCTCAACTCAAGATCAACTGCATAACACTCAAGTACGACGAAGAAAAGTGTGCTGAAGTAAAAAGGGCAAAGTATCAGGAAGAAGTTGATTGGCTTGTATCCAGCGATGAAAGAAATCAATTCATTATTGATTTATCAACTAAATTGAAGGGAAACACGCTTGTACTGTTCAACTATGTGGAAAAGCACGGCAAACCTCTCTACGAGCGTCTACGGGACGCTACGGACAAGCCTGTGTACTTCATTCACGGTAGCACAGATGTTGAAGAGCGTGAAATGATTCGAAAGATCATTGATAAGAACGAGAACTCCATTTTATTGGCATCATACGGAACATGTTCCACTGGTATCAATATCAAAAACATTCATAACATTGTTTTCGCCTTTCCCTCTAAGTCTGTTATTCGAGTTCTTCAGTCAATCGGCAGAGGACTTCGAACTTCTGACACAAAGGATATTGCAAAACTTTACGACATAGGTGACGATCTCTGCTACAAGAGTTATAAGAACCACACTCTCAAACATCTCGACGAGAGAATTAAAATATATACTAATGAAGGTTTTAATTATGAACAAATTGCCATACGGATTCGAGGAGGCTCAGATGAAAACATCCTATAGAATCATTAAATTAAGTAGTGGCGAAGAAATCATCGGAAACATCAAGGGCAAAGAGAATGGTAAGTTGATTCTTGAACGTCCGATGATTTTTAAAACACAAATCGTAATGAACGGTTGGAGTAATGCTCAGAAAGAAATGGTGTTTCTGAGAGACTGGATTGCCTATACTGATGACAATGAAGCAAAGATACAAGAAACTCATATCACATCCATCTTTAAGCCAGATGAACTGGTAGTGACGATGTACGATAAAGCCAAAGTTCAGATGGACGAAAACCCACCTAAAGCAACAACCGCTGATTTAGGTAAGGGTGATCATGGAACAGTTGAGGATCTGATTCGTCAAATGCTCAATATGGAAAATGAGGGAGATCCTCTGATGGATGTCTTCGATGGACCAGAAACAGAAGACGAGCAGGATCGAATCTATATGAATATGGATATCTCAATCGAAAACTTGAAAGATCTAGTTTCAGATGGTATAATCTCGCCTAAGTTTTTCAAGTATCTGGAACAGATGTATATGGGCAAGAGTAAAATGAATCCAGAAAATATCTCCGATGAATACACTGGAGACGATATGAATCATCCTGATTACGGAAATCGTTGGACTGATTGGGATTCGGACTTATCTAATGAGGACTATAAGTAACTTTATATTTCCTTTCTCTCCCTTAACACAGGGAATTATAAGGGTGAAACAAGACTTGTCAAGAAAAAAAAGTTGACAAATAAAACGTGGAGTGTAAAATTCGTTTATGAAAAAAAGTACGCATTATATCGACAATGATCATTTTTACAATGAGATGAAAGACTGGATTAAGTTGGTTAAGGAGGCAGAGAACGAAGGAGATCCTATGCCTCCTGTAACCGACTATATCGGTTTGTGTTTTATGAACATAGCAGAGAACCTCTCGAAGAAGGGAAACTTTGTGAAGTATTCCTTTCGGGATGAGATGGTGAGTGATGCAATAGAAAACTGCATCATGTACGCACATAACTTTGATCCAGACAAATCAAAGAATCCATTTTCTTACTTTACACAGATAACTTATTTTGCTTTTCTTAGAAGAATAGAAAAGGAAAAGAAGCAGATGTATATCAAGTATAAGTTGATGGAGGAGAATCCAGAACACACATGTAAATGGTTCAAGGAAAACTATTTCGAAAAGAATACTGATAAGACAGTAGAAGAGGCTCTCAAGGAAGAGTTTGAATTGACAGACAAAGATATAGATAAGTTTTCTGGAAAAGGGAAAAAGAATAAATGAAAATAGCGTGTGTGAACGATTCGCATTTCGGTGCGAGAAATGATTCATCTTTATTTTTAGAACACTTCATATCATTCTACGAAAATGTTTTCTTTCCTTATCTGAAAGATAACGACATAAAGAATGTCATTCATCTTGGTGATTTTTTCGACCGTAGAAAGTATGTGAACTTCAGTACTCTAAAGATGGTGAGAGAAAAGGTATTGACACCTATGGAGGAGATGGGTGTCAATATCAATTTATTACTCGGAAACCACGACACTTATTATAAGAACACCAACAAGGTGAATTCACCAAAGGAACTTTTGTCTGGTTATTCGAACATACACATACACGAAAAGCCTGTTGTAGTTGAATATGATGGCTTATGCGTTGGACTTGTTCCGTGGATTAATGAAGAAAACAAAGATGACTCGTTGAGTTTTCTTTCTTCGTGCAAATGTCCAATCGTTGCTGGGCATTTTGAGTTCAATGGTTACGAAGTTCTTCGAGGTGTGAAGTTCAGTGGTGGTATGTCAGATAGTTGTGTGAAGAGATTCGAGAAAGTATTGAGTGGGCATTTTCATTCAAAGAGTCACAACAACAATGTCTTTTATCTTGGTACGCAATACCAGATTACTTTTAGTGACCTGAATGATGCGAAAGGCTTTCACGTTCTGGATACAGAGACAAGGGAACTAGAGTTTGTCGAGAATCCAGAGAGAATGTTCTACTCATTTGTTTATGACGATACAGACAAAGAGTCACTCAAAACTCTCAAGAGTCAACTCACTAAAAAGTTAGAGAACAAATTTGTAAAGATAGTTGTAGAGAATAAAACTAAATCAAGTATGTT
>Ga0099846_1000727_pt1 | contig 13503 bp, 4 predicted proteins | sample CB_VirMetaG_FD_78180 | JGI IMG/M metagenome (GOLD analysis project Ga0099846, IMG submission 78180) | Freshwater to marine saline gradient viral communities from Chesapeake Bay - CB_1504_1 Viral MetaG | ecosystem: Environmental > Aquatic > Marine > Coastal | place: USA: Chesapeake Bay | collected... | reverse complement strand
GAAAAAAGTATTATTGGCTTAATGAAGATAGCCGCACATTTTTATCAAGAGGTTATATTAATGAAACTCCTGAGCAACGTATACATGATATTGCAGTAATAGCTGAAAAGTATCTTAAGGTTAATGGTTTTGCTAAAAAGTTTGAAGACTACATGGCCAGAGGTTTTTATAGTTTATCTACCCCGGTATGGATTAACTTTGGTAAGCAAAAAGGTTTACCTATTAGTTGTTACGGATCTAATGTAGATGACAATCTAGATAGTATCCTGAACGCAGGCCGTGAAATTGGAATGATGTCTAAATATGGCGGAGGAACTTCTGTATATTTAGGAAACATTAGATCAAGAGGAACTAGCATTACAACTGGAGGAACTGCAGATGGTCCCGTACATTATGCTAGAATTTATGATACAGTTGTTGATGTATGTAAGCAATCTGAAGCAAGACGGGGAGCATGTGCAGCATGGTTACCTGTTGAGCATTCAGACATACTTGAGTTTTTAGAAATAGGAGGAGAAGGTAATCCAATTCAAAATTTACAGTTTGGTATTACAGTTACTGATAAATGGATTGAAGAAATGAAAGCTGGTGATTCTGACAAGCGTAAAATATGGGCCAAGATACTTCAGAAAAGAAATGAGTTTGGTTTTCCATATATTATGTTTAAGGATAACACCAACAATAATTCTCCATATAAGGAATTAGGACTAGAAATTACGGCAAGTAACTTATGCTCAGAAATTCAATTACCAACAGATTCATTTAATTCATTTGTTTGTTGTCTAGGTTCTTTAAATTTATTACATTGGAATGAGATAGTAGAGACAGATGCTATTGAAACATACACATTGTTTTTAAACGCTGTTATAGATGAGTTCATTACTAAGTCTAAAACAATGCCTGGAATGTCTAGAGCATACAATTTTGCAAAAGAACATAGAGCAATTGGATTAGGTGTATTAGGATGGCATTCATATTTACAATCACAGCTTGTTGAGTTTGAATCAATGGAAGCTAAGTTTTTAAACATTCAAATATTTAAAACAATTAAAGAAAAATCAGAGGCTGCCTCCAAAGAACTTTGTGAAATTGGAAATGTAAAATCAATAAGAGATGGTTATGCAAATACTACGTTGGTGGCTATTGCTCCAACAAAGTCTTCTTCGTTTATACACGGGCAAGTATCAATGGGCATTGAACCTATTAAATCAAATTATTTCATAAAAGATTTAGCTAAGTCAAAAACCATTTACAAAAATCCATTTTTGGAATGTGAGTTAGATAAATATGGTTTGAATACTGAAGAAATTTGGGAAGACATTTTGAAAAAAGATGGAAGTGTACAACACTTAAATTTTCCAACTAAAGCGGTTTTTAAATCATTTATTGAAATCAGTCCAAAAGAAATAATCATTCAAGCTGGTCAAAGACAAAAGTATATTGATCAGTCACAGTCATTAAACCTAATGATTCATCCAAGTGTGCCGGCAAAAGATATTAATCAATTGTATTTATTTGCACATGAATCAGGAGTTAAAACTTTATACTATCAATTTAGTGTAAGTTCAGCTCAAGCGTTTTCAAGAAACATTCTTGAATGTGCAAGTTGTGAGGGTTAAACCCGTCATTAACATGGTTTTTTGCGGTTAATGATGGCTTTATCATACATTAAGGGTTGGTTTAAAAATCAACCCTTTTTGTTTAACTACTTAATTATTTGTATATTATAAGTATGAAAGATAAGATTGTATACATAATAGCTATTGGAATATTAATATTGTTAGGTTTTATTGTTGTTGGTGATTTTATTATTGCTCTTCAAGAAAACAGGCCGGTTGATGAATCTATTGTTAACTTATTGCAATTAACAATAGCCGGTTTAATAGGCATATTAGGTACATATTTTGGAGCAAAAAATAATAATCAAAATCAATAAATTATGAGTTGGAAACAAAAAGGAACAGTACAAATTTGGGCCATGATTGGTGCAAATATTAAATTAAGTGTATCAGGTGACGGTAAAAAAGTTAGCCTTGATGAAGATTTAAAGGGTGGAGCAATCTCAGCCGCAACAGGAACTGTAATAGGTGAGTGGTATGTAAATCCAAAAGATCTTCCTAAAAAAGTTAGAATGAGATGTGTTGCATATTCCGGTGGTGGAGGTGGTGTGCAATTTCAATTTATTGACAGATCAAATGAAAGTACAATGTATGGTCAGTTTATAGGACAATTAGGTGGTTATAGTATAGTTGGTCTTGATGATACGGTTACATTAAAAGTGGGTTAATATGAAAAAGTATTTTGGTAATATTCAGACATTACTTATCGTGGTATTAGTAATTATCATCTTTCTTTTAAGAAACTGTAATAATGATTCTATACCTACGGAACCAACTATCATTACTAAAGTTGAAGTAAGATATGATACTATTGTAAAAGAAGTACCTAAATACGTACCTAAGTATATCAATAAAATAAGCATGTCATATGATACAATATTAAAGTATCATAAAATTGACACAACTGAAATATTAAAAGATTACTTTGCAACATATGTTTATGAGGATGTACAAAAGTTAGATAGTTTAAATCTAACAATTAGAGATTCAATATCTCAAAATAAAATTGCATCACGTTCAATTAGATATGAGTTGATTTATCCAACAACAACTATTACAAAAGAAACTTATCTTAATAATAGAGAGTTTTACTGGGGCCTTGGATTACAAGGTTCGGTTAACCAATTAAATTATGTTGGTGGTGAATTAATGTATAAAACTAAAAAGAAACAAATGTATGGTGTTGGTGTTGGTGTTAACCAAGAATTTAAACCAATATTATCTGGTAGGTTACTTTGGAAAATAGGTAAATAAAAAAAGGGGAGATGTTTTAAGTCTCCCTTTTTTATTGTTTATTTAATATAAAAGTCTCTGGCTTGATCTAAATTTTGCCATCTTTGCCATGAATTAATGAATGGTAGAACATCTCCCCATTCTTTTCCAAGTTTTAATTGACCTTTACGTTTACCTCTTTGATAAACATAGTCTTTATTTTTCATAAATTCTTCTTCAGATAAAATAAGACTATCTACCCCTGTCCATAATGATGTGCTAAGAGCTTCTCCTATCTCACCAAGTGTTCTTGAACTTGCTAATGGATTTTTTATAAATTCAAAAGATTGTTTAGATCCTATTACTGGTATAAAAGCTATAAGCTCTTTGTAAGCTCTATCTGCTTGATACCTTGATAAGTTTTTTAATCTTTTTGTTACTTCACCATCATCATCATCTCCTTCAAATAATGCAGCTAATACATCTTTCATTGCAAATGTTATAAGAATTAATGATATTTCACCTAAAGTTCTATAAGCATTTAAAACTTTGTTTTTTGCTTTTTGTAAACCTTGACCATAGTCTTCACCAGATGATTCTTCTTGTTGTGCTTTTACATATTCTTCAGTAATATTACCTAATTGACTAATATTTTTTGCAGCAAAAGCATAGAAAGACCAAAAAGATCTATAACGGCCTTCTATCCAGCCTAAATTTTCATCATAATATTCTTTTCTATATCTTGCTTTAATTGCAGGAGCAACCCATTTTTTAAATTGTGCTGCAAGTTTACCTATATTATGAGATTGCATAACCATTCTATCTTCATAAGCATAGTTACCATGCATTGCTTTATTAACCTCTCTGATGGTATTTCTTAATTGATATCTAAAGTTATCATCATACTTTAATTCTTTACCGTAACGGTCAATAATTACATCATATTTATTTAAATCAAATACAACTTCTTGATTTTTTGCGTCCCATGTAAAAGCATTATACAAACTAACTTCATTACCACCTTTATCTCTAGCGGTATATGAATCTAATATAGCCATACCTGTTTGACTTTGAACATTATATTCAAATGAATCATTCAATAGATAAGTCCAATCAAATGCTTTATTGTACCAACTTTTTTCATCAGCTAAATTTTCACGTAAATCAGATGATTTATCTAACATTCTAAAATGATTAACCATACCTTCCCATTTTGACATGGGTTTTTTTGGATCATAATAACCATCTTTACCTTTGCCTGCTATATAAGCGGTTCTTTTTATTAAAGCCGGAATAGCATCTAAATTATATTGAGCTTTCATTCTCATATAAGCATCTCTTTTGAAAAAACGCGCACCAGCAAGTTCAATAGAATTTGTTAATTTACCCATAATAAGGTTATTGATATTACCTAAAGGGTTAGTTGCAACATATGCTAAAGATGAATACTGTATTAAACTATTAGTAACTTTATCTAAAAAGTTTTTTGTAGTTTCTTGATCATCATAATAAACCATTCTGGTCCATTTTTTTACACGCTTTACTATATTAGCTTCTTCAGCATCTTTTCTTTTACCAATTGGGACAACTTTATTTACTTGATCAGTAACTGCACCTGCAACTTTACCAAAGAAACCAATTTTAGGATTAGAATTTAAATATTCTCTATCACCTATTACTTTAACAAATGCATTAACTGTATCTTCAATGCTTGACATAGCTTCAAAGTTTTCAGCCATTATGCTGTACTTCATTAAACTTGTTGCTAAATCTAATTCTAATTGACTCCCTGTAGGCTTGTTATAAAGTCTGTTTTTTTCTGCAATTAATTTATCATTTTCAGCTTCAAATTCTTTTAATGAAATTTGTTTATTTTTTCTTTTTTCTTTTAAATCTTCTATCTTTTTTTCTATTTTTAAAAGATCATCATCTTTTGCAAGATTTCCTGTATAGTAAATTGGTAAGGAAGGTTCTATTTCACCCGCTTCATTTGTAACAACTCTTCTAAACTTACCAGTTTCAGTAATTAAATCAGTTCCTTTACGTTTAATACCGGCCCACATTTTAGTAAATAAAGGACCTTGTTCTTTCATGGTATTAGCAATTTCACTTTTAATTGTTGGTATTCTACCAAGCATTTTATCTTGTATATTTTCAGGAAGCTTAGCGTTTAATTCAGACATTGTTTCAACATAGAATTCATAAAATTCTTTTCTAGCTTTAGCTAAAGCATCTCCTTGAGCCGGATTCATTATAGACTCATATTTAGGATTAAGCATAGATGTACCATTAGCTCTAGATTTAGCAACTCTATATTTTCTATTAGGAACCCATATTGTTCCCGGTGTTACAACGCCTGTAGGTATACCGTTTATTTTTTCAGCAAAATAAGTTTCTTTCCATTCACCATAAGTATTTTTAAAATTTCTCCAAGCTTTATCAGATACACCTCTTTTTTTCTTCCATATTATAGAACCACTTTCTAAAACAGTAGCTGTTTCATATTGCTTTCTGATATCTATATACGCTTGTGTATACTCATGATATGTGCCGCTATCTAATTTACCATCAGAATCTACTTTTTCAGCTTTCCAAAATTCAGCAAATGCTTGTTTCTTTTTCCAAAGTTCTTGATTAAATTTTAAATTTTCTGATGTAAAGTTTTCACCATCATCAGCCTGTTGATATTCCATAAAGTTACCATCATCATCAATAAGAGAATCTCTAAGCTCTCTTATTTTAGAATAATATTGTTCACCTAATCTTTGTACAATATATCCTGTAGGTATCCCTTCAGCATCAAGCTCAACCATATATTTAAACAATTCATTTGGTTTTGTTGATGGACTTAATTTTAATAATTTTGAAGCAAGAGATCTAATCATGCTTTCTCTAAACTCAGCTTTATCTTGAAATTCTTGTTTTTTAAATTTATAAATTTTGTCTAAAACCGCAAGTAAAGTATCTCTACTAGTAGCTAAATCTCCTGATTGATATTCAGCTCCCGTAATATCTCTTACCTGAGTTAATATTTGATCTAAATTTTCTTCTGTAAAATTAGCACTAGATACATTTTTAACCGTTTCTTTTACATAGTTAAATATTGCAGTATCAATTAAACCTGGATTAGCTTTTGTACCCTTAAGTGTATTTAATTTTTTCTGCAAAGTAATAACCATATTAGCTTGCATTTTAGATAAGGGAGATGATGAAACATCTTTTAATTCAATTAACCCATTAAAACTTAAACTATATCTTTCAAAATTTAAAACATAATTTATGTATTCAGGATTACTAATATTAGCCGGATCTAAAACATAATCAGTATATGCTTGAACATCTCTAATTGCTTGTTGAATAACTCTAGTATACTCCGCTTTAATTGCATTTGGACCTTCAGTTATTGCTAATTCAATTGATGTTATTGTTTCATTTATTAACTCAATTGCGGCATCTTTACTCATATTTAATGTAATACCACCTTTAAGTTTTGTAAGAGCTTCTTTTCTTTTAGTAAGACCTACTGAAAAATCTTCAAGTGCTTTTAAATATATTTCAATTTCTGTTGGGCCTTCATTATTTTCAGATGCTTGATCTTCTTCTGTAAAATATTCAGGATCTTCAAAAGCATTAGACTCAGGAGAAGTTCTTTGTTCTTTTTTAATTTTTTCTTTCTCTATTACATTTTCATTAGCTGGAATTAATGCTTCAACTAATCTTTCATTTTCAGTAACATCATGTCTAAATATACCTTCAACTTCATAAGAACCTGTAAAAAATTGTTTACCGTTTTTATCTGTTACTATATCAACTTTAATATGAAATGTTGTAGTTGCATTAACGGCTTCTGATACTTCATAACCCATGTTTTGTAACATGCGTCTATAAAGATTTATTTGAAGATTATGCTGAACTCTTGTGCTTAATTCATCTGTTATTCCTTTTTGTTTTAAGCTAGAGTCATCTGCTAAAGGATGCTTTCTATTATAATTTTCAGTATCACTTTTTAAAAAATTCTTACTTGTTTTTAAATCAAGTACTTTTATTTTACCAGCTGGTGTTATTAATAATACGTCAGCAGTACCTGCAATTTGAGAAGCTTCATCAAAAAGAATTACTTGAGGTATAGCAATAGAACCATCAGAAGTTAAACTTTCCATATGATTTTGTAAATCTATAAAAGCTTTTTTTGCCAACTCCGGTTTAAGTACATTTAACTTAACGCTTTCAAATAGTTGATCTGATAATACAGCATTTAATAATGCATCAAAATCATTACCAATATCTAAATTTAATTGTCTTTCTTCTTTATTTGTAAAAGTACCTTTAATAGCAGTTGTAGCTGATAAATATTCTATACCATTTTCAACATCAAAATATCTGTGTTCTCCTTCATCAAATATTATAAAATTTCCACTATTATAAAAATCTGAATTTTTTCCAGCACTAATAGTTCCTACTTTTTCAGTAGACATTTTTGCTGCGTTTAATAATTTAGCAGCAATATTTCTTTGAGCATCTGTTGTAGCTGTAGCTACTGCATGATCATATACTTTTTTAACTTCAGGTTTTAATGAATATCTTGCTTTTAAATCAACTTTCTTTTCAAAATTAAAAGTAATATCTGTTGTATTTAATAACTTAGCTATATCAGATAAAGTAGTAGTGTTTGTAATATCACTAGTTTTAAACTCTAAGTTTTTACCAGATAAAAATTTATGTAAATCTTTAATAACATTAGCAAACCATTGAATAAATTCCGCTACTTTATTTACAAAACTTTGAGGAGCTTTTTCTGTATACTCTTTATTAAAATGTCTAGATAAAGATTGTGTAACTAATTCTAAACTGCGGTGCACTTCAGAAAAACCTTTGTCTTCGGTATAGGTAGCTTTGATCTGTTGAGCTAATTCAGGAAAAGCTTTTTGTGCTTCTGCAACTAAACTATTAAATAATTCTTTGTTTTCTATAAATAAAGAATCAATAAACGGATGTAACATTTCCTCTATGGCAATGTCATCAGTCATTCTTTCTTCTATTAAAATAGCTTCACCGTCATAATAAAAAGAATTAATGTCTGAAATTTTAACATCACCCCTTGCTTCTGCTGGTAAATTATTATAGATTTTTCTAGCTTCACTCATTGGCATAATATTGTATTTCACTTGCGGAAATAACATATTAAAATGCATGAGTATGTTTTTTATTTTAGTTTCATTATTACCTCTACTTTCAGGTAAAGTATCTTTAACAGAAAACAAATTAGGTTGAATAACAACTTTAAATTTTTTATCTGTTTCAACTATATTTACAGCTTCGGTTGGACCATAAGGTATATTCCAAAGTAATAGTTGACTTTGCAACTTTAATTTATTTTTATTAGCAATACTTTTAGAACTTGTTCTATTATAGTTATCAATTCTTTCAGTATTGTTTAATAAAATTTGACCTTGAAATCTACTAACATAAGGTAACTCCAAAAAATTTTGTTCTAATGCTTCAGCAAATTCTTCTTTTTTTAAAGACATTGCTGCTTGTCTTTCTTTAATATGATTTTTAGCTTCTAAAACAGTTGGAAAATTTTCAGTTTTATTTAATTGCTGATAACTATCAATGACATTATCAGTTTTAATATTGTTTCCAAAAACGGTTTTTAAAGCTTTATACTCTGGAGTATTTCTATTTACACACTTTGCCATAATTATTTAATTGTACAAGATTCCATTTTATCTATAAATTCTTCATCACTTGCATAAGATTGATCAGGATCAGTTCTTTCTTCAAGTAGTTGTTCTAATGTTACTATGCCTTCTGATGCGGCTAAATTACTTAATTTTTCTGGATTATTTTGAATATTATTATCCCACCATTTTACAATTGAAGGATGTTCCTCTTTAAGATCTTTTGTTCCAACATTAAACATTGCAAACATGGCCGCGGTGCTAGCTGATTGACCAGCATCTTCTTCAACATTTGCTTCAATTGGTTCATCATCATAGTTGTTTTCTAAATCTTGTTCAATTTCAGATTCTTCAATTGTAACATTAACATCTGAATCTTTTAATTCACTCAAGAGAATTCTTCCTCTATCAGCATATACGTAAGTATCAGAACCGTCATATTCAATTTCAAGACCTGCATCCTCTGCTTTTTGTTTATTTAATAAGTAATTACTTGTTTCACCGTTTTCATCTTCAAATCCGTCTTCTGAAATAAGCACTCTCTCATCATTGGCTACATAATCTTTAATTTCTGAATAAGAAGGTCTTTCAAATGAAACTGTATCAAACATAAAACCAATAGCATTTTGAAAGTTAGAACCTTTAGTTTTAACTAATACATACTCAGCTGCATTACCATAAGCAACACCCTCTTGGGAATTAATTAATGTTTCACCTTCTGATACTAATGGTCCATATACTTTATTTAATTTAAATATTCTACCAACTTTATTGCCTTTAGTTCCCGTTACAGTTTTAATAATAGCAGGAAACTCAGCTAAGTTTGTAATTTTACCTTTAACTAAAATATCTCTACGTACATTAATGTTTAATTTATCAAGCGTTTTTAAATTGCTTTGTAATTTAACAATCTTATTTCCAGGAACATCTTTTATAATTCTTAAATTTTTAGTTTGTTCACCGCTTGGCATTTTTGCAATTCCATTGTATACGTCTATTGTTAAACTGCCTTCTTCATTTTTTAATTTCATTTGAACAGGGCTTGCTGCAACGGCTTTAAGACTGCTGCTTCCAACTTCTGTTAAAACTCCTGATTCTATAGAGTATCCAAATGTTTGTCTAAGTTTAGCTTCTAAATAATTATAAATTTTAGGTGATTGTTTTTTAAGCTTGCTTTTTGTTTTGCTATTTAAAAGATCTTTAGGAAAAACATATTCTTTATTTGATTCAATAATATCAGCAACTTCAGCATCAAGCCTATCAACAAAAGAATTTAAATCCGTATCATCATATAAAGTATCTAAATCATACATTAACGTAATAGGACGCGCGTTTTCAAGACCTCTTATTTCAGATGTTCCAACTGTACCTCTATTAGTTTCATTTTCAGAGAAAATATAAACTTTATCAGGATTTGTTAATGCAATCTTTTTAGTAACATTTGTAGTAGATACAACTAAGTTTTCAAATACCTCAGAATAAAAAGGAATGTTTCTTAATGTATTTAAGTATATATTGTTTTTATTAGATTGCAAATAACCAAAAATAAATTCATTTAATAACTCATCATAAGTAGAACCAAATTTATTTGTAAATGCTTCACCAGTTCTATTATTTTTCATTAATTCAAATATGTCTTCAGTACTTATTGTAAACCCGTCTAATACAGCCGGTGTTACAGCTTCAAGTAATGAACCCATACCATATTGGAAACCATCTTTTACCATCATGTAGTGTACAATGTGCATTGCATCAAGCTTACTTTCACCATACAATTCCATAAATGCAGCCTGAACTCTTAATTTATCTATGTCATCTTTTTTACCAAATGTATTAGATTCAAGTCTATGAATACCTGCTGTATTATCTAAATCAGTAGCTGATTCTATAAATGAAAATTCATTTAAGAAAAAGTTATCTGGATATTGCTTACGTAATGATTTAATTAAATTACTAATGTTAAGTTCTGAGGCGCTTTGTGGATACAACATTTCATTGCTTAAAGAAGCTAATGACATGTCAGAACCTTTACGCTCTAAGAATTTAGTATAAGCTCTAATTGTTAAGAATGAAAGTAAATCTTTTGATGCTTTATCTTTAACTGTTTCATCCATTATAAATTTACTAGAAGACATATTCCTTAATACATTTTCTTGCATTTTCATAAACATTGGAGTTCTAGTTAAAAATACTTGAGGTAACATAATATCTTTAAAGTGATTAAACACATTAACCATGTTAGCCTGCCATATATTAGACTTAAGCATTCCTCTTACATCTACGGGTAACGGATATCCTTTAAATTTAGCTTTACTAAATTCATCATTAGTCATATTAATTCCTAATTGTTCAAGAGCTTGTTCTGTTTCATTTATTTTAACAAAGTCTTTTCCAAAACCTCTGGTCATTCCCATTACTGAAGAAAGTTCTCCAATAAAATCTTTTATTCTATGTGCGTTTTCAAATTGTTTTAATGCTGAATAAATTTGAGCTATGTCTTCAATATTCATTTCAGGATCATAACTTATTTGATTTTTAATGGCATCTTTTAACAAATCATCTGTAACGCTATACTGTTTGTTTTTAATACCTTCATGATTAATTTCAATGGATTTTATTAAATTAGAAATTCTAGAAGATATAGATGGATCATTTTTAAACCTTTTATTATTAGCATAAAAATATTCTTGTTTAATCACGGGATGATTAACTAATAATATTGATGTTTTAATTGGAACACCCAATTTAGTTAACATACCAACAACAGCTAATGCATCTTTATTAAGACCAAGTTTAGCAGCCAAACGTTCTTTAGCATTATCCGTCATTGCTGTAATAAGCGCTGATATAATGTATTGTGTTCTTTTACCACTAACCTCAGTATATTTTTTAAGCTTTTCATCATAAATAACAACTCTTTCATTTTCAGTATTGAAATTAGAAAAGGTTAAATTATTTAATTCAATTTGAGGAATTACATCTTTACCTGAAACTTTTTTACTTAATATAGAAATATTTTGTTCACCTAATAAATTTAAAAATAAATTAGGTAATACAATAGCTCCAATAGAAGCGGCTCCTTCTTTGTTATTTGTAAATGCTTTTGATTTACCTAGTAGATTATCAACATCTAAATTACCTTCAGCTACAAGTTCTGCTAACTCTGGCAACTCTCTTTTAATATCTTCAAATACTTCAGTTAATGGTGCAATATCAGCAGGATCATAAGCAATTGGATTTTGTCCTTCTTTTGATTTAATTGTATTAGACTCATTACCCCACATTGCAAACTTATAATTTAAGATTTGATTATTTAATGCTGCAGCGTATGGCTCACCTTTACTTTTAGAATGCTTTTTATACTCATTAAATGTTGTAGGTAATCCTAAAACTTTTAAAGCAATAAATGAATCTTTATTTAAGCCTTCTTCTTTTGCTTTGTTTAATTCTTCTTTAGTAAATGATTTATTATTTGATAAACCAGTTCTAAGATATTTATCATAAGCTCTTGAATATTCAGATTTTCTAGATTTAATTTTTTTATTTACATAATTAATATAATCAGAAAAACCTTCTTCTTTACCAACTCTATCTTCAGTACCATATTCAATAATAGTACCATTAGAATTTTTATAATATTCTTTTATTTGCGTGTATACCTTATCAATATCAAAATCTGCTCCTGATATTTCAATAAGTTCTTTAGAAAATATTGCTGTAGAACCATAATATACAGGTAAGAAATCTATAAATTTAACAGATGATGCAGAGTGTTTATCTTGAGATGGAATACGTACAACAAATGATTTACTAAATATATCATCCAATACACCGTTACTTTCTTCTATCTGACTTAGTTCTTCATTATTAGCCGGTCTAAGAGCTTCAGTGTACCTTACACCTGTGTATACACCTTCTTTATTAAACTCTTTAATATTGTGTCTTAATTCATCTAATACAACAACTCCTTTACCATTTGAATTAGCAACAGCTTCTGCAAGATTATTGAAGTTACCATCTTCATTAACTTCAAATTGAATTGCTGGAGGATTAACCATAGAGTTATAAACCCTATCTCTTATTACTTCAAATTTTTCAGGGTTACCGTTTTTATCTACGGAAAATACACGTCTTACAACTTTAACTCCTTGATCAGACATTAAAGCTAATGCATCACCTGGTATTTTTTCAGTTAATGTTTCTTTAGCAAAATAAGATAAAAACAATTGTTCAAATTGTTTAATAACCATTTGATTGTTTAAATCATATTTTTGATCAGCATTAAAAAATTCTATAATGTTACTAGCAGCTCCACTTGCTTTTAAACTTTCAGTTGCAAATTTTAAAAAGTCATCTAATTCAAGAGAAAGTTCTCCTAATTTTTTACTAACTTTTAATTCACGCATTGCATCTTCTATTGAGAAATTTGCAATAAGATTTACTTTATTAAAGTATTTATTATTTAATCTATTAGCATTAGCTTCATTATATTTTCTTCTAATATCTTTTAATTTAAATGGTTGATTACCAATTAAAACATCAGTGTTATCATCTAATTCAGAAGTAATTAATGATTTCAACTGACTTGGATCAGTAATCTCTTTCTTATTAGAAGGGTTCTCCATTTGAAGACCCATATAATTAGCATCTAATAATGTAGGTGTTATAACAGTATTAACATTATCATTAAATACATCAAGATGATTTGCAATATTTTGCTTCATCATTTTAATAGCACTTGCTGGTGCAGCAATACCAATAGCATTAACATTATCCGCTTCTTGTTTTTCTAATTTTAAACGTAAATTATGAAGTTCTTTATATTGAACTTTAGGTTCCCATATAGGTTCTTCAATTGTTCCTACATTTCTAGATGTTAATTCTTTAGTTAATACTACAGCGGACATTTTCAAAAACGTTTTACCATCCCCATATACTAATTTCATTGAATTAAAAATAGCACCTAAATCTTTAAAGCCTTCTACTTTATT
>Ga0099846_1000726_pt1 | contig 13510 bp, 15 predicted proteins | sample CB_VirMetaG_FD_78180 | JGI IMG/M metagenome (GOLD analysis project Ga0099846, IMG submission 78180) | Freshwater to marine saline gradient viral communities from Chesapeake Bay - CB_1504_1 Viral MetaG | ecosystem: Environmental > Aquatic > Marine > Coastal | place: USA: Chesapeake Bay... | reverse complement strand
GTGCGTTGTTGATTTAAAAATGTATTCATATTATTAATCTCTTGTGTAGTAGGTTGTGGTAATGTTGGAGCATATTGTCCTTGTGGTGCTTTACTTAATTGGTCTATTTGTGCTTTTGCGAGTATAGTATTTTCATATCCTAATGTTTGGTCTGTATCAAAACCGTGAGGGATTGAGCTTGATAAGTCGGGGTCAGTAATACTAGCGGGGATTTTCATAGGTGCTAGTCCTAATTTTTGAGCTATATCCGGTGCTTGATTTAAAATGGAGTTATATGTTTCTGTGAATGATTGAGCGTCATATAAATTACTAGCTGGGGGTTTTAAATTAGCTCCACCTTTATTTAATTCATTAACTAGTCCATTTAATACCGACATATGACTATTATATTGCTCTGAAAGAACTTTTTGTAATTGTTGTGGTTGAGTAGATAATTGACCTCCTGAATAATTAAAATTACTCAAAGAAAACTGATTAAGATATTTAGTAAATGTGTCTTGGAACTCTTGATTACTCATAGCACCAGTAATATCCTTATTTTGTAATTTATTAATCATTTCATTATTTAATTGACCTATTACACTATTAGGTGTGCCTAATTCAGTCAAAAATGTTCTAATAAATTGGTATTGTTCTCTTAACTGGTCTGCTTTTCCAGCATAAGTTGCTTCTGTTTGTTCTTGTTGTTGTTCTTCTTTTGCTTTTTCTTCTTGATTACCCTCAAACCATCCAGCAATCAAAGCACCTACACCAGTTGCCGCAGCACCTAACGCAGCACCCCAACCTACCGGATTCCAAAAGTCTGCTGCCGCTATACCACCTTCTACTCCCGCCGCAGACGCCAAAGCACCCGCCGTCCCAACTACCGCTACACCAGTTCCAAATCCAATTTCAGAACCCGCCACATTACTAACGATGTCTTTAAGGTATGGATTAGCATTTTTACTAAATAAGTTCTTAATTCCTTCTGTCGCCAAAGAACCTATAACAATACCAATACCACCTGATAAAGCAGATGCCCCTACTTTCATACCACCTGATAAAGTCCCTATTGCTTCTCCCGCTATTTTCATTCCAGCTGTTTCTGTTAATCCACCAACCAATGCACCAGTTAAACCTTCTTCTAATTCTGGACTCATTTTATCTTGTAGGTGAAATGCTTGTGCTAATTCATCTACACCGACACCAATAGCAGAACCTAATGCTAATCCACCTCCTACACGAAAAGCACCTCTGGCAGCAAGACCTACACCACTTTTAACCCCCTGATTAATTGTCCCACGAAGTGCTGTTTCCATAGGACTAGCATAATCGTTGTATATATTCGTAGTAGAGTAATTTATTCTTTTATTTAAAGCATCTATAATTCTTGCTCTCCCAGTTTCACTTTGACTAGCGTATCTATTAGCAATTTCACTATTAAACATACTAGGATTACTATTATCTATAAGTCTTCCACTAACTAAATCTCTTGCTTCTTCCGGTGTTATAGCGTCTATCCCGTTTGCTGAAATAAAACTTCTTGTATTTTCACCCATTTTATAATCACCACCATCTTTTGATAAATTATATTTATTAATTTCGTCTTTTAATGTTTCAGTTAAACCTTCCTCTGTAATATTATCAGTTTTTAATATTCTACCAGCTATTTTATATTTTAATGCCCTAGTCTTATTTACACCATATTTTTCCTTAAAATCATTAACTAATTTAACTCTTTCAGGGTCAGTGTCTTCTTTACCATATTTATCTACTGCTGATTGTAATACTCTTTTGTATTCTTCTGGATTATTCATTATTTTACTTTCAGCCCTACTTAATGAAGTAGTGGGTATTCTTGGTATTCTAGACTGTCTTAAATCTTGTAATTTAATACCTTCTTGTTGTGGTTCATATTCACTTGGAGTAATTACTACTTTTTTCTTACCAGCCCTACGACTACCTAATGTTTGTCTTCTAATCGCTTCGTTTATTTGTTCTCGTGATGAATTAGGGTCAATTTGAGTTAAATGTCCCCGTAATGATTTATTACTACTTATTGCTTGTTCTGTTTTTAATAATTCTTGTCGTAATCTCCGTAGAGCTATATTAGCACTTAATTTAGTTTTTAAAGGGTCATTTTTGTTTCTAATACTTGTGTCGTCCCAGAAGTTGTCGTCGTAATGTTGCCCTAGTGGTTCTACATTTTGGTCTAATGCCGGAATAGTTTTAACTTTTAGATTTTTACCAGTTTTCTTCCTAGCGAGTAAAAATGTAGCTGGGTCTAGTGGAGTTCTCATAATTGTTGTATCTGCTTTTAAATTAGCGAGGTCGTGTTCTAATGTTATATGGGGATTGTATGCTCTAACTGGGACACCTTCTTTATTACCATAATAAAGAGCGTGATTACCTCCTTTTGAGTATCCTAACATTTCTTTAAAACCACCATACTTCGCACGGACTTTTTCTAAATTAGCTTCTATTTCTTTAATAGTAGGACTTTTTTGAGCGTTTGCCGGATTATGTATGCTTTCTATGTTAAACTTCCAGTCTTTTAATGTATTATAATCACTAGGAGTTGTTCTAGAACCCCTAAAAGCAATAGTAGGTTTCTCACCTGGTTTAGAATATACACTAAACGCTTCATTACTTAATTCAGTATCTAATTCACCGAAAGTATCGTTAAGACTTCTTGTTCTACCAGTAGTGTAATCTAATGGTTCTTGTAAGTATTTTTTCATATTTTCAGTATTTAATTTACTATCATTTGGAATATATCCTTGTTCCATATGAACTCTTAAAAGTCTAGCACCTTCTACTTCTCTATCTGTTAATATTTTATGTGTAGTAAGGTCTTTTCGTAAAAATGATTTACTAAACTCTTGTAGATATGCTTGTGCCTTAATTTTATCTTGACGACTCAAACCACTTTCTTTAATTCTTTCTATTTCCTTTTTTGTCTCGGCAATAATGTCGTTTTTATCCAGTCTATTATTAAGTTTTGTCTCGAACTCTTTTAGTTGTTTAGAGAGATTTGACTTTATCATTTATAATTATAATATATATTTTATTTTGTAATTTAATTTATCTTCTTCCAAACATTCCATAACTACCGAAACGATTAACATTACCGCCAAAAGTAGTAGGTATAACTGGTCTAGGAGCAAGAGGACTAGATTGTTTTTTATGATTTTTTTTAACATATACAACTCTTTCTTCTTCGCTGTCTGTATCACTCTCGTATATATATTTAACTTTCTTCTTTTCTTTAACTGGTAGTATCTTTTCATCAGTAGATAAATCTACAAAATTAGTAGGTTCAGGTTGAGGTTTTTTAATTGCTTGTTTAGGTGGTTTAGGTAATCCATTTTCGTCTAGTTCGTCGTCAATTACTTTCTTTTTTACAGGTTCAGGTTCAGGTTCAGGTTCAGGTTCAAGTTCGGGTAGTTTTACTTCTTTTATTTCTTCACTAATAGGATTTGCTGATTTAACTTCTTCTTCGTTTATCTGTTCTTTTGCCTTTTCTAATAGTGTCTTTTTTGTAGGTTTTTCCTTTTGTTTTTTAAGTTTTTCTTTATAGTGTTCTATTCTTGCTTCTGGATTACCTTTTAGAGCCTTTTTAACTTCCATTGCTTTAATTCTTGCTAATCTTAATTGTTCTATCATTTCAGGGGTCATTTCCTTCTTCTTTCTAGGTTTCTTCTCAATTTTAGGGATTTCTTCTTCTGGAATAATTGATTCGGTGTCGCTCATATCTATACTTTACATAAATATTTTAATTTTCTGTAAAAATCTGTAAATTAAATTATTAGTATTAGAAAATAAAATGTAAAGTAATAGTAAATGACTAACAAGCAAGATTTTAACAAAAGACATAAACAACCTATTAATGAAGACAACTCAAAAAAAGATATATCTAAATTATCTGGAATTAAAATGAATATTTTAGATGAAGTGTATGATAGAGGCATAGGGGCATATAAAACCAATCCTCAAAGTGTAAGAACAAAAGAAGGTAAAAAAGACCCAAAAGCACCTATGTCTAAAAAAATGAGTAAAGAGCAATGGGGAATGGCAAGGGTTTATTCTTTTGTTAATAAAGTAGAAGGTAGAAAAAAATTAAATCACGATTTAGATTTAGCAGAAAAAATTAAAAAAAAATAAAATATTTACATTTATTATAAAAATGCCCCTGACAGAAAAACAGAAAAAATTACCTATGGCTCTCCAAAAAGCAATATTAGCAAAAGATAAAAAAGGTAAATCCAAACCTCCTCCACCTCCTAAAAAAAGTAAATCTTATAGAAAATAAATAATCTTTATTATATATTATAATAATGATTACTGCTGAATTAAGTAAAAGCGACCGTGAAGGTAAAAAATACAAAGTAAAAATAAATGAAAAAGATACTACTAAAACTATTCATTTTGGAGCAAAAGGTATGAGTGATTATACTAAACATAAAGACCCTAAAAGAAAAGAAAACTATACAGCTAGACACGCTAAAAGAGAAAACTGGAATAAGTCCGGTTTAGACACCGCTGGATTTTGGAGTAAGAACCTCTTATGGAACAAACCTACTATAACTGATAGTATTAAAGATATAGAAAAACGATTTAATGTAAATATAATTAAAAAATAAAATATAAACTTAATGTAAAGAAATGGCATCCAGAGTTGGAACTTATTTAAGCGATGAGAGTATCCGTCGTATGTGTCCGTTAGAGTTTATGCCTCCAGGTAGTAAAACTTATGAATTATTTAAAATTGCGTCGGCACCCGATAAATTAGCACAAAGACCACAAGACCCTAAACAAGCATTAAGAACTCTTGCTAGATTACAAAATCAATCATACGAAGACCTAGAAAAAAGATACATACAAAGTTTAAGCGTAATTAAACCGGAACTTATTGGCGTTATACCTAGTGTCCCTAGACCTAATCAAGCAGCGTCTATACAAGCGTCCATTAGTCCTCCTTCGTTTGTGCCTATGGGGACTTCTGCCCCCGCCCCAGCACCAGCACCGGCAACAGCACCTACTGTGAGACAAGAATTAGCACAATACGAGCCTCTATCTCTTTCAGTCCAAAAAAGAATATTTAAGGAAGTATTTAATCAAGCAAAAGCATTAGGATTACCTACTGGAAATATTAGAGCGAGTGATATAGATATTTCTATGAGTCGTCAGCGTAGAACAGATACATTTAAAAGACTAATAGATGAAGTCCAAGCTGGAACTACTGACCCTGATTTTAGTGCTAATATTATGTCCGGTGTTTTATCCGGTGTAGGAAGTTCTAGTAGTATGCCTCCTCCTCCTTAAACCTTTTTTAGAAAAGTGTAAAAAATGAGAAAAAAAAATAAATTAAAATATATATATATTATAAATGGAAGAAACCGAAGCACAAGAAATCCCAAGAGCTAAAAGACCTAACCCTTATAATTATACTCCATTACAATTCGCTACTCGTGATAAAGCGGTAAATGATATGAGTAAAGATTTTCCTAGTATTCCTTATAAGTGGTTAGAATGGTTATATGATACAATAGAAAACAAGGACGAAGCAGAAGTAGAAAAGATTATAAATGAAGGGTTGTGGGAGAAACCAGTTAATACAACAAGACAATTAGGAGGAACTTTAACGGAAGGTAATGAAGTAATTATACACCAAGAGATTACAGATAATTCCTCAAATGAGAAACTTATTCAGTAATTAATTGTAAATAAAATTAAAATAAAATATATTGTATTATTATAAAATAAAATGTCTTTACAACCAATAAAAAGAACAAACGATATAGTAATTGAGAGTTATAATTTATTCTTAAATAGTGATGATGGTAAGGAAAACGGACAAAACTACGACTTTCAGTTAGGTAATAACAGTATTAATGTAAGGAGTCAAGGGCAATTCATTAGATTATCTTTAATAAACTTTAATATGTATAAAAACTGGACTAATGTAAATCCAACCAATCACGGTATAGTTTTAAGAACTGCCGCAGGTGCTACTAACTATCCTATTATTCTTAACGATTATAACTACGCAACTGTTAGGGACATCGCAGTTAATTTATCAGCGTCATTTAAGGCAGTTATTGATGGTTCGCCTTTTTCCGCCACTTTTGGTATAACTACTATTACTAATATTTTACCATCACCTGGAACTAGTATAGATGGAACTACTGACAATTTAATAGGTTTTACTTTAAACACTACAAACCCTCACGGATTAGTTGCCGGAGATACTACTAATGGTAATTTTGCTTTACAATCTGTTATAGACCCAGCAAACATTCCAGGTGGTAATCCAGCGGGGGTAGAAGCGGGTGGTGATTCGGGATTACTTTTAGGGATTGACCGCACCCCTGCCTCATTTTTAGGAACTTCATTTACTATTGATGTAGCAACTAATCCTAATCAAATTATAGTTTTAGGACAATATCCGGCACAAAGATATACAGAAGCAAATGTATATATGAGAGTTAATCCTTCGCCGGAAGTATTTTCTACTGAAATGTTTAGCAAACCATTAGACACAACTGGGGATAATCAATTAAATCCAAGTTCTATTTTAGCAGAAATGAGAATAGATACAGAGATGGTTCAATATGAACCTTCTAATGATAGACAATATTTCGCTAATATGTATCAAAAGACATTAACTCATTTTAGAATTGCTTTAACGGATTCCAGAAATCGTGCTTTACCAATTTTCGGGGTTAATCAAACAACATCAGGAAATAGACACTTTACGGCAACTCTTCGTGTTGATATAATACAAGATGTCGCTTATGGAGAAAACCCCGCTATTATTCCAGAAAGTATGTATGTTAAGAGTAAAGTTCCAGCAAGGTTTGATAGTAATGTTTTAATTTATCAAAAGAACGGAGAAGATATTTATGGAAAACCAGTTCATTTTTAAAACTTTCATTTTTCGGATTTAATTTTAATTAATTTATTTTTTTTAAAATTAAAATATATTCTATTATTATAAAACAAAATGTCGTATAGTCCAAAACTACAATACTTTTGCGAACGCCTCGAAGGTCTTTCCGTCGGTCTATTCCGTTTAGAACCACAAAACCAGTCTAATGGTATTACACCCCAGTCTATCATTAGATTTACTCTCCCTAGTAATGCTCTTGTTGATATTCACTCATTCGGTTTCCACTTTAACGCACAGACTAACGCCGGTGGCACAACTGTAGCGGTTCGTCTTCCAAATAAAATAGAATCGCTAATTAATCGTGTAGAAGTAAGTGTAGGCGGTGTCGCAGTATCAGCTGGAAGCAACTTTTATAATGTGCTCGCTCACGCTAAGGCGGTAGTTGATGGTGATTATGATGACGCCGGTATGAACCACCCTGAAATTATCCCTACTGGTGCCGGTAATAACTATGTAGATGGAACTAACCTTACAAATGGGGAAGCTCCTACAAATGCTAATGGTGTCGCCCAGTTCTGTGTAAATAAATGGTGTGGATTTTTAGGTGAGTGCGAACCACGCGTCCTAGATACTTCACTAATGGGTGATATAGTAATTACAATTTATCTAGAACAGGCTAATCTAGCTACAACTATCTCTGATAATATTACCGCTGCTGGATTTATCACTTCTGGGACACTCGGCGGTGTTCTACCTACTTACACTCTCAATAATGTATATGCTACTATTCGCTGTTATTCTATGGCAAATGGCGTCTATGATAATATGATTGCGGAACAGATGTCTTCCACCGGTAGTTTAGAAGTAGGATTTAAGCAGTATTTCTCTTTCCGTGATGTAAATACTGGTTCTACTCGCTACACAGTCGCTTCACAGTCATTAGACAGAGTTATTGTGGCACACCACGAAAATGCTAATCCAGCGGGGGCAACTCTCCACCCTGTCCTCGCTAGTGGTTATTCTGCTATTGGTGCTACTGCTAGTGATAGAACACTCAATTTAGTTAAGACTAAATACCTTGCCCCTTACTTTAATTTTAGTGAGCCTGCCCCTGCGGCTGGACTTGCTTGTCTTTTTGAGCATCAGCTTAACGGTGCTAAGTTCCCACAGTATCGTGCTACACTAGAAGATATGCTACAAATTACTCGTATGTCTTCTCATTATGAAGATAAATCTAATGCGGATATGGGTCTCCAACAGTATCGTTCTAATAACTGTGTAAATGCTATTAAACTTACCCTAGACGCTCCAAATGCTAGATACATACAAGGTTTAGATACTCGTTCAGTATCGTTAAATGGATACTACTACATTTACAATCTTAACGCTAATAAGACTATTACTCTCTTCTGTGAATGCACTAGCTCATTACTTATCTCCGCTGGAAGACAGATTGCGATAGTTCAGTAAATACATTATTAATTAATGATTAGTGGTGTCTAATGGTTAGGGACGCTAATTTATTAATTCCAAAGATTTATAATAATAAAATGTAAAATAAAATATATTCTATTATTATAAACAAAATGAATAGAGCAGGACTTTTCCAAGCGATGTCTATAAACAATCCAAAAGAGAAAGAAAAAAGTGTATCTAGCATTATGTCTGATACTGGTTTTGCTGATAAAAACCGACCTTTTTTAGGTAAAGATGTTAATGAATATACTAAATATACAAAAGCACCTAATATGTTTAGTGGTGTTATAGATTATTCTACACGGAGAGGTGTATTACCTTGTTATTCTATTAATAAATATGTAGGTAGAAATCCACCGGAATATAATTCTACGCACGGAATGATGCCTTTGGGTGGTATGAGTAGAACACAAGACCCAAGTGTAGTTAATCCTAGACCACTTAATATCCCTATACAAATACCTAGAAGTAATATCAACGCTGGTTTTCCTACAAAAATACCTATTCCCGGAGTTAATTAATAAAAAATAAAATCTATGTATATATAATATAATGCCTAATTCATTTACTACAAAAGGACAACCTAGTTTAGACCAAATAACAGATACTAATGTAGCAAATCCCGCTAATAGTGATGTTTTAACATATCAAGCATCATCAGGTTTATGGGTTAATCAACCTCTTTCTATCGGTGGAATTGTAAAGCAAGTAGTATTTTCCAGCACTAATGCCCCATTCACTACTAACCAACCAACTCCCCAAGACATCGGTTTATTAGGAACAATTACCCCTTCATCATTAACAAGTAGAATTGTTATTTTAGTCCAACTCTCTCTCACCAAAATAACCAATAATATATACGCCGCACCCACAGCGAAACTTTTTCGTGGAAGTGTTTCTACTGGGACACAGATAAATATAATTAATTTAATGACTATTAATGGAGGACAAGGATGGGCGTTCTGTTTTCCTATGAATAGTGTTGATAGTCCTAACACAACAAGTCCCCAAACTTACACAGTAGGTATTCAAGTTGCTTCTAATCTTGAAACCATCGGTGCCCAACGGAATAATTCCACCAGCACGATGATACTAATGGAAATAGATTAACCTTGTTAATTAATTAATAAAAAAATAAAATGTATATATATATATATAAATGCCTAATTCATTTACTACGAAAGGACAACCTAGTTTAGACCAAATAACAGATACTAATGTAGCAAACCCTGCTAATAGTGATGTTTTAACATATCAAGATGGTTTATGGACTAATCAAACATTAGGAGGTGGCACAGGAACAACAGGACAAGTTCTTACCAGTAATGGAGCGTCTGCCCCAACTTGGCAATTTCCACCATCTCGTAAGAATTATATAATGAATGGTAATTTTGATATATGGCAAAAGGGGACATCATTTTTAACCCAAACGACTTCTACAACATATGCAGATAGATGGCGAACTGAATGGTCGGGTGCGACAGGTAATTTCATACAAGGTAGTTTTACTGCGGGGCAAACAAATGTCCCTAATAATCCCAATTATTACGCTGATGTAGCAATAACAATAGCAAATGATAATGTTAGAGTAGGGCAACGGATAGAAAATGTTTATACTCTTGCTGGTGAAGTAGCGACACTTACATTTTACGCCAAATATACGACAACCGCACCTACCTCTTTTGTTGTAGAAATTAAGCAAGATTTCGGTAGTGGAGGAAGTCCTGATTTATTCACACAAATAGCAACAACCCAAACCTTAACTACATCCTGGACTAAATATACATATACTTTTACTATTCCAAGTATAAGTGGAAAGACGACTGGTGCTGGTAGTTATTTAGAGATTTATCCAATATTAATACCATTAGCAGAACTTTGTGATTTTCAACTCGCCCAAGTCCAACTTGAAAGAAGTTCATACGCAACCAATTTTGAATACTACTTTTTAGCGGAAGAACTACAACTTTGTAAGAGATATTTTGAGAATTATTTCTCAGGATATACTGGATGGAATATAAATGCTACACAAACAAGGTTCGGGACTAACTGGACGGTAGAAAAACGGGTTGCTCCTACTGGGTTCTTGTTTATAAGTGGTTTCTGTCAGTATGGACCAGGCGGACAACAGAACTTTTCTAGCATCACCCTTGAAAGTGGAAGCGGGACACAAGCGGGATTATTTATGGGAACTCTTGCCGGTGGATTAACTACTAATGCTGGGTGTGTTGGTGTATTTAATGTATGGGTTGATTGTGAATTATAAATTAAAAACCCACTATTTATTAAACTATTTTTATAATAATTCTTCTCCCCGCCATAATCTTTATAAAGTTCATATTCTCTCTGCTTTTGCTCTTTTTTATAAATGTATCGTTCTTTATATTGTTCTTTTTTTAAATCATAATATATTCTATAATAATTACTTTTGTCTAGTGAATGTCTAGGCATTATATAATTATAAAATAAAATAAATAATTGTATTTTTTTTTCTCACGATATAGTATAATGGACGATATAGTTATAGCGATTAGAACCGCCAAAAGAATTAATACAATAGAAGAACATACTTTAAAGGTTATAAAAGATTTACCATATAAAGTTTATATTTTTTGCCCTGAAAGTGAAAAGAAAGAATATCTTAAAAAGTATAAAGGTAAATATACTATAACTAGGGGTAGTGATGAAGGATTAAATCACGCCAATAACGCAGTTCATAATTATTTTCCGTCAGGTAAAAAAATACTTTTTATGGACGATGATATTACAGGTGTTTATAAATGGAATGGAAATAATTTTGAGAATGCGGATTTAGAACATTATATAGAAGAAGGATTTAAGCTACTTGATGAGAATAATTTTAAATTGTTTGGATTTTACCCTATTAAGAATGGTTTTTTTATGAAAGGGAAATCTGAATACTCAAAAGGATTACAATTTTGTATGGGTGGTATAATGGGGTTAATAAATGATAAAGAACTACGCACAACTACCTATAAAGAAGATTATGAAAGGTGTATAATAAATTATATTAAGTATGGAGGTATTATTAGATTTAATTATGTGAAGGTAGATAATATTTTATATAAGAATAAAGGCGGACAAGAAAATATTAGAACAGTGAAACTAATGGAAGAAACGATAGAAGAATTAATTAATAAGTATCCTAACTATTGTAAAAGAAAAGATAGTAAAGGTAAATACCCTGAAATGACTTTAATACATAAACCTTATAATACAGAATATCATTTAGAAAAACAACTAAATCTTATTACTTGGAGTAAGAATTGTGATAGACCTAATGTAAGTGGTAAAAACGAAGAAAAATCAACTAAACAGAACCCAGTAGGATTTCCTTGTTATAGTTATACATTTGGTTATGTTCGTCCTCGTGGGGAAAAACTAGGAACTCGTCAATTAACTAAAATTACAAATAAGTATCCTATTATATATAATTTAGCAAAAAAATACATAGAAGAGTTAATGCCTGATTTTGAGTATAGCACTATAACTATTAATAAAGATATTACTTGTCTTCCACATACAGATAAGTATAATCAAAGTGATAGTTTAATTGTCGCCTTTGGTGATTACACAGAAGGAGGCAATTTATACATAAAAATTGACGATAAAGAACATAAGATAAATATTAAAAATAAACCCTACATATTTAATGGTAGAAACTTACACTGGAACGATAAAGCAAATGGTAGTAGATATTCATTAGTATATTTTAATCTTTAATACCTCTGTTCCAGTTAAAAATGTTAAGTGGTATATCATATACTAATTCTATCTTTTTAATATTCTCAAAACGAAGGTAAATGTAATCTTGATAATAAACTGAATACATTACATTATTCTTTTTATCTTCTACTTTATATCTACTTCCTTCTATTATTCTTATCTCTCTATGTGCTGATGTATCACCTTCTAATATAGCACATACACGAATATCTCTTTTATTTATATATTGGACTAGGTAAAGGTCTTCATTAATATTAACTATACAATCTTTATACTTTCGTAGTCCTTCTTTTTTATAACTACATTTCATATCATATATTCTATTTAGTTCTAGTTTAAGACAAGTTAAATCAAATAAATCTAATTTAAGTAATTTTTTATGGATAGGTTCTTTTGCTTCTTCCATAATTTTATCTATTAACTCAGTCGGCAACTCAAAACTCATTTTCTATAATATATTATAATAATAATTCTTTAAGTAGATTTCTATAATATATTAAAAAATGTATCGTGTATTAAAAATTACAAAAAATAACCATACTTAAAAAATGTATAGTAAAAAAAAAATTGATTTTAAAAAAAAATTGATTTATATTTTATAGAAAACTACTTAAAGACATAATATATAATATATTATAGAAAATGGCGACTACTATTAAGACTAACAAGAAGGAGATTATTACCAAGCTCGAGCAGAAGAACGAAGAACTACAAAAAGAGAATGAAGAACTAATGATTGAGAATGATGAACTCAAAGCTCAACTAGAAGAACTCAAAGAAGAACACGAGAAAAAAATTGAGGAACTCAAAGAAGAGATAATGGCGGAAGTAATGGAGAAGCTCAATAAGAAGAAAGAACCGAAGAAGAAAGAACCTGAATATTTTGAGGGCAACCTACAAGAATATACTGAACTAGGTAAAGACTTAATCACTAAAAAAGAACTCCTTGATTGGATTAAGAACCCAGAGGAAGTTAAGAATATTCTTATTAATAAACAAAGCAAACCACATAACCCTAGTGGTAATCCTGAAAAAGCGTCAAAAGAAGGGACTTGTAATGCTATGGCGAACTGGGGTAAAACAAAATGTTATAGAACTGGTGTGGGTGAGTGGTGTTATTGTAAGCAACATATCGAAATGTTTAACAGAGGGACTATTCACGGAGACGCTCGTGAGGGTAAAGATTGGGAAATGGAGGAAGAATGGAAGGAAATGGTAAAGCAGAATAAAATTAAAACAAAAGAAGATAAAAAAAAATCGGCGTAAGACCGTCAATGACACATACATTTTTAGAATAAGTCATACTCATATTTTATGTAGAATATAACTATGACTGATTACGAGTGGGAGTTGTGTGGGAGTTGTGTGGGTTTAGAGCGTGAATATATACATTTTTTGTAGATTACCCCAAAATGT
>Ga0099846_1000724_pt1 | contig 13520 bp, 10 predicted proteins | sample CB_VirMetaG_FD_78180 | JGI IMG/M metagenome (GOLD analysis project Ga0099846, IMG submission 78180) | Freshwater to marine saline gradient viral communities from Chesapeake Bay - CB_1504_1 Viral MetaG | ecosystem: Environmental > Aquatic > Marine > Coastal | place: USA: Chesapeake Bay... | reverse complement strand
GAAGTCGGACAGCAGGTTCTGGAGCGGGCACAGGCGGGCCTGCCACTGGACACCGACGACGCTATCGCCGAGTACGCAGACGTAGCCCGCCGCGCCGCTATTGTCGGCGGCGCTGTTCGCGCTACTGGGCTTGGAGACGGCGCTCCTGCTCCTGCCCCTGCGCCTGCTCCGCTTACCCTGCCTCCTCCACCTCCACCACCTCCACCTCCTCCGCCTGCGACTGGCATCCGTCGCCCGAGCGCTGAGTTTCCGCAGGGGGATCTGTTTGCCCCCACGTACCTGCGGCCGGATAGCGACCTCGAACAAGGGGAGTTGTTTGCAGATCTGCCCTCACAGACGGCTCCTGCGCCTGCTCCACCTCCACCACCTCCACCTCCTCCTCCTCCTCCGCCTGCGACTGGCATCCGTCGCCCGAGCGCGGAGTTTCCGCAGGGGGATCTGTTTGCCTCCGCGTACCGGCGTCCGGATGGCGACCTCGAACAAGGGGAGTTGTTTGCAGATCTGCCCTCACAGACGGCTCTTGCGCCCGAGACGGACTCGCGGCGACCGGCAGAGATTGTGCTGGACGAGCTTCTGGTTAGCCCGGCGGCCCCGATCCGGAAGCGCCTGCGGAACGTACTCGAAAGAGACCCGGAGTTTTTGGGTGCGATAGAGAAATACCAACGACAGCCGGGAGTACGCCGTGAGACAAGAGACGCGATTGCCGCCTACGTACAGCGCCGAACAGGACGTGGTGACCTTGACACAGCAGGAGATAGAGTTGGCCCTGAGACTGGTGCACCAGTGGGCCCGGCTGGACCTGCCGCCGATTCTCGTGCTGGCAAACGCCCGCGCGACCAAAGAGACGCCGACCTTGCTGCAGCTGACCCCGGAGCACTGGGACTCCCTGCGGGAGTTCCTCCTGCACCTGTACGAGGAAAAAAAGGCCGCCCCGCTGCACTAGCGCCCGCTCCTGCGCCCGCTCCTGCGCCCGCTCCTGCGCCCGCTCCTGCGCCCGCTCCTGCGCCCGCGCCTGCTCCCGGCCCCGGCCCTGCTCCCGGCCCTGCTCCCGCTCCTGCGCCCGCGCCTGCTCCCGCTCCTGCGCCCGCTCCTGCGCCCGCGCCTGCGCCCGCGCCTGCGCCCGCGCCTGCTCCCGGCCCTGCTACCGGCCCTGCTCCCGGCCCTGCTACCGGCCCTGCTCCCGGCCCCGGCCCTGCTCCCGACCTGCGGCGGCCAGTCGTACCCGAACCCACGTTGCGCAGGCCGGAAGGGGCCACTATCACCCCGGAAGGGCAGCTGATCCCGCCCGCCGTCGCTCCGGTGCCGGGGCGCACGACCATGGAAGGCCTGCCTCCGCGCGCGCCGCAAATCCCGCAGCTGGATGCGCTGGAGCGTCAGTACGAGGCGGTAGACAACGAGGTACAGCAGCTGCAGTCCGTTCTGGATCAACCTGCCATGATAAAGGCTATGGCAGAGGGAGAAGGAGCGAAGCCAGCAGCGGTACGGGCGCGGCTCACCAGCGCACTGAACGCCGCCAAGGGGCGGCGCGTTGTGGCGCAGGCGGAACGAGACGCCCACCCGCAATACCAAGCGCGCCAACAGCGGGAGGCCAACGCGGCACGGCGTATGGGTCTGCGCCAGTGGTTCTACGCCAATGCCGCCCCCGAGCTACGCGCAGATGCCGCCCAAGACGACATGGCGGCTCCGGTGGCGCAAGGCCGCACGACGACCGTATCGCCAGAGCGCGCCCGCGAGATCGAGCGGTACCTCCTAGATGAAGCGGTGGATGACCCCACGTCCGTGGCCGACAAGGACCGGCTGCTTGGTATGCTCAATTCCACAGCCAACAAGCGCAAGAGCGACAAGAACCTCGGCGGGGCGTACGCGTACTTCAGTAAATACCCGATTGTCCGAGACGCCATCTCGGCCATCGCGTGGGATCTGGCAACTCCCGGCGTGCCGAAAATCCGCAGGCGCGGAGCAGAAGCTCTGTCCCCGCTGGAAACTCAGACCGGGACCCAAAACGCGACTCGTGCGCGGGACTGGATGAACGCCAACCTGTCGCCGGAGGCCAACGCGTTTCTGGAAGCGGAGATGCAGGACCTGTCTGACGCGGCTATTTCGGCCGCCCAGAACGCCCACGAGCAGACGGCGATGGCTGCCCGTGCCCGAAACGAAGCGGATGCCGCTACGCTGGCTCCGTATCTAGGGAAAGAGGAGGCCAAAAAGCAGCAGCGCGCACGCGAAGCGGCCGAAGCCGCCGGTCGCGCTAGTGTGGGCACCGATCTGGACGCCGCGCGCCCCGTGTCGCCCCCACGTGCGGCTGGCAGGGGCGGCGTGTCGGTTGCCCCGGGATACGAGAAGATCTTCCGGCTTGCGGCCGACGTGACTGATCACTTTCTGGGGCCGCGCCGCACCAAGATGTTGTCCTCACTGACCGTTCCGCTGCACCCGGATGTGGTGCGGGCCTTGCGCCGGGGCAACTTGCGTTTGGCCCTGCAGACGCTGGCCGATACGGCTACGGATAGATACACGGCGAAGCTGGCGCAGGCCCTTATCCCCTACGTCGGCGACACGAAAGTATACCTGTCCGGCAACGACCCGACGGTGCGCGACCTCCTGCGCAGCCCCGAAACTGGCCTGATAGGCCGGGGGGGATATCTGCTGCGTACCGCCGAGCGGCAGGCGGAGCTGATGGCCAACCCGGAAAACCGGGGGTATGCGGAAGACACCAACAACGCGGTGTTCCTCAACTCCGACACAGGGCTCAACGCCCGGACGCTGCTGCACGAGATGCTGCACGTCGCTACGATGAAGCACCTCATGAACCCGGCCAGTCCGGTTCGGGCGCGGCTTGAGAAGCTGCGGCTGCAGGTAGTGAAGGCTATCGGCGACGGGCCAGCGACAGCCAACGTGATGGAGTTCACCGCCGAGGCCTTCACCAACTTCAAGTTCCAGAACCTGCTGGCGCAACTCTACGTCAACGACGTAAAAGTCCCGGCCCTCACCCAGTTCCGGTATGCCATCGTCAACATGGCGCGTCGCATCATGGGGCTCCCGATGCTGGACTACGCAGCCGTGCACCGTGGGGTGGACGCCTCTACGGAATCTGTGATGGACGAGGTAGATTTTCTGGTCCGGACGATCTTCGACGTGGCCCCAGAGGCGCGGATGCAAGGCTCGCTGTACGAAGACGCGCTCATCCCTCTTCGGGCGCGGGCGCGGGTCGACGGCATGACCGGGCGAGTGAAAGACTTTCTGCCGACCGACAAAGCCAAGCTCGACACGGTGGTGCGGGGTCTGAGTGGGGGTAGGGCCGACCGGCGCACGATGTCGCGGTTCCTGCTGGACGCATTCGTGCCGTACACAAACCTGCGCGCCATGGCGGCACCGTATCTCGGCGAGAAGAACCTGCAAGATCTACACGAGGTCCTCGGCGGGCACAGCACGCGGATCCAAGACCTGCTTCGTCGAGTAGAGAACAGTGTCCAGCAGATCGCGGACCTGCTCCCCACCGCCGAGATTACGGACAAATTCAACACTCTGCGCCTGCTTGCGACCCAGCGGCAGATCGACCCGCGCCACGATGAGAAGGTGTATCGCGAGTTTGGGTGGATCTATCGTCCGCTCAACGCCGATGGAGTGCCGCAGGCCCCGGTTCTGCGTACCCACGCCACCGCAGCCGAACGCGCGGCGGCCATCAAGGCGCACAACGCTACAGTCAGAGCTGCCGAGGCTGCAGGTAGGGCTCCGACCGCCCTGCGGGGTAAGGCGCTTCCGGATCCGGACTTGGAGCGGTTGGCCGACTACCGGGAACTGCGGCGCATGTGGGATGAAATCGGCCCGGATGGGCAGAAAGCGTTCGAGCTTGCCGTGGGGCTCTACAAGAACCTCCACACAGAGACGGTGAAGGCCATCAAGGTGCGTCTCGCCGAGATGCTCCCGGACGATACAGTGGCACAGCGCTCGCTATACATCCGGCTGATGGAGCGCGTGCTCTCTGATAGCCTCGTCATGCCATACCAACCGCTTCAGCGGGAGGGCGATCTCGGCCTTACGTACCAAGCGGTACACCCGGGAGACCAGCACATCACCACGTTCCACCACCGGTACAAATCGGAAGGTGAGCGCGCGGAGGCGGTCGAAGTCCTGAGACGACTCGCGGATGAAGACCCCTCTCTGCAGATCTCGGACGTCCGTACGTATAACAAGACCGCCGATCTGCTCGGAGACGCGCGGCGTCCTCCCAGTAAGTTTGTCGCCGACATTGGGCGCGCGTTGGATCAGGCCGCAGTACAGGCTGCCGAGACCGTGTATGACCAGACCCTCGCTACAACGGGTAACCACGCGCAGGCTACGGCCGCCAGAGACGCGGCGCTGGCTGTCGAGAAAGAGCGTGCCGATGCGACCCGCGCCAGTATCGTCGAGCTGGCGCTAGACCTCATCCCAGAGCGGTCCCTGCTGCAGGCGTACCGCAAGCGTCAGGGAGTAGCGGGCTTCCTTGGAGACAAGAACCTCGTCGGGCAGCAGCTTGCAAAGGCCGACACGATCCGCCTGATGCGCGAAAAAGGCTCGCGTATCGCCCGGCAGGTTGCCGATATGGAGTATGGGTCTCGCGGGCGCGCAGCAGTCAACCAGATGGAGACGGACTTGGCAGCCAAGTACGACTCGCTGACGCCGGAACAGCAAGTCGACGCAGGCACCTACCTAGAAAGCATGAAAGACTACGCGGCGTCGGTCTACGGACGGCGGGGGCCGCTGTCGTCGGCTGCTAACGGCATAACGTATCATGCCATGCTCGGGGCCAACATCTCGTCGGCCTTCATGTCCACGTTTGCGTTCCCAGCGATCATCGCTCCATATCTCGGAGGCCGTTACGGCATGCGGGCCACGGTGTCCGCTATAGGGCGCGCCACCAGAACCTACGCCAGCACGGGGCGTCGCCGCACCGAAGAGCGCATCGGGGCGTCGGGAGGCGTGGAGACGGTATCCCGCAAGACGTCGGTCCTAGACTACTCGCTTGATAACATGGACCTCAACCCGACGGACTATCTGTATCCTCTGCAGGATATCGGTAGACGGCATGGGTTCTTCCATACCTCCATGCACCAAGCGGCCTTGAACCTGCAAGACCGCCCGGCGCTAGGGGTGTGGTCCAAGATGAACGTAGTCGGCTCGTACCTGTTTCACCACATCGAGCGCTATGTCCGCGAGACTACGTTCATTGCGGCCTATGATCTGGAAACCCAGCGCATGAAGCAGGAGCGCAAGCGGCAGGGGCGGTCGCAGGATCTGACCGTGGACGACCTGTATGCGGCCGCGCGTGAGGCGGCCTACAACACAGAAAAGACGAACGGCGGAAGCGTAGCGGCCATGTCCCAGAAGTACGCCAAAGGGGATATCGGGAGCATGCTGTACCTGTTCCGGCGCTACCCCCTCGCCATGTACAACCTGATATTCCAGACCGCCAACGAGGCATTCCCGGGCAAGAAGAAACTAGCGGCGCTGTACGGAGAGAACTCTCCCGAGTACATCAATGCTCTGGAGAACCGCAAAGTCGCTAGGTGGCAGCTGGGCGGCGTCCTCGGCGGCACCGCCGTGATGTCGGGGGTTAGCGGGCTCCCCCTGTATGGAGCGGTGGCCGCGCTGTTCAACACGCTGTTCAGTGACGACGACGAGGTCGATGATTTCGACAGCATCGTGCGCGGCAGTCTCGGGGAGCTCGGCTTCAAGGGGGTCGGTAACTACTTCTTCGGTGTCGAACTGTCGAGCCGCATCGGGCTGGCAGATATGTTCTACCGGGAGCCGTTGCGGGCAGATGATCAGCCGCTTCTCATGAACCTCATCGAAGGTGCAGGCGGACCCGTAATCAGCCAGTTCGTAAGCACTCCGCGCCGGGTGTACGAGCACCTGAACAACGGGGAGTACTGGAGGGCCACCGAAGCGGCGGCCCCGGCGGCACTACGCAACATCATGCGCGCTGGGCGGTTCGCCGACGAAGGCGGGGCGAGGACCCTGCGGGGGGATGCCATATACGATGATTTCGGGCCATATAGCCTGTTCGCCCAAGCCATTGGGTTTTCCAACGCGGCGTATATCCGGCAGCTGGAGAAGAACAACGCGCTCAAGAAGGTGGACATCGCCATCACGGCAGAGAAGTCGAAGCTCATGCGTCGGGCAAACCTTGCCAAGCGGAGTGGAGACACGGAGGCTCTCCGGACGGTCTATGCGAATATCCGCGACTTCAACGCCCGCCATCCGCAGCAGAGGATCACCGCTGAGACTCTTCGCGATTCCGAACGCACATTCAAGCAGACGACCGCCCGCACCATAAACGGCATGATCTTCAACACCAAGAACATCCCGTACCTGCAGCAGCAGGCGCGGCTGTTCGAGGGCGACGCTACTTTCTGGGAATAAAAAAGACCCCGCGAGCAGGGGGATACTCGCGGGGGCAGTTCCAACAGGAGGCCACAACGCCAAAGCACGTGGTGCGGGAACTATATCATGTTCGTCTCCAGATGCGAACCCCCAAATGTGCGTCCTCTATACAGGCTCGCGTAACCAGCGTGTAGCCCTTGCGCCGTGCTACGGCCTCGGCTTGCGCTATGGCTTTGGCGGTGTTCAGGCACGGCACAAAGATAGACTGCCCGACCTGCCACGTATCCCACGACACGTCGATAGGCAGCCCATCCGGAAACAGGTCGTCAAGCCGAGGCGCTCGCATCCGCCGCCAGCTCTTCTGCGGGGAGGTCGACGACGTACGCGTGCAGCGCAGCCATGGTCATCTTGGTGCCCTTGTCTATGCGTACCCGGCGGTACTCCACGTTGTGGGTCCGCTTAATGTCCTCCATCACCCCCTTCATGTGAAGCTGCTGGCCTACGCACCACTTCTGGAACGGCTTCGGTAGCAGGTACAGGCGCTTGATGTCAGGCTCCCAACGGGCGACGAGCGACATCCGTGGTGTGGCGTCCGGCACTACGAACTCATCCTGCAGCGCGCCCCGCTTGCCCCCGCGCAGGTCCTGCGAGCTGTCGATCACCAGCACATTCGTCCAGTTCTCCGTGATGTATTGCGTGAGGTACTCTAGGCTGGACTTCTTGTCTACCTCGCGGGCGGCAAGTCGATCCCGCACAAGCCGCACCACCAGATCGTACACTGCTTTCAGGTCGAAGTCGATCAGCCCCAGCCGCTGGGCAATCATGCCGCCCGCCAGATACGCAGCGAATGACGCAGACATAAACCGGTTGACCGAGGTGATCCCGCAGGCCGCGTCCAGCCGCTGCTGTGTATCTAGGAGGAACTGCCGGGCGTCGTCCCGGTTGTCCACCAGCCACTCGATATATAGCGGTCCCGCTACCCCGTAGCAGTCGGTGTTGATAGCCCGCTGGAACGCGTCGGCTACGTGCTTCGGGTATGGGTAGATGTACTCCTTGATGTTGATCTCGAACACTCGCTCGGCCTCTGCGTCCGGACGGGCCTTGCCCGCCTCAAGGATCGCCATCAGAGACGCGTTGCCAGAACTCACGGCCGTCAGATACCACGGCTCTCCCCGCTCCCGCTCCTTGTTGGATGCGCCCGACATACGCATTCGCTGCTGCCCGGCCGACAGGCTGTACGCTACGGCGCTGGCCTCCGCAGGCGAGCAGTTCGTCAGCTCGTCCAGATAGATCGGCAAGCTCTTCATGAGTTCGAACCGGTTGAACGTCGAGGCGTTGGTGTCGTCGTGCTTGATCATGATCCCGCTGGGCTTGCCGTACACGCTGGCCGCTGCGGCCTTGGTCGTAGACTTACCGAACCCGGTCGGCCCGTCGAGGTGCAGGAGCATGGCGGGGATCGCCGTGAACTCCATCAACGGAGCGCCGAACGCGCTGCAGATGATCAGCTGGTGAAGCTCCATGCCCTCGTGGCTATAGAACCGCATGAGGTCCTTCCACTGGGTCAGCGTACCCTTCGGGCGCATGTAGGATGCAATCACCTCCGTGGTCTCCGTAGGTGGAGTGTACCGGACCTCCGATCCGGGGAAGTACTCCCGGTCTCCAAGCACAAACGAGTTCATGTTTTCGGTCCAGCCGAATTGGCGATGGGCCTTGTCGGCAGGTGCTGTCGCCTGCAGGTGGTCTACGTAGTCCATGATGTAATATCCTATGTTGTCCCATTGCTTCTTGGTCTTCGCGGTCACCCCGCGCGAACTCAAGGCTTCCTTGAGGCGCTCGGACGAGTTCACCGCGCTTTGCAGCACCAAGAACTCCCGTATCCCGTCTTTAGGTAGGTGCAGGCGGATAAGGATCCCGTCGCCGAAGGTTTTGTCGTACACCCGCCGCACCACATACAGGTCGTGGTGGTATATCAGGATGTCTACCGGGTCGCCTCGTCGTCCTTGCCCTGCTTGTATACCCCACCGTTCGCTCCCCGTACGTAAGGAGCCGGGAGCTTGGGGATCACGACGGTCTCGGTCCGCACAGTCGTGTCGCCTAGCTGCACGGGGGAAGGCACCACGACCGTGCGGTCCTCGTCAGTATCCGCAACCCGCAAACTGCTGCCTAGTACGATGGGGGACTTGATCTTGTCCTTGTGCGGGCACCCGTCGCAGCCGCCGGGGTTATACTCCTCGAACCGACTGCACAGGTACGGCCCCGATATCCGCCGAGCCTTCTCCTCGGTTTCCTCGCGGTCGTACTCCGGGTGAAGCCTAGAGACGGCATGTATCGCCTTGTCAGCATCTTCACAGTGTACCGCGATAGACAGAACCGCGCGCCACATAGGCTCGTCCACAACCGCTTGGTTCTCCACCGCCCAATTGATCTGGGCACACGGTTTCGTGTGCATGAGTATCCGCCGAAAGTTATTCTGCCGATTGCCCATGAGGAGTTGCGTTACCGCGTCTCGGGGCGCTCCGACAGGCTTGCGCGGGGGAGGGACCACATCCACGCCGCCGAGCGCGGCCACAAACGCCTCCACCGAGTGTACGCCCGCACCCACGTTGTGCATCACCGTAACTGGTGACGGGGGGCTGTCCTTGTGGTTATGCGTACCCGGTACGCGCAGTACGCGAGCGGCGTCGGCGGTCACATTGGTGTCGGTCGCAAAACCGTGTTGGCGACACACAGCCTTCAAGCGCAGCGCGATAGGCAGCCACTCGTCGCGCGTCAAATCCCGATCCATCACCCAGTAGACATGGAGGCCCCGCCCGCTGTCCACCATCGTAGGGGTCGGCAGTGCCATCCGCAGGCAGAAATCCTCCAGCGCCTGATTAGCCGTTAGTTTCGTCGGGTAGTCTTTGCCGGGGCCGCAGTCCAAATCCAAGAAGAAGCACCGGAGGCTGTGCGCGTTGTCGGCAGTGCGCGCCTCCCCGGTCTTGAACGTAGCAAGGGCAAAGTACGCGTCCCAGCCTTTGGCGTCATAGTCCATGGCGGCTGCTTCCAGCTGCGCTCGCGTCGAGTAGAATGTCTGGATCTTCCGCTCGTTGGTCCGATTAAATACCCATAGGCAGTAATAACCGCTGCTAGCCAACGTGCAGGACAGAAACCGGTTCGTGTCCATGCGTGTTCCCCCGCTAGATGAAGGCGGCGGGATCTGCAGATCCCGCCGCCACGTACATTGCCTGTCAGTCGTCCCAGACAGCCGCGACGAGCTCGGCGACCTTCACCGGCTTGGTGGTCTCTGCTTTGCGCGCCACCTTCGCCGGTTCAGACCCGTCATCCTCGCCCGCATCGGGCTCGGTCTCAGGTTCGGCCTTGGCCTTGGCCTTGGCCTTGGTCTTGGCTCCCTCGGACGCCGGGGCATCAGCGCTCTCGGTCGAGGCCACCTGCACCGTCAGGTCCGTGGCCCGCTTCACGTCGGGGTGCTGCATCAGCTCCAGAACCTGCGGCAGCTCGTCTTCATCCTCCAGCGGCCGCGCCGGTTTGAAGTACAGCTTGGGGGTCTCGCTGTTCTCATCGAAGTACGCCGTGGTGACCACGGCCCCGACCGGCAGTCCGTTGGCGTCCATGAACCGCGCATAGGCCTGCATGCCCATCTTGCCGTCCTTGGCGTCCCCAAAGAGGGACGTGGCGGGCAGCTGCAGCTGATAGACGTCGGAGTAGTTGTTCTCCAGCGCGACCGCCAGTCGCAGGTTGAACCGGCAGGCCCGGCTGTTGTTGCCCTGACCCGACCCCTTGATGTTCATCGGACAGTTACGGCACGCCGTCGCCTTGCGCTGATCCGCCGGTACGTCCGCCGCCGGGGTCTCCGAGTCCGCCGACCAGCATGTGGGTGCCGTCGGGTTCTCCGGGTCATACACCCCTTCGAAGTACGTGCGCCCGATGGGCGAGCTGTCGAGGATCACGAGGTTAAGCTGGCCCGAGCTGTTCACCCGCACCTGCTCACCGTTGATCATCTCGCGGAACCGGCCGCCGCGAATGCTGATGCGGCGCATGCCGCCCGCGCCACCGCCGAGGCGCTTGTTGAGGGCCATCATCCGCGCAAAGGCGTCGGAGGATACCAAGGAGTTACCCTTGAAGGCGGAAAGATCAGTTGTCATTTGGACGTCTCCTGCTGTGCTTGGTTGCGTAGTGCTTGATCGACAAGATCAAGGTTGAACCGGTACGTGGCACGGGCCTTGATGTAGGTATGCGCCGGGATCGTACCGTTTCGAACCCAGTTGCGTACCGTAGATACCGACACACGGAAGTGATCCGCGAGCGTATCTATGGTAACATAGGTAGGGGTCATCACTTTCTCCTCACGTTGATGACATACTCGACGTCAGTGTTCAGTCCCGGAGGAAACTGATCCGGGTTCTCTTCCAAGAACTCGCGCACCGCCGTTTGGTTAAGGCGCTTCTCGAAAAATTCCGGGACTTGGTGGTCCATGATGAAGCGGTGCATGGACTCCCAGTCACTGGTCCAGTATCTGGTTTTGGTGGTTCGGTAGAAGGTACCGTGCGCAGTCCGCGCGCTCTCGACGCCGAACGTAGCGCAGTAGTCCAGCAGCGCGCCCCGCAGCACATCCAGCTGCTCTTTCAGCTTCTGCTCGTCGGCCTTGTACTGCGCAGTCAGCTCGGAGAGCGTGTCGCGGATCTTGATGTAGGTGCGCGTGATGTCTTCTACGGACGGTTCGTACTCAGTAGGCATGGTGGATCTCCCGAAGTAGTAGATAGCAAATAGTATCAAATCATGGGCTAGTCAACCAAATCTTTGTACAGAGACAAAATTTCTGCGTGGATATCGACGCGCGCAGCCAGCATCTTGTACAGCTTCTTCTCGACCGGCGTACTTTCGAGGTGGACCACGGTGCACTTGTCCGCCTGCCCTTTCCGGTGGACCCGCGCGTTTGCCTGCGCGTATGTCTCCAGTGAGGCGGTGGGACCCCACCATACCACGGTGTTGGCCGCCGTCAACGTAACCCCGTGGGCAGCGGCTTGGGGCTGAATGAGCAGCACGTGGGGGTCTGGCGTAGTCTGAAACCGCTTGAATATGTCGGTGCGGGCCGAAGCCGAAACATCGCCGTACACCATCTCCGTAGTGATACCGTCTGCTGTCAGCGCGTCGTGTAGCATCTGAAGGGCGTTCTTGTACGGCACAAACACCAGCAGTTTCTTGGACGTCTCGGATATGATCTCCTGCAGTACAGAGTATCGGCTGGAGATATCGAACTCCAAGGTATCCTGCTCGTCGGTGTACACTGCTCCGGCGCTGATCTGCAGTAGCTTGTTCAGGGTGACCGCAGCCGTTTGCGCGGTAACTTCGGCCCCTGCTGCCTGCATGATCCGGTCAGCCTTGAGCTTCTTGTAGTAGCGCGCTTGTTGGGGGGTCAGCGGCACGTGGCGGTGGGTGTAGACCATATCCGGCAGGTCTAGGCAGTCTTCCTTGGTGAACCGGATGGCGGGCTGCAGCACGCGGTGCACGGTGTCGACCGCCGTTGGTTTGTTTTCCCACCGGAACTGGGTGACTTTGTACTGCACCATATCCCGGAACGCCCCGAAGAACTTGGGTACGCCGGTAGGGTTCACCAGCTTGGCCAGACCGTAGGCGTCCGTAGGAGACTGCGACGCGGGGGTGCCGGTCATGAGCCACAACCACGTGCTCGGGGTCAGCAAACGGGCCAAGGTCTTCCAGCGTTTGCTCTGCGTATTCTTGTAGTGGGTCGCTTCGTCCACGATGATGAGGTCGAACCCCCCGTTCCGGATCTCCTCCTCCACGATACTGATGCCATCGTAGTTGATGATCACGAACTCCGCGCTCCCGCTGACGATCTTCTTCCGCTTGGGCGCGGCTCCATGCGCGATGTCCACGGTGCGGTGCATGGCAAACGTAAACAAGTCCGCTCTCCACGCCGAGTCCATGATGGACACCGGGCATACCACCAAGACGCGGCGCACGTGCTTGTACGTCATCAGGAAGTCTGCGGCCCAGATGGCGCTAGCCGTCTTGCCTGTACCCATATCACTGAAACAGAACGCCCGGCGGTGCATCGTCAGAAACTCGGCCGTGGTTTTCTGGTGTGCCATGGGTTTGTGCTGTCCCGGCCAATTGTAGCGGGCAGCTATCGGGGCCGGGGCTTTGATATTCAGATCCCGCAGGGCGTGGGTCTCTTCGACGCCCCAGTGCACAAGGACCTCGTTCGGCCCGGTCTGCTTGCTCTTGGGTATGACCGTAGTGATGCGGGTGGGGTTACGCACCTGCAGGCGCAGGGCGCTGTTGGCGATGATTTCCATGAGGTGTTCCTGTGGTTATTTTTTCTTTGGTGGCTTGCTCAGAGCGCCGCCCCGGGCTCGGTTGGTGTTGGGGTCCTCAAGTCGGACTCCATCTGCGTTGTCGCCTCCGCGCGACAGGTCCTTGCGGTGACTGATGTCCAGCCCCTCCCGGGCTTTCTTGCCGTGTTTCTTGTCGAACGCGCGCCGTGCTTGGGCGCGCTCGGCGCGGGCGGGCTTCTCGTTCCGCGCCTTCTCTTGCTGCCACTCTTTCTTGTAGGGTCGGGGTTTGTTGACGTACGGCATAGCTAGCTACCTGTTCTGTCCGTTGTGCAGGCACTGTACCACGGGGCAGTGGGCTCGGCATAGTCCTGTGGGGCTCGGGTTCCATACGTCCGTGTCGTATGCTTTCTGCAGTCGCGCGTACTTCTTGATCCATGGAGCCCACAGAACCGACCGATCTGTCGCCGCGTACACGGCGGGCACAAACTTCTCGGCGATGACGAACAGCAGCGCTCCCGTAGCCCGGCGCACCTCGGGAAAGTGCGCGAACACTGCCAGCGCCATGAGCTGCAGCTGCCCCGTGTCCGCGTACCGCGCCGACTTCCCTGTCTTGTAGTCCACAATGAACGCCCGGTCGCCATCCACGATGACAAGATCGACGATGCCTCGGAACCATACATCCGGTGCGTTGAAGTCGCACGGCTCAAGGGCTTCGGTCAATCCCATCTTCACTTCGCAGTGCTTTGTACCGGGCTTGGCGTTGAGGGCCTCCAGTGTCGGTCGCGCAAAGGCAAACCGCTCCGGAACCGGCGTGCCGTCGCGGATATAGTTCTCGGCCGCAGCGTGGAACTCGGTACCGTACCG
>Ga0099846_1000723_pt1 | contig 13528 bp, 10 predicted proteins | sample CB_VirMetaG_FD_78180 | JGI IMG/M metagenome (GOLD analysis project Ga0099846, IMG submission 78180) | Freshwater to marine saline gradient viral communities from Chesapeake Bay - CB_1504_1 Viral MetaG | ecosystem: Environmental > Aquatic > Marine > Coastal | place: USA: Chesapeake Bay... | reverse complement strand
TCTTGTTGCCTTTTCGAAAGACTCTGTTGGCAAAAATACTGCTGGTGTCCAATTTTCTGGTTGTAATCTAACAAATCTTGATCTAAAATGTTTTCCCAGATATCTTTTCACACATGGTTTATACCATGGATTTGAAGAAGCGGTTTTGAGTATGCCGTATGTAATACGCATTTTAGTTTTTTCATCAAAACGGTCATTGTTAAGTGTGTCGTAAAGTTGATCCAATAGTTTCGCTCTTAGTACAGGTGGAAGATAGTGTAAATTTAAACCAAGAAAACCATCTTTGTATTTTACTATAGGAATGACTAGAGGAAAAGTGTCATAATATGGTAATGTCTTTTTGTGTTTTGGATCATAATATGCGAAATACATTTTGCCTATCGCGACATTTGTCCAAGAATTGACAAGACTATCTCTTTCTTCACGTATAATTCTTGAAGGACTTATGGCAGTTTTTCTAATAGAGTTTCGAAACCACTTAATGGATTCTTCTGATTTTTTGTCAGAAACGCCTTGTTGTTTTGCTCTATTCAAAATATTTTCGAATGTAGTTGCCATATTTTTACTTAATTCCTAAATGATTTTCCGTCATAATTCTGAAATGCCATCCTCTTTCATTACAATACTTTTTTGCTGCATTCCACTTTGCTTCATTTATACCGTATGTTTTTACTTCTTTAAGGTATCTAGTGGAAATTCTACCTGTAGGTGTTTTGTTTTTATTTCTAATATCCGGCGGTCTTGTCTGTTTATCTGGTTTAATTTCGATCATCAATATTTCGTATTTATTATCACTAACTCTTTTTTTCAAAATGACATCAGGATAATATCTATGATATTTATTATCAATTGGTGAAATATACGGCACAACAATTTCTTCGCTTTGCCACCATATCACGTCAGGATGTTCATCTACAAAACGAAAAAATTTTAATTCCCATAATGATCGGTATGTTATTTTAGTCGGATCGCCCTTGTATTTCTCAGGATTATTTGGTCTAAATTTACCTCTATATGCCATTTTTATTCTCACTTTTTATTATAAATAACAATAGTATCTAATCATATTTATAAAGGTTTTTCATGGCGATAAATCAATCATTACCACCTAGTGTTGAAATAAGAAGAAACACTACAAGAAATTACGCAAACAATTTATCATTCCCAGAAGACATTGGTCCTCATGGGTTGCTTATGATATTTAGAAACTATGAATATCAGGCGACAAGAGGATTGCTAACCGAGCAAAGATCAACTGCTAATATTGGAAGTTCAATTCTATTACCTATTCCAAATAGCATACAAGATTCATTTTCTATGCGTGTACAAAGATTTGATCAGGGCACATTTGGTGATTTGATTTCTACTGGTGCTGCTGGCGCTGCTGGTTCAGAAAGAGGTGGCGAAAATATGATCGCTGGTTTGCATAGTGCGTTGAGAGATGCACTTCCAAATGGTGCTGATGTGGCGAATGCTATATCAGGCGGTCAATTTTCAATGGATTCTATTGCTGGTGATCTTGGAAGAAGTGCAAACTTTTTACTGAGAAAGGGTTTAGACTCATTCGGACCAAATGTTGCAAGAAATGTGGATGCTGGTTTCGGTTCCACAATAAACCCAAAAGCGGCACTTTCCTTTGAAGGTGTTGAAATGAAAAAACACTCATTTGATTGGGTTCTGGCACCAAGAACGCCTAATGAGTCCGATAGGATTAGAGAAATATCAAATACGATTAAGCGAAATGTTCTCCCTGAATACCAAAATGTGGGTGGCATACAAAGAGCAATGTTAAGATATCCGTCAACTGTTGATATATATTTCTTGGGTATTGATCCCTCATATTACTTATATTTTAAAACATGTATGGTAGAACAGTTTAGCATGAATTATGCACCACAAGGCGTTTCCATATTGAAGGGTGGAAAACCTGCTGTTGTTAATATGAGCATACAATTAGCAGAAATGGATATTCATACCGCAGACGATTATAAGAGCGATGCAGAAATAAGTGCAGGGGCAGGATAAAACATGTCACAATATTTTTCAAAATTTCCAATAATACAATATAATGAAGTTTTTGTTAGAGATATAACAAGAAGAAACAAGTTTGTCGAAGAAAATTTGGGTGATCCTAAACTTTTCTTACCTTATACTGCTACAGAAGGTCAAAGACCAGAAGATATTGCAGATTTGTATTATGGAACTGTAGATGCAACTTGGTTGGTTCTCCTAGCAAACAATATAATTGATCCATATTATGGTTGGACCATGGATGATGCTCAATTCAATAAATATCTAATCAATAAATATCAAGACGTTTCAGGTCAAACAGGATATAAAGTTTTAGATTGGACAAGAAATGAAACAATAGAAGACAATATTGTTTATTATTATAGGGAAATAGACAAAGATAACCCTGAATTGCCAACCAGTTTTGTACCCGAATCTGTTGTCGATTATGTATTGAATAATCTACCTGCTGATTTTACAGAACAAGTTATAACAATAAATGGGATTGAATATTTCGTTCAACAAGAAAGTGTTTAATAATGTTAGATGTAGTAAAAATAACACCAGAAAGTTTCGAAACTCTTTATTTGAGAGAAGAAGATGGGACTATCATTGAAACAGAAAATGGTAAAAGGATTATCATAAAAAGAGTAATACCACCAGAATGGAAACCAGTAAGAGTTTATGAATATGAAAACCAATTGAACCAAAATAAAAGAGAAATTGTTTTGGTCGATAAATCATATTACAAACAAATAGACAAAGAATTTAGGAAATTGATCACACGATGACGAATGAAGTTACATATCCTGGTAAATATACGTTAAAGAGCGTCATGGTATATCCAGTTGATGGTAGTAGTATACCATTAGAAATTTCGGCACTTAATCCGAAATTCAATATAGTTGAATCAATAAAAAATGATAGTATAAGAGGTTCTATGGATGTTCTAGACACAGTTGGTGTTCTGGAACAATATCCTTTAAGAGGTGAAGAACGAATAAACCTTGAAGTTGAAGACGTGTTGGGTAATAATAAGATATATGATTTGTTTCTTTATAGAATTGACAACGTTACAACAACAGAAATAAATGATGGTCTTTATTATAAATTTCATTTTGTATCTTACAAAAGATTTGAATCAGATAAACACAAAATAATAAAGGCATACGAAACCACAGTATCTGATATTGTCAATGACGTTTTTTCCACATATTACTTAGGAAATAATGGTGTGTCAGCATCCCCATTTCGTCGCATAACAAACGAAATGATTTCTAATATAGGAAGCGTGGTGAGTGATGTGCAAGATGTTATAGGTAATGTCACAAATTTATTATCAAATAATGGTTCCGAAAGGGCAGGAAGATCATCAAATATAATTGGTGGCAGTGGCGTATATGTCGAAGATCAAAGAGAAAAAAGTATCGTGGTAGAACCCACAGAAGGACCACTTAGACTTATTATACCAAATTTCACTCCAACAAGGGCAATGAAATTCCTTGAATCAAGAGCATATAGCACTTCAAGTCCCTCCTGTTCTTTTAGATTTTTTGAGAGTTCGAATGCATTCTATTTCGTAAGTGACGAATATATATTCAATAATGGAACCCAATTTGATTTCACATATTCTATTGATATACCAAGTACACCAAACTATTTTGATATACACATGAATAATTTTTACGAATTGACCAACACTGAAAGATTTGACACCTTCAATGATTTGCATGGTGGTGGATATCACAATAAAGTAATAATCATTGACATATTAAAAAGAAGCGTTAATCTTAAAGATACGCCATGGAAATATACAGAAAATAGTGCAAATTATCAAGATTTGGATGCAGAAGAAACTTTGTCAGATCGCCATACAAACAATTTCATAAATCAAACTTTTACAGATGAAACTGCAAAACAATTTTTGATTGTAAAAGATTATGATGAACAAAGTGGTGGTCAATTAAGAGGTGAACAACACTTCTCAGATATTGTTTCAAATAGACTCGCATATAGACACCACTTAAATAGCATTGTCCTAAATACAAAAGGTCATGGTAGATTAGATATTACGTGTGGTGATGTAGTGAATATGACTATCAGCGAATTTGATTCATCTTCAAATGTGAACGAAGTTAATAAACAACTGTCTGGGAGATATATTGTAGAGGAAGTTGTTCACATTTTTGATAAAGAAATGTCTGAAAACCACTATAAATTAATGAAAAGAAATTGGAGCGAAGTGGTCAGTTCTGGTATACAAACTGGTCCACAATAAAGGAATAATATAAAATGATGCAAGAAACAGGCGTAGGAATTATAAATCCATTGTTTTTTATTGGTGTTGTGGAAAATAACATCGACGAAAGATTAGAAGGACGTGTTCAAGTTAGAGCATTTGGGGTTCATGGTACAGTAGATCAAGTGCCAACAGAAGATTTGCCATGGGCAACTCTAATTATAGGAAGTCACGATGTCAATTTTGTGGTTCCTCCAATAAATTCGTGGGTTTTTGGTTTTTTCATTGATGGAAGAGATGCTCAACAACCAATGATATTGGGATTAATTCCAACACAAATGACAGAACCTGTTGACCCTTCTGTAACAGGTTGGGGGAAACCATTAGGTGATGATATTGATGTTAATTTTCAAGGTAGTAGACCAAGAGACTTTGGACAACCACAAAATTCACGACTAACAAGAGGTGAAGAATTACAAAATACTTATTTGTTGCCATTTGATGTTAACAGAATACGAAATATACCAATTGCTGGTGGTGGTGCAACGAATCTTCATTCTGGTGGTAATAGTGGTGTACATTCCCAAGACGATTCCGTAGTCAATCCTTTAGCATCTACTGTTCCGGCATCATATGGAGGTTCGCAAGTTGTTGCACCTATTGCATCCATTATTGGTAGGTATGAATCTATAGGTGCTGGTGGATACAACGCATATAATCGTGGGACAGATAATGATGGTGATATTCTTGGCGCATTATATCCAATTGATTTTAGTCAATTGACTGTAGGTGAAATACTTCAAAGAGGACAACTTCCGAGATTTAGTAGAGATAGAGTTTTTGCTGCTGGTTATTATCAAATAGTAGCAGATCAAAGAACTGGAACAATGCAAACTCTTGTGAATAGAGGTGTAATATCTTCTAATGAATACTTCACGCCAGAAGTTCAAGATAGGGCAGGTCTTGCATTGATGCAAGGGCGTGGTTTAAATTCTTACTTAAATGGTTCCATGTCAGCAGAAACATTTGCAAAAAATCTTTCTAATGAATGGATCGGATTAAGAAATGCACCTTCTGGTCAGTTAATAGCGGCACTTGAAAAAACAAAAGAAAATTATAACAATTCTAAAGGTAATTTGGATACTACCGATGATGAACGCGCTGATAGAACAAATTCTTCGCAAGCAAATACTGTAAATGCAAATACCGCAAATACCGTTACTGCAAACACAACATATTATTCTGCTGCAAATAATTACGACGAAGATGTTTCTGTTACTGGTCCACAGACAACATGGGAAGAACCCGGTCCTGCTTATGCTGCTGAATATCCGTATAATAGAGTAATAGAGACAGGAAGTGGACATTCAGTAGAAATTGATGATACCCCTGGTGCCGAAAGGGTTGTTATTTACCATAAAGATGGATCGTACATTCAAATGGGAACAGGTGCAAATACTTATAAATCCACAAGAGATACATTTGATGTAAATGATAAAAATCATCATGTGTATGTTGGTGGTACTAATATAATAACCATAGAAGGTGATAGTCATGTTCTTGTCAAGGGCAATAAAGTAGAAGAAATACAAGGTAATTATAGACAAATAATTCATGGTTCTCACGAAGTAGGTGTTGCTGGACAAATGAATTTTAATAGTGGTGATGGTGGGCAAATTCGTGCTGCTGCACTGTCTCTTGAATCTAATGTTGAAAATTTCCACATTAAAGTTGGAAAAAGTTTGAAATTCCAATCCGGTGAAGATATTCATATAAAAACTAATAATTTATATTTAGAAGGAACTGATAGTATAAATATAAAAAGTTCTATTTCTAATATAAGATCAGAAACTATGTTTATTGATACATTTGGCACATTTAATTTGAAATCCGGTTCCGTTTTTATTGATGCTTTCAATTCTGTAGATTTAAAATCGGAGTCTGTACATATTGGTGGTGGGTCTGAAACACATATAAGTTCTGATACTGTCTATATTGATGTTATTGTTCAACTTGCCAGTGGAAGTGCAATATCCCCAGAAGGCGCAGCAGATGGAGATGATTTTAACGTAGAAGATGCGGCAGAAGTTAATAGACCAGCACCGCCACCATTAAATATACCAAAAACAACAATACCCGAGACTAATGTTACGACTACTAATAATCTTGAAACATTAATACAATAGAAAGGATTTGATATGGCAATTTGTAAAAGCATACCAGTATCTAATGTTCAATTACAACCTGAACAATATATAGCAAATGCAGAATTAAAAGCATCAATTTTTTATGACAAGTTTTCTGATATACTACAGGAATTTGAAAATAATGCTGTGTATGATGCTAATATGTTTGTTGACACAACACTACTTTCATCAAATACTATCGCATTAAATAAATTTTTAAAAACTGAAATAGATAGAGTAACACCAAATACATTTGCTACAATATTCCCAAACTTATATGCAAGGATTTTAATAAATCCTTATATAACACCTGCTGAAACACAAAGAGTTATAGAAGATAATTTATTAATTCCTGAATTTTTCACATCGTATTTACAACCATTTACATCAAATATTTCCAATTTATTAGAAAATTATTTTTCTTCTGATTCCGTGACACAAAGTTCTGCGGGTTCTTTTTGTTCTATGGCAACTGATATTTTTTCAAAATATAACACAGCAAAAGATATGCTGAAAGATGCCAAATCATTTGCTGAAAATCTTGAAGAAACCATATCAACAATTCTCGATGGTGGGGTTGCGTCAATAGTAGAAATGATCAAACAAAAAGTTTTTGATTTGATTGATAAACTGGTGGAAAAAGTTCAACAGAAAATGCAAAACTTTACGACGAAATTCACATCAGTTGTGAATAATTTCACTTATAACATTCAAAATGTTTATTCAAGAATAGATAGTTTGAAAAACCAAGTGCAGAGTTTCTTATCTGAAAACAATATAACAAATATGAAAACTTTAGTAAAGTCATTGATAAATTTTTCTGCGAATTTGTTTGAAAAAATTGATATTGAAGAAGTGATGTATATGTTGTTACGTTTCTGTGAATTCATGGGACAAATAGAAAATCTTTTTGATGGTATAACAAAACCGTTAGATGATATTCAAAATAACTTCACATCTTCATATAAAATTCTTACTTCTTCTGGAAATGCAGCAACATCAAGGGCGCTTGCTGCTGGCGCTTTGCGTTTTCAACCACAAGAATTAAATGATGGAAGACAAAAATCGCAAAATATTGCTGACAGTTATTCAAGTAGAGGTGCGGCAATAAGTAGTGGTGCGGCAATAAGTAGTGGTGGTGCGGCAATAAGAGATGGATATGCAATAAGAGGTAGAGCGGCAAATATCAAACCTATAACACAAGAAGAAATAGATTCATTACCAACATGGGAAGAAGTTAAAGGTGGTAAAAATGCTTTGTGGACATATTCAAGTGGGATGGGTTCTGTGGGTTATATTGGAGCAGAAACACTTGAAAAAGTTATGTTGTTGAGACTTAGAAAAAAATGGGGAAAGCGTTTCAATATTAATAGTGCATATAGAAGTCAAGCATACAATGCAAAAACAAAAGGTGCTGTTAAAAATAGTATGCACTTGTCTGGACAAGCATTTGATGTTAATGTAATTTCCGATGAATTTACAAGATTGGCATTAGCAGAAGGTTTTGGTGGAATAGGTGTATATTATAGAGATTATTTCACACATATTGACTCGGGACCATATTCCCGTTGGGTTAAAAGATAAGGAAAAAATATGCCAGCAATACCAATAGTATCACCACTTAGAAAAAAGATAAGTCTTTATTCAGATATAAGAAAAGATTTGGATATAAATCCAATTACAAAAGACCTTGCCGTTAAAAGAGACGAAGAAGCAGTTAAAGAATCTATCAAGACTTTGATATTAACAGATCGTGGAGAAAGACTATTTCAACCACGATTGGGTGGTGACATAAGAAAAACATTATTTGAAAACAATACGCCAGCGACTTTAAAAGTTCTACAAGAGGCAATAAAAGATACTATAAATAACCATGAACCTAGGGCAAATTTAATTGATGTTGAAGTATCTTCTACATATGATGATAATAAAGTTGTCGTGAATATAGTTTTTTATGTCAGAAATTTGGAAACCCCTGTAAACCTAACAGTATTTTTGGAAAGAATAAGATAAATGGCAAGAAAACCTATAACAGAATTAGACTTTTTCGCTGTCAAAAAGCAACTTAAAGATTATTTAAAAGGTCAAGATCGTTTCAGAGACTATGACTTTGATGGTTCCAACATGTCTGTATTGTTGGATGTTCTTTCTTATAATACGTATCAGAACAATTTTTATACAAATATGGCATTGTCCGAAATGTTTTTGGATAGTGCTACTTTAGAAAATTCAGTTTTATCTCATGCAAAAGAATTGAACTATTTACCAAGATCAGCAAAATCATCCATGGCAGTAGTGTCCGTTACAATTAATGCACCTACAGAAACTGCAAATACAATATTGATACCAAGAAATACTAAATTTAGATCAAGAGTCAATAGAGGTGAGGTATTTAATTTTTACACAACAAAATCTTATATAGCAAATAGACTTTCTAATGGGAATTATTTTTGTGATTGTGTGGAAATATATGAAGGCGAATTGGCGGATGAAGCATTTTTTCTACAGTCAATTGACCAAAGAATATCATTGACAAATGAAAATATCGACACTTCAAGTATAAGAGTTTTAGTAAACCCATCAGAACCTACTATACAAGAAGAATATGTATACAGGACTGGAATATTTGGTGTCGAACGTGATGAAGCAGTTTTTTATCTTCAAGCAGGTTATAATGGGACATATGAGGTTTATTTTGGCAGGGATGTTTATGGTAAAACACCTTCTTTCAATGAAGAAGTTCGTGTGTTTTATAGAATAACTTCGGGTTCTTCTGCTAACGGTATTGGTTCGTTCTCTACTGATTTCAGATCAGATGTTTATGTTTCTGTAACTCAATCTTCTTACGGTGGTGGCGAAAAAGAAACACTTTCAGATACAAAATTTTATGCACCAAGATCAGTTCAGATACAAGAACGTGCAGTCACAAGACGAGATTACGAAACTTTGTTGAAACAAAGATTTAATAATATTCTGGATGTTTCTGTTTATGATGCTGGTGATCTTGATCCCCCACAATATGGTAAAGTAGCAATTTCGGTAAACGTTGATGGTGGTATTTCAGAAAATAACAAGAGTGATATTATAAATTATCTTTCTGACAAAACTCCTTTGGCGATACAACCAGTATTTGTTGATGCTGATTATATGTATATCAACATGCTATTGACCATTTACATAGATGAAAATTCTAGAACTAAATCTGATAGTGAAATAAAGAGAGATGTTCTTGATGTTGTTTCACAATACAACATAGACAATTTAGAAAAGTTCGCATCAACTTTCAGAATATCAAGATTGACAAATCTTGTGGACAACACAGAAGATTTTATTTTGAGTAATACGGTTTATGCAGAACCATTTATAGAATACAACCCTGCATTGTCAATAGTAGAAAACCCTAAATTTGATTTTGGTTCTGCTTTGATAAAACCATACCCATTCGTAGAAAATAAAGGTTTTTCTGATTACAAACCTGCGATATCAAGCAGTTATTTTGTTTATAATGGCACATCATGTTTTATGCAAGATGATGGTATTGGAAATATCCAACTCATAAGTTCTGATATAGCAAATACACAGATAATAAACCCTTCAATTGGAATTGTAGACTATAGTAGTGGAGTTGTAAAATTGTCAGATTTTATCGTGGAAAGTTATTCTGGTACTGCAATAAAAATTTATACAAACACTATTGATCGAAATATCACTTCACCCAATAACCGTGTTTTGAGAATTCGTGAAGATGATGTTGCAGTAACTATCATAGGTAAAAGATGACAGAAATAGCAAAAAAACCATCTATATTCATAGAAAATCAATTCCCTGCTATCTATAGAGAAGAAGCAAGGGAATTGATTACCATAGTGGAAGCGTATTATGAATTCTTAGAGACACAAACAAACCAAAGCATTTATAATGTTAGAAATATGTTTGAATGTAGGGATATTGATACCACACTGTTGAACATGCTTATTTTTTACAGAAACAAATATTTAAAAGGATTGCCTTTTGATCAAACCAATATTCGTTTTATAGTAAAAAATGTCATGGAACTTTATCGTAGAAAAGGTTCCAAAGAGGGTATAGAACTTTTCTTCAAAATGTTTTATGACGAAGAAGTTGAAATATATTACCCATCATATGAAATGCTAAAACCTTCGACTTCTTCGTGGAAGGTTGGTAAATATTTGCAACTATACCCTGTAGATGATGTTACTATATTTTCAGACATAGTTAACAAGAAAATATATGGTTCTGTGTCAAATACATATGCTTTTGTGGATAAAGTTTATTTTGTTAAAGTAAACAAATCACTGTTGCCTGTTATTTTCATAAGTAATGCAAAAGGCACATTTGCAGGAGGTGATGTTATATTCACCATAGAACCAATAAGAAAAGAATATGGTAGAGTTTACGGTTCTTTAGAACGATTGGGTTCGGTAGGGACATTTGAAGCAACACAAGACAATCAAGTTGGTGATATAGTTACTATCACATCTGAAACAGGTAGAGGTGCTACCGCAAGAGTATCTAGTGTCGCTGAAAATCTTTCAGGTGAAATACAATTTACATTGCAAAATGGTGAGTATGGGTATACTGTTGATGGCACTACTATATTACTATCAAACCAATCTATTTTCTTGGATAACACAAATCTTGATTTTATTGTATATGAAAGGGTGGCACAAGATGTGGGGGCAAACACTCATTTCGCCACTGTTGTTGGGCAGGATAAACAATCAGTAGGTCTTCTACTTGACGATGACCAAGAAGCATTTGTTGAAGGGGAATTTTACACAATACAAAGAGAAGAAAATATAACAAAAGATTCTTTGTTTGTTCTAAGCGTAAATTCTACTGCATCTGCATCTGTTGGATCAATACGAGACACGGAAGAAATAGAAATAATAGTCGATCTTATTGAAGATTTCGCAGATGTACCACTAAATTCTGTTAATTTCTCTACTGTGCCACCCGCGCAAGCAGCAATGACAGGTGGTTCTGCTAACATTACAACACCTTTAAATTCTGCATTTGTTCCTCAAAATCTTAGTGTTGGATATATAGATACTTTGTCTGGTATTGATCCTGGGCAGAATTATGAAAACAATGTTTTTGTTTTAGCAAGAGAGAATTTTTTGAGCAAATTCAACTATAAAGATCAAATTATTTCATACAGCACAAACGTGTCAAATATAAATCTTTTGGTAGGTGATATAATTTTACAAAATAAAGAAGTTTTGACTTTTGCTGGGCAAACTATTCAAAGAATGGTTAAAGGTAAAGTTGTTGCAAGGCAAGGTAATACAATTCAAGCAAAGCAATTATCATTTGAACCTTTCATTAAAGAAAATACATTCTACAAACAAGGCACTACAACAGAAATTGAAATAGTTTCTTTATCCAGAACAAATGCATCTCTTCCTTTGGGTCTTAATGCAGAAATAACAGGTTCTTCTGTATTTTTACCTGGCAAAATACTTTCTGTTGATGTCATAGATAGTGGTATCGGATATGAACATAATGATATCGCAGATATGAACAACACAACAAAATCTGCTAGATATAAAGAACTACTTGATAATGCCATAAAAAATGGGGATGATCAGAATAACATAGATGCGTATCAATCGAATTACGATACGTCATTGATTGAAATTTCTGCACAAGGAATTATAAAAGCAAGATCAGAAGGTAAAACAGAAGGAAGTTGGCAGACTTATACATCACACTTAAATACGGAAGATGGTAAGGTGTTGCAGGATAGTTTTTACTACCAAGATTATTCATACGAAATTTCTTCAAGTTTGAATGAAGAAATTTATTTGGAAAGTCTAAAAGACATTGCACATCCAGTAGGAACAAAAATGTTTTCAACATTCTCAAATTTATCCCGTATAAATAACAGTATAGAAATTTATTCAACGCTGTCTGAAATAACAATAACTGAATATATCCTGTCGAATGAATCTGAAACTTCTGTTATTACGTCAGAAGATGGTTCTCAATATATTGTATCAACGATTTAAGAATAGGTCATTAAATGTCAATAAAAACTAACAAATTTACAGAAAACTTGGCAAAAGCATTTTACAATGATTTTGCCAACAATGATTATTACTTATTCGGTTCTGATTACAATAATGAATACCAATCTACAAACAACAACTATTCAAAAAATATCATTTTAGAAAAAACTATTTTTGGCAAGAAAATTTTAGATGATGAATTTTCTTACATGATACGAAATAACGTGTGGACAAACGGAACTGTATATACTCAATACGATGACAATACAGTAGATATAAGGACATATAATTTCTATGTGATTGTAGAACCAGATACATTAGAAGGCGGTAATTATTACGTGTTTAAATGTTTGTATAACAACAATAGTTCTATATCAACAGAAAAACCATCTTTCAATAATTCTATTTACCTTGATAATGGAAACTACGAACTTTCAGATGGTTATATTTGGAAACACGTTTCTACCATACCAAATTCGATAGCAAAGAAATTCGGCACTAGAGGGTATTTACCTGTAGTTAGGGATCAGTTTATAGAACAAAATGCGGTTGACGGTATAGAAGTTATTTTAGTAGAAAACATAGACAATAACGTAGGATATGAAAAAATATCAGGCAATGTGCTATATACGCCAACAAGTGGGGTAATAACAATGACAGTGAACACTCAAATACAGGGCGTTCCTAGTTTCTACACTGGAAGAAGTTTATATGTGGAAAAAGGAGCTGGTTCTCCACAAATAGGTGCTAGACAATACAAAATTTTGGACTCTGGTAAAGATACATCAGATCAATTTTTCGTTGTTGTGGAAGGTTATGACCCCAACGACTTTCCTATAGAAATAGATGACGATTGTCAAATTCTACCATATATCAACATACAAGGTGATGGTTCTGGCGCAGAAGGGGTAGCAGTTTTTGATGTGACAGAAACAAAAATAATTTCAGTGAAAATTCTTGAACGCGGTAGTGGTTATAAAAATGCGGTTGCAACGGTTATTGATCCAATCAATTTCACAACAGAAACTGGAAATGTTAGATGCGAACTCAGACCAATAATA
>Ga0099846_1000703_pt1 | contig 13696 bp, 17 predicted proteins | sample CB_VirMetaG_FD_78180 | JGI IMG/M metagenome (GOLD analysis project Ga0099846, IMG submission 78180) | Freshwater to marine saline gradient viral communities from Chesapeake Bay - CB_1504_1 Viral MetaG | ecosystem: Environmental > Aquatic > Marine > Coastal | place: USA: Chesapeake Bay... | reverse complement strand
GATTTACCGCTGCCTGAGTAAGCACACATTAGGTACAGATTTTCTCGAGTAAAAGGGATCGCTTTACTAAGCTCTTTATTGATGAAAGTGATGCGCTGCTTCAACATCTTGTTGTATTCAGCGATGCTAGATATCATCGATGACAATGAGTTCTTATCACCAAAAGAGTCAATCTCGTTGATATCAACTTCTAGATTAGACTTCTTGTTAGCGAGAATACTCTCAACTAGATGTTCGGGCAGCTTAGCCATCTACAACTCCAAATCGTCAATAGATAAATCATCAATCTGCTCGTCGATATCCGGGATCTTAGATGTGTCTAAGATCGGAAACGATTTTGCATATCTTAAGTATTTGTTGTACTCGTCACGAGACATACCATTAGGCATCTGGTCAGACTCTTCTGTCACCACTGGATAGAAAGAGTAGAAGGAGTTGGTCGCTGCATCACGGATGATGCCTTTCCAACTCTTCAAGAAGTCTTCTTCTGAGTCAAATGCAGTTTTATTAACATACTTCTTGAACGTGATCTTAACAGTTGCTCTGCTGGGCAGATGTGCAGCAATAGCTGGATCAAGATACGAGAATGCAGTCTCGAAATCAATCTCGTTTCTGTTTAGCTCGTAGAACAGATCGCAGAAGTTGTCTTTCAAAGATGCAACAGATCTATCTCTCTCAGCAAGAGAAGCTTCCCACATCTTGAAGATGTGCTTAGCCTTCTGTTGCTTGTTGAAAGTCATCTTCGTCTCCAAATTCTTCGATCATGCCAGTCTTAAGATTCGTTACTCTGATCTTAGCACTGTAATGATCTCGATCTAGGTGAAGTAACTCCACTTTGTACTCTGCGTTGATGATGAAAGGCTTTCTCTTGGAGAGGTACCAATAAATAGAATCTTTCAACTTTCCCCTGTATTGTTTAGTGTCTACGGCGCTCATAAATCTCCTTAAACGGTAGAATAAAACCATCTCGATCGAATATCAATCGAATCTGTCTATGTTATAATACGAGGATCTAAATGCGAGTCAAGATTAGCAACGACAAGATCACAATCAGTGACATAGATAGTAGTACCTTAGAAACATTAAAGAGTCAGTTTTCTTACGAAGACAAGCAGAAAAAATACCAAATTCAAAAGATGAGATCGAATCCGTTTACGCGAAACTCACCTTATCTAAGGAAACTAGAGAAAGAAGTCTGGAACACGCTAGTACGCGAAGAAGGTGATGACGTTACTTTACCTTCTGGTTTTGCCTTTATGTTTGATGGCTATGAAGATTTACGCCATGACACTGGTGAAGAGATAAGTCTCCCTTGGGAAGCTAGGCCTTTTGATCTAAGAGATTATCAAGAAGAAGCCGTTGGAGTTATGCAGACTAACTATCGCGGAATCATAGAGCTAGGTACTGGTCTCGGAAAGACACTCACTACCGTTCATGCCATAAGAAGGATCAAGAAGCGATCACTGGTAGTGTGTCCTAACATCAGCATAGCTAATAACTTCTATAAAGAACTAGTATCTGCATTTGGTGAAAGAAAAGTCGGTTATGTAGGTAATGGTAAGTGCAAGATCAAGGATATAACAGTAGGTATTGCTCAGTCTGTACTTAACCGCATCGAAGACTTCAAGAGTCAAGATCTAGGTTTAGTGGTCTTTGATGAAACGCATCATATAGCCGCAGACACATTCTTTAGTCTAGTGCTTGGACTGAATAAGGTAGGCAAGATATTCGGGTTAACTGCTACCGCGTTTAGATCAGACGGCAAAGACATCCTGATCACTGCAGGAGTGGGAAACTCTTTAGTTAGCAAAAGCATAGTATGGGGAATAAAGAACAACTGGCTCGCTAAACCAGTATTTATAATCAGAGATGTTATGACTACTGGTCGAGACTATCCGAACGATAAGCTCAAGAACTACAAGGAGCACGTTTTATCTAGCAAGCAGATGAATGAGTTGATCAAGAAAGACATCTCAACTTTCTTAGCTGCTGGCAAATCGGTGCTTTGCTTAGTTAATGAAGTATCTCATGGTGAACTGTTATCTAATGCAGTAGGACTGAAGTTTGCTAATGGTAAAGATAAGAAGAGTGACACCTATGTAACTGAGCTAAATGAAGGTAAGATACCTGGCCTAGTGGGCACCGGTAGCTATATTGGTGAGGGCACGGACACCAAAAACGTAGATGTACTAATTTTAGCTAATTTTGTCGCTAATAAAGGGACTTTATGGCAGAACTTAGGCAGAGGACTTAGAATTCATAACGGTAATAACCAGTTGATAGTAATAGACTATATTCCAAGTGGCTCAGAGATGCTAAAAAGACATGCTCTTAAAAGAGTTAAATACTACAAAGAAATAACCGATAAAGTCAAGATAGTATAATACTTAGTGCCAAACTAAGGAGAATACTATGCCATATGGAATAATTTACATGGCACAAAATAAGATAAATAAGAAGGTTTATGTGGGCCAGACAGTAAGAAGTTTGTCTGCTAGAAGAAGCGGTCATTATCGTGACGCTTTTGTCAAGAAAACAAATAATTACTTTCATCGATCTTTAAGAAAATATGGTAAAGACGCTTTCGAATGGTCCATTATAAAAGAGTGCAGAAATCGTTTTGAATTAGATGCTTCAGAACTTTTTTATATAGGATATTATAGAGGTTTATTGGTCTTATCAGGTGGAAAGCAATATAATTTAGACACAGGTATGAATCCTCATAACGTAAAGTATGGTGAAGATAATTACTTTTATGGCAAAGTAGGTGCTGCTCATCCTTGTTCTAAGAAATATATTTTAACCTCACCTGAAGGCGACATTTACTATGTTCATGGGTTGAGAGAGTTTTGTCGTCAAAATCCACAATTTAATTTAATACATTCAAAGCTATCATATTGTGCAAAAGGTAAACAAAAAGCTACAAAAGGATGGAGATGCGAATATGTTTCAGTTTAGTAAAAAGAGTCTAGAGCGACTCAAGACATGTCACCCAGATATCCAAAAAGTAATGCTAGAAGTAATTAAGATTATTGATTTTACAATTATTGAAGGTATTAGAACTCATGCAACTCAAGAAGAGTACGTAAGGACTGGCAAATCTAAGACCTTGAACTCTAAGCATCTACCACAAGTAGATGGTAAGTCTTGGGCTATCGATTGTGCTCCTTTCCCAATTGATTGGGAAGATAAGGAACGTTTTCGATATTTTGCTGGTATAGTAATGGGAATAGCTTTTACTCAGGGAGTAAAGTTGAGGTGGGGTGGCGACTGGAATATGAATAATGATTTTAAGGACCAGAAGTTCCATGATCTACCTCATTTCGAGTTGATTGATCCAACTCCAGCTCCATATAAGTCATCGACTGATGAGCTTCTTCCTCCAGAACCAAGTCAAGCTGAGATTGATCACCTCCTCAAAGAGATCGAAGACAAGCACAAATAACCCCTAAGGGGGTTTACAAACAAAAAGAAGCTTTATATTTCTCCTTGAGCACGTCCAATTGTGGAGTGTTCTTAACTAGATTGCTCAAAGGAGAATCATCATGACTAATGAACTCATCAAGATCCTTCACGACGACTTCTTTAACTTTCCCGCTATATCCTCACTCCATCCAGTATTTGCTGGCAATCAAGACCCTTTTACTAAACCTAGTAATATGCCTAACCCAGATATCGTAGACTTCTCAGACAGAGTTGAGATTAATATTCCTTTAGCTGGCTATACTAAAGATAAGGTGACTGTTACAGTAGAAGATGGTAATCTTTTAGTGTCTGCAGATAAGTCTGAACTCTACTCACAAGAAGAAAAACCTAACTTCTTCTATAAGAGAAGTTTATCTCTCGGTGGCTTTAAGTGGAAACTTAAACTAAACTCTACCGTAGAAGTAGATGAGGTTTCAGCTGAGATGAGAGACGGAATCTTGTTCATCAAGATGCCTAAGAGAAGCAAGCAAGTAAAGGTTATTGAGTTGAGATAATAAGTTATATATTGTACTCACCCGCAGAAATGCAGCTAGTTAATCTAAGCTGCATTTTTATCTTAAGTTATTTTAAAGTTATCTAAACTTAATTAACTTACCTTTGACTCACTATTTCTTTTTTCTTTCCTGTTCATCTAAAACTAACTAAACCAAACTTAGGCAGTCATCGCGCTTGCGCGATGGCGCCAACTTGCATTTATTGCGCTTGCGCAATAAATAGCAACAAAAATAGAAACTTAAAAATATTTTTTGTTGACTTTATTAGACTTTTTAAAAATAGGGGGGTTTACAAGAGTTTTTGTTAGGGTATAAAAAGGTTTAGTTTAGTTAGTTTGGTTTGAATCGATTCTATTCGATTAATCGAAAATACCCCAAAACACTAATTTTTAGTCAAAAAAAGTTAAAGGCAAAAAATAAAAATGGATGCCAACAGACTAAAGAAGAAATACGCAGATGAAGTTCAGGCACATTTAGAAAAGCTCAGAGAGACATCGTATCGCATTTTTTATGCATACCGTGGTGAAGGACAAGGCCTATATAAGAATAATGCTCTAGAACCGGGATTTTCATTGTTTTTGGATGACACCATCATGGTGAGATGCGGGAAGATTCATCAATTAGACACTAAATTGATCGTGAGGTTGCCAGTTGGTACTATAGCTAGAATTGAGCCATCAGATAAGTTGATGGAAAGAGGAATTCATTTAGCTTGCCCAACTTTAACTTCAGCTCATGATAACCACATCATTGTTTATCTAAATAACTTGACCAATAACTACATGCCTCACAATAATCAAGTAATGCTGTATAAAGGGACAAAGTTAGCTACTCTCATAGTAGAACCTCATAGCTGTGAGTACTTCTTGCAAAAGATGGAGCTGTAATGTTTGATCTCTCTAAAGTGTTTGATCACTCTGTAAGAATCGCTAATCTAAGTGCGCTTGACTCGGATGCAGTGTGGCCAAACAATATTGAGATCTGTATTACTCGCATACCAATTAGAAAACGAGATGGCTATGATGAGATTAGGTTGCGTGGCTTCTGCCAAAAACTTAAGAATCACATGGTAAAGAACGGCATCGTATTTTTTGTTTGCTATGCGCCTACTGAAGCAAAAAGTAGACCTTTCGAGATCTGCAAGATGATGACTGATGTTGGCTTCAATCATCTAGACAATATTATCATTCAGAAGTCATGGTTGCCAGGAAAGAGGTCTGACATCAGCTTAGTCAACTCACATGAGTATGTCTTATACTTCTGTAATGGAGATGTATGGACTCTTGACCGAGCTCCTCTTAGAAAATACTTGAATACTGATGAATCTGTGTCCTGTCCAGGAAATACATGGACTATCGCTACCGGCTCACTCGATGAATCAATACCGTATGATCTAGCTGAACTCCTAATTAGGATGACAGATTGTCTACCTGGTTCACTAGTCTTCGATCCTTTTATGGGAAACAAGTCAACTCTAGAAGCTTGCTTGAAGTTAGGCCACACGCTTTATGGATTCGAGAAAGATTCTAAGCGAATGAAGAAATATAACAAGGTGATTGAAGATTTTAATAAGAATTCACAAGAAGATAAGTGAGGAACTATGCTATACGTAAAGAGTAAGGCTAAGCAAATAGTAAACAAAGGTGATCACCTTACTAAGGTGATTGAAGAGACTATTAGTTCAATGGCCGATATTGTCGGTTCTACACTTGGTCCTGGTGGACGTCCAGTCCTGATTGAGCGAGATGATCTACCGCCTTTGGTTACAAAAGACGGAGTAACAGTTGCTAAAGCACTTGGTGCAGCTGATGCTCAAGCCAATATCCTCATTGATGCTGCAAAAGAGATCTGTATTAAAACTGCCAAAGAAGCAGGTGATGGAACTACAACTGCTATCGTACTTGCTAGTGAGCTCGTAAAATGTGGTCTAGAGTATCTAGCTGCCAACCCCAAGCAGAACCCACAGCAAGTAGTTAATGAGCTTAAGAGATGTTATGAGAGCTATGCAGTACCTTTCATTAAGAGTTGGTCTATCCCAGTTGAGACAGAGGATGAGCTTAAGAAAGTGGCTCTTATATCTGCTAACGGAGATCTAGAGATTGCTGAGAAGGTTGTAAGCGCTGTAGTTGCTGCTGGAGATGACGGTACAGTATTAATCAATGAGAGTCCCGATGGAGTAATCAAGGTAGACCACGTTGAAGGCTTTGTAGTTACTTCAGGTCTAAAAGATATCGGTCAAATCGGACCTGTCTTCATAAATGATAAAGCTAATCAGCAAGTCAAGATGGACAATGGCTATGTCGTTCTATATGATGGATCTAAATGATCTTAAAGTACCTGCTCTAATTCAAGATGCAGTTACTGACAATGGTGGATTCAGCGATGGAACTCCGATCTTAGTATTTGCTCATGGCTTTGCTGATACTGTTCTAGACAAGTTTGCTAAGACCACTAAAAGTGGCTTAACAGTAGTGCCAGTTAAGGTACCAAGAACTGGTCTGCCTAATGGAGCAAGTATGTTCCTACATGATCTTGCTGCTTACACAGGTGCTAAAGTCTATGATCCAGGTAACGTAGATGAGATGGATCTAGAAGGTCTAGGAGAATTCACTTCTGCTCACATTAACATGTATGAATCTTTCTTGTCTTCACCTTCTAATTCTGATCTGATCGAGCAGAGAATTCAAGAGCTCAAGTCTATTGAAGCAGCTGCTTTCAGTGAGATGGATAAAGCGTTTATCCGAGCAGCAATTGCCAGATTAACAAATGGAGTTGCAACAATTCTAGTTGGTGGCTCATCTGATCTCGAGATTAGAGAAAAGAAAGGGCGAGTAGAAGATGCTGTAGAAGCAGTAAGGTCTGCTATTGCAGAAGGTATTGTGCCTGGTGGTTGTTCTCTACATCTTAAGCTAAGCAGTTATCTTTCGACACATAAAGATAGTAAAGATTGTTGGTCTGTGCTTATCAAAGCTCTGTACGCGCCTTTTAAGCGATTGGTTAGCAATTGCGGTGCAGACTTCGATGAAGTCTTTTCTTCCTTCTTCACTGTGCTTGACCCTAAGATGCAGACGGATGTATTTGATGCTAGAACCCATACGATCGTTGACGCTTTTGAAGCTGGAATTATTGAGCCAGCTAAAGTTATTAGAGTAAGTGTTGGTAATGCACTATCAGTAGCATCTCTGCTAACTACTCTTGGAGGTATGGTGTACATGCCTAGAAACTCAGATGCCGAGATTCAGATGGAGATCGCGAATCAAACCTTTAAGAATATGCTTAATGCAGCAGGAGATGAGTAATGGAGTTAGCTTTAAAATTGCTTAAAAATCGATATATTCAGTTGATTTTAGCGTTGATTGCTGGAACAGTAGTCGGATTAACGCTATACCCCACAAAAACAGTGACAGAGAAGATGAGAACAGAAGTTACTAAGACTTTAACCGAGGAATATGAAGCTAAGTTGACAGAGTTAAAAGCTAAGAGTCAGCAAGAGCTTAGTGAAGTATCTAATGAACTTAGAGAACACAAAGAGCTAGCAGAAACTTTGACAAAAAAGGTAGATACGTTAGTAACCGAAAATAGAAGTCTAAAAGAGAGTAAGAAAGTTCAAAAATTCAAATTAATTAAACCTGATGGTACAGTCGTAGAAAAAGAGATTGAAGAATCAAACAAGCAAGAAGAAACCTCTATCGTCACTCAAGTAAGAGAAGAATTTACTAAAAAAGTAGCTAGTATTGAAGACAAATGGAAAACAGCTTTTGAGAAGCGTCTTGTAGCGATTAAAGAAGAGCATAAGAAAGAGTTAGAAGAAGCAAAATCAAAGAAAGAAGTAGTTGTAGAAGAGAAAATCGTAGAGAAAGAAGTTGTTGTTAATCCAAAACAATTTGGAGTAGACGCAGCTGTCTATACTGATCTTACTTTCGGTGTTTCCGCATCCTATGATGTCTTTAAGCCTTTTTATCTAAGAACAGAATATGAGTTTTCTAAAGAGTCTGCTTTTGAGAAAGTTGGAGTAGGTATTGGGATTAAGTTCTAATGGCTAAACATACATTTGTTTGTAAAAGTTGTGGCAACTCTAAAACATTATTCACATCTAGTGCGGCTACGATTGAGTGTGAATCATGTGGCGAAGTGATGTCTAGAAAGATGCCAACTTTAAATGGTAAACCCGATGTAACTGAAACTGTCGATTCCTATATTGGCATCAAGCATCGCGAAGATCATAAGAATATAGTAGAGCAAAGAAAACAAGATTATTTCTGGAAACATGAGGTACCTAGACTAGTTAACTCGGGAACATATAGTTTAGAGACTATGATCAGCAATGGATGGGTTACAACAAATGACAAGGATGAATTGATAATCAATACAAAACCACCCAATAGGCGCTAAATGCTAATCAAGTCTATTCTAATCGAGAATGTACTTAGTATTAAAAATTGTTTTATCGAGTTCCCTGATTCAGGATTAGTTCTTGTTGATGGGTGGAACTATGATGATGACTCTGCCAATGGTTCTGGTAAAACTAGTATATTCAATGCCTTATCGCTAGCTTTATACGGTAAACTACCTAGAAAGATCACTAATTCTAAGATTGCTAGAAAAGGATCAAAAGGCTTTAAGGTAGTATGTGCTGTTAATATCGGCGATTCAACTCTCATAATCGAGAGAACTAAACCAAAAGATTTTTCTGTTACATTTGATGATAAACAGGTGATCTGGAATCAAGATCAGCTAGATCAGTTTCTAGGATTAAACTATAGTCAGTTTCTTCTAACTACATATCGATCGCAAACAGAGGGCGCTAACTTCTTGTCTCTTAATGACGCAGACAAGAAAGACCTGTTCCTGACGCTAATTGACCTCAATAAGTTTGATTCTGCTAAAGAATCTATAGACAGCAATATTAAGCAACTAAATAAGACTATAGACGATATTAAATCTAAGATATTATCTGCCAAATCAAAGATTGAAGCTTATCAGGATAGCTTGATTGATGTTTCCTCACTTAAGCAGGAGCTCAACTCATTAGACCCTTCTAACTTACAAGATAAGATCAAGCAGCTCTCTCAGATTCAGGAGCCAAATCTAAGCTCTAATAAGTCTTTACTAGATGATCTAAAGTTAAAGCTAAAAGATTTAGCACAGCAAGAAAGAGAAGAGTTGTCGGATAGGCACAAGCTAGATACTTTAAGAGATTCTCTATCTTCTATAGAAGAGACTATAAATAGTAAGCTAACCTCAGTAGAGTGCCCTCACTGCTCTAATCATTTTGCTATAGCATCTGGTAGAACTCTTAAGCAGCAACAGATTGAGTCTCTTGTTAATAAGAAAAAAGAAGACATAAACGCTAACATTTCTTCTCTCATTTCTAAGATCAACTCCTACCCTAATTTTAAGCAAGAAGTTAAAGCAACTGAAGATCTCATCTTAAAGACAAACTTAGAATATAGCACATCACGTGAAGCCTTCATGAGCGCAAAGATGGAGCTGTCAGAGCTTAAATCAAAGATTAGTATCTTAGAATCAAGAAGGCAGTCTATTACAGAGAGTATTGCTAGAGATTCTGAAAATAGAGAAAAAATAGTTGCTCTTAAGCAGGCTTTAGAGAAACTATATCTTTCTTTAGAGAGTAAAACTAACAATGTTTCTTATCTCGAAGCTATATCAAGCATCTTAGCTCCTACGGGCGCTCCTGCCTATATCTTAGACTCTATTGTTGAGCTTTTTAACCAGATGGTCTCTGATATCCTAATTGATGTCTGGCCAAATGCAAGCTATCACCTATTGACCTATAAAGAGAGCAAGACAGGTGATACTAAATCTAAGATGTCTGAGCGATTAACTGTAGGAGGCGTAGAAGTCGATGTAGGCTCTTTATCAGGAGGAGAGCTCGCGTGCCTATCATTAGCCACTTCATTAGGTCTTATTCTAACTTTTGAGTCTTCAACTGGAAATAAGATAAATCATGTTATCTTAGATGAGCAATTCGAGAATATGGATTATGCCAATAAAGAGAGATGCTTATCTGTTCTTCAACGATATTCGACAGATAGATGTTTTATCATAGTAGATCACTCTAGCGAAGCAAAGTCATCATTCAACAAGATTCTAAAGATAGAAAAGCGTAACGGCATATCATCTGTGCTATAATATTCTTATGAGTATAGAAGCTAAGTTAGAACAAATTGAAGAATTGCTTAAGAATAACTTTCTGCCATCCCCTAAGGGACCTAAGTTGCAGAAACCTTCTGTCTCTTTATCGCCAGCACTGGAACCACAGAAGCCTGTTCAGGCTATTAAACCAGGTGCAAATGCTTCTAAAAAAGATCCAATGAAGGTAGCCGAACAGATAGCTAACCCTGACTTAAAAGATGATGCTAAGAAAAAAGCTCAAAAGCTTAAAGAGGGTATAACTGTCAATAAGTTGGGACAATGGAGTCTCACCAATAAGCCTGGCTAATCTTGAATATTCTAGTACTCGATCCGGCCGCTAGTTGTGGCTACTGCTTATTAAAAGTAGAAGATAAAGTAGCCAACATCTATGAATATGGATTTATCGATATTGGAGAATCTGAGTTTGTAGGCGATAGATGTATCTATCTAATGGACAAGATAGAGCAAATGTTGGTATCTCATAGCATTACTCATGTTGCTGTAGAAGACTACTTCTTCTCAAGTAGATTTGCTACTGGATCAGATGTTAACGTAGCGTTTAGAACAGCAATCTATATAAAATGTCGTCAGCATAAGATCGATTATCAGATCCTCAGTGTTTCTGGATGGAAGAAATTTATTGCAGGTCGTTCGACACCATCGAAAGCCCAGAAATTAAAATGGGGTAAAGCGCCAGCTAAAAAGCTTATGATACAGGAAGCTCTTTATCAAAAATACAAAATACGGTTCCCTAATCACTCGATCTCTGAAAAAACTCAAAAACCTATTAAATTTAGAACTGATATCGTGGATGCCGTTGCACAAGCTATCTACTATTGCAGGCTATATCTTGATATTCAAGAAGTAAAATCTTCCATGTCAATACCAGAAGATGTTGATATAAAGACACTTTTTAACTATGGAGACTATGATGCCAATTGATATTGGAAAAGCGGGCAAAGTTCTAAGTAAGGCTTTCGTGAACGATAACGCTGACATCTCTGAAGATAAGGCTGGAGAACTGATTGTCAGTGCTGAGCTAAGGATCAAAGATCTTAAGGAAGAGATGGACTCTGATGAGAAGCTACAAGCTGCTAAAAGTATTGTAAAGGATCTTAGTTCTGCGTATCGTGATGCGCTGAAGTATGAAGAAGCTAAGATTCAGTGGTTGCTAGCTAAAATTAAAGAGATTCGTGGAGAAGACGAAGAGTAATCATTATCCCCTATGATATGATCTTAGGGGAGGTGTTTTATGAGTTTTAGGACTACCTATACTGGTGCTTTAGATGCAAAGCTCGCTCAGGCAAGAGCTGCAGGTAATGACTTTATTTTAGTAACTAATCTAGCAGCTATTACTACTGAGTTGACGAATGCTGCTAATAAAGGTCAAAAATCTTTTACGATTTCTTATGACGTAACTTATCAACCCTCTGATCTTAGAGCTCAAGGACCTCTCTGGAAAGCATACTCAACAGGCATTCTAGAAGCTCTTGCATCTCAAGATATCATGAATAATGAAGTTACAGTGAAGTTAAATACTGCAGATACCCTCTCTACTAAAGTCGATCTAATCTTCAACTTCTGCGGCTAAATTTCTAAAAATTTAGTATAAAAATATTAATGAAATATTATGTATACGCTCACTATCGTTTAGATAATGATGAGCTATTTTATATAGGTAAAGGTTGTAATGATCGTGCCTGGACTAAATCAGGCAGAAATAGTTATTGGCAAAATATTGCTGCAAAGTATGGCTATCGAGTAGAAGTTTTACAGAAAAATTTAGAAAATGATGAAGCTTTAGAGCTTGAGAAAAAGCTAATCAGTGAATTTGATCCCAAAGCAAATTTTACGAATGGTGGAGATGGAGGGGATACTTTCTCTAAGCTTAATAAGGATAAGCTAGATAAGCTTAAAATGGATGCTAAAGAAAGGGCATTCGATCCTAATGGAGGGGTTCAGTCTGCTGCTAGACTTAGAAAAGGTAAGACTAAGGAGTCTGACCCAGGTTTAAAAAGAATGGCAGAATCTCATAGTAAAAAATTTTCTGGCTCTGGAAATCCAATGAGTGGTAGGTCTTTTTGGAAAGAGCACGACGAAGATTATTGCACTAATATTAAAAATAAAATTTCTAAAACTCTAAAAGATACTTATCGTAGAAAACCACGCAAGTATAAGATTGTTGTGTGTCCATATTGTGAAAAAAGTGGAGCACAAGGAAACATGAAGAGATACCATTTTGATAACTGTAGAAAGAGATGATACATGCTAAGTCTTTGCTTTATCGACGTAGAAACAACGGGTCGTTTTGCTGATAAGCATGATATCGTGCAATTGGCTTGCATCCCAATAGTTAAGGGTGTCAAGCAAAAACCATTCAATGAGTTTTGCAAGCCAAAAAACTTCGATACGATTGAAGATGAAGCAATAGCAGTTCATGGCATCTCCAGATCGAAGATGATGACTTTCCAAAACCAAGAAGACTTATTAGATCATCTAGTCTCCTACCTGTCCTCATTCAACACTAGGTTTATAATTGCCGGGTTTAACGTAGGTTTTGATAAACAATTTATTAGTCATCTATTCAACAAGAATGGTAGATCAAAAGACTTCTTCTCTCTATTCGACATTAATATTCACGACACTTTATCAAGAGCTAGATCGATCAAGAATCAGATTCATTCTGAGAACATGAAGCTAGAAACTTTAGCTAAATATTGGAATATTCAGATAAAAGCACACGATGCTATCTCAGACATTGAAGCCACTATTGAAGTCGACAATAAGATCGGTAAGTTATTGGGAGAGCAGGAATTCACATATACTGAGCATGAGAAGGTAGAGGTGCCAGACTTTAAGGAAATGGCTCATCTTCATCTTCACTCCATGTATGATATGGTGGAATCTATTCCTCATCCAAAAGACTGGAAGCAGTGGTGTGCTTCTATTAATTCTCCAGGTTACTCTATAGTTGATCACTGTTCAGCAGTTTCATTGTCCGTTGTCAATAAGCTAAACAAAGATAGTGGACCTAGAGGAGTGCCAGGCTGTGGTCTTATAGTTGATATAGATGGTGAGCTGTGCGATCTCAATGCTTGGGCTATATCTAATGAAGGCTACTTTAACTTAAATTATTTAGCTTCTGTTGGCTATGATAATCATCTTGAGATAGACGGTGTCAAAAAGTCTGTCATCTCTATGAGACAGCTTGTCGACAATAGTCTAGGTTTACTTTTTGGAGTAGGATCACCTAATGGTTTTTTAGGAAAGCTTCTCTTAAAAGACGATAAGTCTGCTGTCCTAAGCATGATTCAATCACTATATTCGATGTTAAAAGATAAGCTGTTTATTGAGCTTACGGCGATAGATATTACTCACACATACTCTAGCAAACTAGGGTTTCAAGTTATCAGCAAGACCAAAGATGTTCGTGATTCTAATGTAGCTAAAGCGCTTAACAACATATTGTTCGATTTTGCTACTGAAAACTCACTTAACATGTTGGCAGTAAGTGCAGCTTGTTTTATTGATAAGTCAGATAAGCTTTTGCAGGATATCGT
>Ga0099846_1000700_pt1 | contig 13719 bp, 24 predicted proteins | sample CB_VirMetaG_FD_78180 | JGI IMG/M metagenome (GOLD analysis project Ga0099846, IMG submission 78180) | Freshwater to marine saline gradient viral communities from Chesapeake Bay - CB_1504_1 Viral MetaG | ecosystem: Environmental > Aquatic > Marine > Coastal | place: USA: Chesapeake Bay... | reverse complement strand
CGCGAACGATAGCAGTGATCACTCTGTGTGCCAAGGCGGTCAGGGAAACGTGACGACCGACGTGGCGTACGGGGTCAGCTCTCCGCTGTCTCTGACTGCTGTCCGAAGCGCTGCATGGCTGCAAGGGCGAACTCAAGGGCTGCATCCGGCGCCTTGGCGGGCTTCATGCAGTAGTTCTGCTCGAACCACTCGCTATAGAACTGCGCGAGGAGGGCTTTGTCGGGAAGGGTCATCTCTTTGCCTCTGCCGGGCTAGAGCACGGGCATCGCGTACTCCTGGCTGACGCCGGCGCAATGCTTCCAGATTACCTCTGGCGCCGCCTACGAGGGTCAGTGCTCGTTACCTTGAGCAGACCGAATACCTCGACATTGATGGGCGATAGCGCTGATGTTCCCGCGGCGGAGTTGAGTGCTGCCAGGAGGGTCCAACTGGATCAGAACCGCGCTGACTTCATGGAGTTCCTCTACGAGTTGGACGGGCGCAACGACCCCTCTCACCCGTACGCGAAGACCTACACCGGCCTGCACGAGGCCTTTGCGCTTGAGATCGGCTTCCTGGCCCTGAAGGACATCGCCGCCGACTGGCACAACTATCAGGTCAACGACCGCGGAGCCTTGGTCGGTGGGAATTCGTTCTCCTGAGTTCCGGGTCGCCCGGATCAGCACCAAGCGGCAGAGGGTCGCCGCCATGATCGCGACCAGGGACTTCCTGCTGCGGCTGACCCAGCCCCAGGAGACCCCGCGCGTCCCGGGAGAGGTTCGCAAGGAGGCGCGGTCCCTGCTGCGTCACTACCCCCTTTCTGAGGCTCTGAGGCCTGTGCTGGAGCAAGGTCTCGAGGATTGAGGCCTGTAGTGAACTAGGGCGAGCCTCAGTTCAACAGAGAGTACAATCCTCTCCATGAGGATCCGGATCGCCTACGGCCGTGTCTCCACTGCTTCGGGGGAGCAGCTCTCCGCCTTGGAGACGCAGTTGTCTTGGCTTCAGAACCAAGCATGCGACCTGGTCCTATCGGATGTCGAGTCCGGGCGCAATGTGGACCGTCCGGACTACCAGCGCATGCGGGCCCTGATCGAGGCCGGCAGGGTGTCCGAGGTCGTGGCCACACGGCTCGATCGGCTTGGTCGACTGGCCAGCGAGTGCGATGCCTTCATCGAGCTCTGCGACCGCAGCCAGACCGCCGTGACAACCCGAGACGATGGGCGGCTCTCGATGGCCACGCCAGAAGATCTGTTGCTGACCAGGCTCAAGTCAAGCCTGGCCCAGGGCGAATCGATGAAAATCAGCGAAAGGATTCGCAAGGCCAGAGAGCAGGGCAAGCGTGACGGCAAGCCGATGAAGAAACCGTGTTTTGGATACAGGCTCTCCAGGGACCGCAAGAAGCTCGAGCTCGACCCGGAGCAGGCGCCGGTTGCTCGTGACCTGCTGGCGCGGCTGAAGCACCACGGTTGGCGCATGCAGCCGGCCTTGAATGAATTCCGTGGTTCCATTCCGTTGAACAGTGTCAGGGCCATCCGCTCCTGGCTCCTGAACCCGACCATCCGCGGGGCGATCGCCTACGAGCAGGTCAAGAACCACGAATTCAAGGCAGTTCTCTGGGATCAGCACGAAGCACTGCTGAGCCATGAGGACTTCGCTGAGATGCAGGCTACCGTCGATCGCAACCGGCGGCTCTGGGGCCGGCATGGCTCAAAGATGCTTAGGGCGCTGACAAGTATTTGCGTCTGCGCCGAGTGCGGCAAACGCATGAACTACATCCCGGGGCGAACCCATCTGTCCCTCCGCTGCAAAGGGGAGCTGTGCTCGCAGTTCTACAAGAGCACGCGAGAGGAGAAGATCCTGCGCTACGTCACCCAGGAGCTGGCGAAGCAGGCTGCCGAGCGACTGGCCTCGATGGCGCAGGCCGCGGAGCCGCCTGAGGTTGAAGCCCTGCGCAAGCAGATCAAGGCACTGGAAGAGCAGAACGATCCTGACCTGCTGGATGCGATTGCACGCAAGAAGCAGCGGCTGGAGTCACTGCAGGGCGGGCCGGCTGCAAGTCCTGACCTTGTGCAGAAGATTGCTGACCCGCGTTGGTTCGACACGTTGACCTACAACGAGCTGACCCTGGTGCTGCATCAGGTCCTGGAGCGGGTCGTGATAACCAAGCAGGCTCCGACGGCAGTGATCCTGAAGCCATAGCGGCGTCGTAGCGGGCCGTGTTCTCGAGGATGATGCGGGCGAGCATGGCGCTGGTGCTGCGCCGCCAGTGTACGCCGTATCGGTCAGCACGCAAGCCCGGATCCTAGGCAAGTTCACCAGGGCACACTCTCGGGCTTACGAATCGCGCTCCTAGGGTTGGCGCAATCGAAGACGGCGGATGACGCCAGAACACTGGGATGACTACGTGTTCAGTCTTGTCGATCTTTCACCAGGCGGGGCGCGGCGGCGCTTCCGGCAAGCCATCAAGGAAGAGTGGGGAGCCTGCGCGTACTGCGGGCTGAGCCACGACGACCGGGGCAATCCCCTTTCGATGACCCTGGATCACGTCAAGCCCAGGACCTTCGGGGGGAGCAGTCTCCGCTCCAATCTGGTTGCAGCCTGCCGGCGCTGCAATGCGGCCAAAGGCAGTGAGCGGGACTGGCGCGCTTGGTACGTTCAGCAGGAGTTCTACTGCGAGCACCGCGCCGCCAGAATAGAAGCATGGCTGCAGCCTGTCTTCAGTACGAGCGAATCACACTCCTGGTCTCGGAGCGGAGAGAGCCATGAGCGAGGTCGAGCTGACCGCCGAGCAGAAGTACCTGTTGAGGCGAGTCGAGCTGCAGGCGCATCGTCTGAGCCGCGACGAACTGGTGCACGCGCTGTGCAATGCCTGGGAGGAGCGGTTCAGGCTGAAGCAGACCTTTCTTACGATCAGCCGGGAAGCTGGATTCGTCTTCTCGCTGGTGGAGAGACATCCATGGCAGCCGCCTGAAACCGACGAGGAATTCAAGGAAGTCATGGGCTTTGTGCCCACAGAAGAGGAAGCCGAGAGCTTCGTTCGTGACCTCTATGAAACTGCCACAATGGAACTTGACATGGATGACATCGTTCTGTCGGAGGACGATGAAACGCGTTTCTAATGGCGGCACTTAGCAAGGATCAGGTTGCCGCACTGCTGCGGAAAGCCGGCTTCCCGGAAGAGAAGATCCCGCTGATGGTGAACATCGCCGGGCGGGAGTCAGGTCTCAATCCGTATGCACACAATCCGAACCGAGCGACAGGGGATAACAGCTACGGCCTGTTCCAGATCAACATGATCGATCGCCTTGGGGAAGCACGCCTCAAGGAGTTCGCCGATCTGGGCGTCACCAGCTTCGAGGATCTCAAGGATCCCTGGAAGAACGTGCAAGCCGCCAAGCGGGTTTACGACAGCCAGGGCATCAATGCCTGGACCACGGCCAAGGCGGCCATGGGTGACCCGACCCCGAAGCTCACCCCAGGCCTGAGTGCTGCGACCCCAGGGTTGAGTGGCGTCTCGAGCGAGGCGGATCCACTGGATTCGATGATGAGCGCCATCCTGGGTAATACGCTCAGTGGCGCAAGTCGGCGCGGCATCGAGCCGGGTCGACTTGCATCTGGCCCTGGCTTCTGGTCCGAATGGAACAAGCTCGAGCCAGGCGTTGCTGCGCAGGTCGCCGCTGTTCAGGCTCTACTGCCTGGCGGGGGACGCAGCGCTCAGGTTGCGTCAACCCCAACGCCACTGCCGGCCAGTGATCCGGGACTAGGCGCAGTTCCGGGCGAGGGTTTGTTTGTAGCCAAGACCGGCAACTCGGGGATCTCGACGGGCCCCCATCTTGATGCCCGCTGGTCTGACGGACGTCCGATCAAGCCCGGCGACCTGGACGAGTATCTGCGGATCGGAGGCAAGCTGCCCAGTGAGCTCACGCTGACCAGTGGTTATGGTCCGCGGAATGCCCCCACAGCAGGAGCGAGCAGCTTCCACAAGGGCATTGATCTGGCCACAGAGTCAGGGACTCCGATCTATGCAACCGGCGGCGCAAAGCTCAGCCGGAGCCTTGGGAATCTCGACGGGGCTGGCTACTCCGTGGTCGTCAACACACCGCGCGGTGACCTGCAACTCCTGCACCTGACACCAGGATCCAGTCCGCTGAGCCGCGGCTGAGAAAACCGATACATTGCCGGTGTCGTACAACCTGCATGCCATGGCATCCTTCCTGGCGATTGCAGAGCCAGCGCTGATCGGAGCGGGCATCATCGCCCTGCCGATCGGGGCCAACGCCCTGCTCTCCTATCTCCGCATCCAGAAGCTCCTGCCGGTGGTCCGCCGCGCCTTCGTGGTGCTGGATCCCCTGCTGAATGAACACATCAGTGGCTACGGCGGCAGCGATGTCCGCTTCGCGATGGAGCTCGTCACCGGCGTCTTAGCCGATGGCGCCCTGACCCGCGAGGAGATCCAGGCCGCGGTGGATGAGATCGAGCGTCGCTACCGCCCCAGTAAAGCCGCCGGCCGGACCTCAGAGCAGTTGGCCCTGACCCTGGGCCCTGATTCACCTGAAGTCAAGCTGCTGGATGCTGCCGTGAGCTTCGCTAACCACCGCTACCTCTTGCCAAGCGACCTGCTGGACGCCGTGAAGTTCGTTCGCACCAAGATTTCGTGATCTCGTACATCATCACTGGCGCAGCCTGCGGCATCATCGGGATCCTCTCGGGCCAGGGGCTGGTCCTCTCGATGGGTCGCCGTGGCCTGGCCTCTCAAATCCGCTCACTCCGCCAGGAAGTCAGCCTGGTTGCTCAGAAGTTTGACGACCTGGAGGGGAGTGTCGCCGGCATCGAGAAGACCGTGCCCGACATGATCAGCCGCGCTGAAGTCGAGCGTGCCTTTGCTCAGGTCGCCCAGATCGAAGCGCAGAAGCAGGCCGCTGTAGCGCAGCAGGCCCGGGCTCAGGCCGTCTTCGGGGGCGGCAACCCTCCGGTCGATCTCAATACAGCGATCAATGCGCAACTCGGTGCGCTGAGTGATCGGATGAACCAGATCAACCGCGAGTTCGGCCTCAACCCCTGATCCACCCCGCAGAGCCGCTCAACCCCTGGGCGGCTCAGTCCAGCTCGCCGTCGTGGTCGTCGTCGTAGACCGCGACATAGGCCGGCGCGGCACGTACTGCCAGATCACCTTGCTGAGCGGGATGCTGCAGGACAGGCAGGCCGTCGGTGCTGCGTCCGTCGTGCTTGGTGAAGGCTACACCGTCGGGTCCTGTGAAACGGTCGTCGGTGCCCCAGCCGTTGCGCTGGTACTCCATCAGAAACAGCAGGCAGCAACCGGCATGCGCCAGATGAGACAGGCCGCTCTCGGGGTCGTTCTGCTCACCCCGCCACCAAGCAAAGATGTGGCGGCATAGGGCAGCGAAGTAACGACCCCACTCTGTACCGCGGCACCAGTTGTTGGCGCTGTACTTCTCGGCGCCGTAAGCCAGGACGTCTGCAATCTCGCCCACGGCTGTGAATGGAACCAGGTCGAAGCGCGTCTTCATGCGCAGGGTGCCCGTGAGATTTTGCCTAGGGTACGCAGAGCTGCCCGACCTAGCAAGCGGTATCAGTGCCGTGGCATACAGATGGATCGTCGCTACAAGGAATTTCGCTTCTACAACGGCACTCGAGCGTCCAGTGGCGCCAACTCCCGCAGTGATGCCCTGGTGCGCTCGTACCTGGCGCGGGCGCGGCGTGCGAATCAATCGATGCAGGACTACGGCGGCAGCACCGGTGGCCGTCAGAGCATCGGCGGCAGCGGCATGGCCGTGATCGGCAAGCGCAACATCGACATCAAGAACGCCCGGGAGATCTTCCGCACGGAGGGCTCCGGCGATCTGGGCGGACGGGCCAACCTTGCTGAGCTGCGGGGCTTCCGGACTAGGACTCAGGCCGAGGAGACACCGGCGGCAGGCTGAACTCCATCCATTTCTTGGAGAGCGGGCGCAGGATGAGCTGCGTGCTGATCCGCTTGGGCATCTCGTAGACGATGTCGTTTGCTGTGTAGCCCTCGATCTTGCAGAGCATGCGATCGCCCCGGTGGTAGTCGTCATCCGTGCCGCTCGGGTCCCACCAGCGACTGACCGTGAACGGTGTATCGGTCAGGCGGCGGTAGTCCGGCAGGAGTTGGTGCAGCGCATGGATGCGCTTGGCCAGGAGCTGAATCGCATCAAAGGTCTCCGCATCCAGCGCAGACCAGAGCATCTGCTCCTCGGGCAGGGCGTGACGCCAGAGCAGCCAGCCGTCGTAGGTGATGGCGCGCAGGGTGTAAAACCATTCACCCGTCGGCGCCTGGAATTCGTCCCAGGGTGTTTCTGAGAAGGGCAGGTGGAAGCCCATATCAGGTGTAGAGGCTGTAGGACTTGCCCATGACGACCTCGTAGGCCTCCTTCCAGTCGTCCTCGCCGCTGTACTGGTTGAAGACGATGCGTCCGACAGGGGCAAAGGAGACATGGAAGCGGCTCACGCCGGCATGGAAGGCGTAGGCGTCGTCGGCCGGAGGCAGGTAGATCACTGCTGACCAATCCGATGGCGAGACGTTGCGGAAACGATCCAGCTCTTCGTCGTAGTAGCAGGGCCGCAACCGGTGGAAGGGGATGCAGACCGGGAAGTCCCAGACCCAGGGCATGCGGATCAGGCTCTCGTTGTGACCAATCCAGGCGATGGCCTGTGAGACCCGCCCGGCCCTGTACTCCCGCAGCAGCTTGTTGAGCAGTCGCCGGGTCACAGCAGCGCCGGTGGGCGGGCCAACGAAGACACGCTTCTCGCCGCGGCTGTCCCATTCCTTGGCGAGGATGTCCTCGAGCTTGAGCTTGTGACGGTTGTAGATCCGCGCTGCGGTGACGATGCGGTTGAGCTTCGGCGTCGAGAAGGGATCCAGGTCGATCGAGCCCAGAACCGACCGTGCGGGCAGGACGATCTCGATCGGCGGACCGTAATCGATCTTGTCGGGATTGATCTTGTCAAACACGGCGCTGGCTTCGGATGTAATCGCAGGTCGTCGAGAAGATGCCGCCGATCAGGATCGCCATCGGTATCGGGAAGCCAGCCAGGAAGCTGGGAATCGCGACGAGCAGCATCAGAGCGATGGCGCGCAGGGTGCGGCGCTGAGCTGGCGAGCGGGTCATGCGGCGTACTCCTCAAGCAGGGCCTGTACCGAGCGGGCGGGGTACTCACGATCGATCGGGAAAAGCTGGACGCTGCTGTTGTCGACCATCAGCACAAGGCCAGCCTTCTCGGGATCGATGCGCTCGATCTGATCGATCGTCGCCTTGAAGAACGACTCCAGCGCGCTGTCGCCGTCCTCCTGGGCGCGCTGCTGGTCGGCCTTGAGATCCGAAGCCGCCAGAAAGCTGCTCTCGTTGGCACCCTTGTGCAGACGCACGCAGAGTGCCCCCTGGCCGTAGACCTGGAAGCCCTTGTCAAAGAGACGCAGCAGATCCGCGAGGACGACTTCGCAGGCCAGGGTGTTGTATGCGATGGCCTGTTCTTTGTCAGCCTTGCTGGCCTTTTCTTTGATCTCTGGGAAGAAGCGCGAGAGCAGCTCGATCTTGTTGGGACGTGGCATGAATCAAGGAGCAAGCAGTGCCTTGCCGAGGCGATGCTCGGCGTACCAGGCGTAGATCTCGGGCACCCAGCGCTGAATCTGGAGGGCGACAAGATGCATCAGCGCCCGGATCTCCCACTGCGCATCAGTCTTGTGGCGCACATCGAGCAGATGGAACCAGGCCCGCAGATTGGCTGAGACGACAGCGTTCTGGAGGTAGCTGGTGATCAGGACACTGCGGGCGTGCTCTTCTGCGATGCCCTTCTCGCGCAGGCGGGTGTAGTCCAGAGCGGACGAGAGTGCGATCGCGTAGCCCTCCTCGACGTCATCCTCGGTCCATTCATAGGGATCCCCTTGCCGGTCGCGATACTTCCCGGGCGGGCGGACATAGAAGACGTCCTCGATGGGAATCTCACCAGCAGCAGCGAGCTCGATGCGCTTGCCCGAATAGCGCATCGATTGCAGATCGAAACTGACACCGATGCGGTGTGTTCTGAGCTGCATCAGAGTGTTGTGATCCGCCTGAAGAATCAGGGACATTTGTGGATGCTCCAGCACTCCAAAATGCCCACGTCCACCTTTGAGCAAGCGCTTAACCGCGATCTCGCCGCAGCGATCCTCAGGAAGTTGCGTGGTGGGGCAGAAGTCTTCTGCGTAATCGTTGTGCAGTGCGATGTAGATGAGACGCTGCGGGCACTCCGTTGCCGCAACGCGCTCGACTTTGAACGGGGGCTGCAAGGCTCAGTGGCATGAACTGCCCGAGCTTAGTGCCCAGTCGTACGATCTGCAAGCTGTGTCAACCCATTCATGTCTGGTTGCTCAACCAGGCGAACAGGCCCTTCTCTGCGATCTTGTCCGCGTCGGCGCCACTCTTGGGGAACATGTCGGTGTACTTGGGCAGTTTCAGGTCATCCGGCAGGCCGGCGATGGCTTGGCGTGCCGCGTAGGCGACTTCCTGCCCGGCGAGGTTGGCGCCAGCGGTGAAGCGCTGAACAGTCTTGTTCTCGAACTTGTCCACTCCTTCGGCGCCGCTGCGGTAGATGTCGTTGAGTAACGCGCCACTGGTCAGGCTCAGATCAGGCGAGAAGGCTTTGGATCCACTGTCGCGCTGGTATTGGTTCGCGCGGTCATAGGCCTCGCGAGCTGCCATGAGGTCAGCCCCAGGTTCAAGCGGCTTCTTCTCTTCCTGCGGCGCAGCGGGCGCTGCTGCGCTGCCGGCAAAGACATCGCGAGGAAGCGCGATTGGCGTGTAGGTCGTCTTCCCAGGCTTGGTGGAAAACCCATCGCGGTAGCGGGCATAGGTCTTCGGCGTCGTGGTCTTGGCGGCGCCCAAGTAGACGTACCCCTCGGGTAGAGTGGTGTTCCGCAGCCCGGCGATCGCTGCAGGCTCCGAGCCCGTGAGGCTGAGTGGTGAGGCGAATGTTCCGTTCTCGGCGACGAACTTCATCGCGTCACCACTCAGCCCTGCGCCCTGGCCTAGTTGATCAGCGACATAGGAGTGGACATCAGGATTATCTCTGCCGGCCATCCACTGGCGGAGCTCTTCCTCCTCGATAATCCTCCCGCGCTGGCTCGCCGCTGAGGCCATGGACGCTCTCGTACTCTTTCCTCAATGATAAGAAGGACGCCCTGATCAGATTTCGTCTGCTTCAGGTGCATCATCCTCCGCATCGAGCGCATCAATCGATTCGAGGAATTCCCGGGAGATCGGCCCATCGGCGTTCAAGCGGAAATCAAGCCAGAGCTGGCTGTGCGACTCCAGGCGTTCAAAGCGACTTGGATTGCGTTCGCGCAGGGTCTGGAGATAGAGCTGGGTCTCGCTGTTGAGCTTCTGGGAGCTGAACTCCAGGTCAATGCTCTGCAGCCGGCGGTTGTGGTAGTAGTGCGGGACGCCCTTGATGCGGATGTGCAGCGGGTTGCAGCAGGAGCGGTTGTCGCATAGATGCTTGATCGGCAGCCGGCCGATGTCGCCCCAGGTGAACCATGTGGCCACCCGCGCTGCGGAGAACTGCCGACTGGTGTGCCAGTAGCGCGGCACCGGGAAGTAGTCCGTGCCTGAGACGGAGTTGTGCGGACCGTGCCAGTTCCAGCATTCATCGGGATCGGCGACCTCGACCAGGGACCAGAACTCAAGAAACCGCCGCCTGTGTTTGCGGTGGATCTTGTGCACATCGAGGGACACACGACCCTCGGTCAACGACGAAATACAGCGCACGCAGGCATGGGAATCGCTGTAGCGCGGGATGCGGCCATCCTTGCTGCCGATGCAGTGTTCATGGAAGAAGCACAGCGGCCCACCCATGATCTCTGAGTGCAGATTTGGTGGCAGTGCCCAGCGCCCCATCGCGATTCCCGTCCTTGATGTGAATGTATCAATCCGGCACTTTCTCAATGCGGCTGCGCGCATGGAGTGAGGGCGTGCCGGCGTGATCCCATTTCACGTAAACGTACTGACAAGCTGCACCATTGCGCGCGCGCTTGATCTCCAGCTCGGTGACCACGCCATAGCGGCGCGATCCCAGGATCTTGCGGACTTGCTGGAAGTTCGGCGATGAGGGGAGCAGAACATCATCGCCAACACGATCACGCTCGCGCACGCGATCGCCGATCTGCAGTGGATTGATACGACGTGTGGTCATTGGATACGAAGAGGGAAGCCCGGTGCTGCTTTGAAGCGTCCACCAAGCGCGGGGAACTGTTCCTTGGTTGGGCGCACATCGATCCAGTGATCTGGCCAGAGCTCATTGCGTGTGCTGCCTTCGATAACGACGGGTACCAGCGAAAAGCGCGTCCCGATCGCTTCTGGTTTGCCGATGATGAAGCCGGAGCGTCCATCCAGGCGATTGATGACCCGCAGGCCAATCAGAAAGGAACGCATGTCAGGGGTTTTGCGTGCCATGGCTTGCGACTCGCGCGATAAGGGTACAACAGTCAGTCAATGCCTGCCATGTCGGGCAGTTCGTCGTCGTAGCCCTCAAGGGCGGGCTCGATCGGGCCGGTCATCGGGATCTCGGCTACGGCAATGCCGGCCTCGATGAACATGAGCTTGGCGGTGTCGAAGCTCTCCTGCCAGCGCATCGGCATGACGAAGTTGGGGATGACGACCTTGACGAAGCCGGCCTGGATCAACTGCGCTGCGCACTGGCTGCAGGTCATCAGCGGCCAGACGTAGCAGGTGGCGCCATTGAGGCAAACGCCATGGCGAGCGGCATGGCAGACGAGGTTTGCCTCGGCATGCACAGTCATCGCGAGCCGCATGTCGCGGTTCTTCAGGCGGTTGATGTCGTCATTGACGTGCATCGGAATGCCGTTGTAGCCGGCTGTAAGGATGCGCCGTTCACGTACAGCGAGTGCGCCGACTTTGGTGCTGGGGTCTTTACTCCAACCGGCGATGGTTCGCGCCTGTCCGAGAAAGCGCTGGTCCCAATGCTCCGGTGGCTTGGGCGGACGCATTTCAGGAGGGTTGCTCATGCGGTGTGAAACGAATGTTCTGTATAGGATTGGGACACTTGAGACAACAGCGAGACGTGCTGGAGGTCGGTGCCGTAATCGGTGTTGCCGTTGTCGGAGCCCTCTGGCGCATGGCCTTTGCACAGGGCTCGATGCAGCGCGGAATGGACAGCATCCTGCGGGAATTGCAACTGCTGCGCGCTGATCTCAGGAGTGACATCGAGGCCCTGGAAAATCGCGTCATTGATCACGAGACACGGATCCGCGACCTCGAGCGCCGCTAACCGAGCAGGAACCAGAGCACGCCGGGAAGAGCGGTTGGTGCGAGAAAGAGGAGGATCAGCGCCAGGCAGAGGAGCAGCCCCTCAAAGAAGAGCTGCAGGACCAAACGCATCACGGCGCGTCCTCCGGTTGGACGGTCCACGGGGCGCGGAGCTCAATGGAGCTGAAGCCGAGTAGCTCCTGGGCTGCATCGCCGGGCACTGGTGGACGCTCGATCGCAATCACCACGGCGAGCGGGTCAGCGAGATCCCGATCAGTTGAAAGGATTTTTACCGTGGCATCCGGGTTCTCAGCCTGGACCTGAGCGGCGGCATGAGCGATGCGTTCGATGCGATCGTCTTCGAGCCAGGACTCAGCGAGTGCACTGCTCTGTTGATCGACCGATTCGAGGGTTGAGCGGATCTTGAGATCACGCAGCCAGGGCAGGATCCAGCGCAGTGCCAAGGACCAGACGGGGCGGATCCAACGGGGCATGGCGCGCCCGAGGTCGATCAGGTCTTGCTCAAGGCTGGTTTCACCCCCGAAGCGCTCATGAAAGGAGATAGCAGGCTTCATCGTTACCCCGCTGAGACGTCAGATCCGGAGCCGATCTCCTGATTTGCATGGACCTGAGGCCGCCAACCGCTGGCCCAGATCTCCCTGGAGCGGCGGTAGAGCTGCTCGCTGTCCATGCGCCAGTTGGTCAGAGCGCGAGCCAGGTCCTGCTGGATGTCCTTAGCTCCCGGGAAGCCGAGGTAGCGCATCAGGAGCCGAGCGCAGTCCGTGATGTCGTTCTCGCTAGGGCTGGATGCGGCGAGCAGTCGATTGACGATGAGCCGGTCCGCCCCATACATGGGATGGCTGTGATCCATGAACTGCTTGCTATGGCGAGCAGATCGTAGTCCAGATCAGGGGTTTGTGATGCCTGTGCCGTAGTACACCCCGTATAAGTCACGGGTTGCTCGGGGGTTCGTCACGCTCAAATCGACTGCGGGGGAATAGATTTCAGGGAATGTGCCGCATGTGACGCAGAATTTCGTTACCTTTCCTATAGGTCCCCCTTTCTTGGTTCTTTTAAGGCGACCGGACCCATCCAGGTTGTGAGCGAAGTCTAGCGAGATGCAAGCTGTGGGATCTATGCGATGAAGTATCAGCAGTCTCAGGAGGGTTGCGTGGACGCGACCCTTTTCGCGAAGGAATATAGGAAAGCTGCGTCACACAGAGCACAGTCCCCGAGATCCCGCTCACTGCAGGGGATTTGCCCGTGACGAGGGGTACGGCACAAACACCGAAAATCCGGGACTCGTTGCGTCTCACTATGAGACTGAGAGAGCCATGGATAACCGCAGGACATGAAAAAGCCGCCCCTTGAAAAGAGCGGCTTATCAGTTGGTCTTCAGTGTGAGTCTCAGGCCAGTCTCACCCGATCTCATTGATGGTCGGCTTGACCCAGATCCTGCGAACCTCGCCGCCAATCCGGCAGCGTTTCATCTTGTAGCCCAGGGTCTTGAGGGCATCGCTGACAGCGATTCGGACGTTGACGTGCCGGTCTACCGGGATGTCCAGCCAGTCGTACAGGTCGCTGAGGACGACGTAGTTCCGTCCATAGTGGATCCCGGAGCACTTACGGCTCAAGATGTTGACGATCTTGGCTTCAAAGGGATTGTCCGTGCGGAAGTTCTCCAGGTAGGCCTTCATCTGCTCCAGCTCGTCACTACTGAATGTGTGGACGGGGTTGTCCATGTAGGCGCTGTAGGCCGCTGCCCAGATGGAGTTCCTCTCTGTCTTGACCCGATCCAGGTCGATGATCAAGGTTTTGGGGTTGTCGCGGCTAGGGATCTTGCCGGTGATCTTGATCGGCAGGAAGCGGCGGTTGCCGGTGGGGTCCACGAAGAAGTCGTCGCTGTTGGTGGCACCGCACAGGACGAAGGCCCGAGGGAAGTCGCGCTCGTTCTCGTATTTGCGGGCCGAGCGATCGACCGGGATCGAGATCAGGTTCTTGAGTTCCTCGACGTAAGCCCGCTGGAAGTAGCGCTCAGTCTCGTCCAGGACAACGAACCAGCCGGCATGCAGCATGTGGGGCTTCTCTTTGATGGTGCGGATGCCCTGCTGGATCGTTGTGGCCCAGGGATAGCGACCCGGGTCATTCGGCGATGGCGGCGTCAGGTACTGGAAGAAGGTCGACTTGCCGCAGTTCTGACTGCCGATGAGGATGGGCATCCAGTCATGGATGCAGCCCGGTTCGAGGACCCGTGCAACCGCGCCGATCAGGAAGCGCTCGAGGATGACATCGGCAAAGAGTCGCCCGGCTTCTGAACCGCGGGTGAAGGCGGGATTGAGCAGTGGGTCCTCGTTCAGGCCAAGGAGCTCCGAGGCCATGGTCTTGAAGTAGGGGCAGGGCTTGGAAGTGCCCAGGCAGTGGGTCAGGTAGGACTTGACTGGGTGGATGGCGTGCTCCT
>Ga0099846_1000697_pt1 | contig 13739 bp, 20 predicted proteins | sample CB_VirMetaG_FD_78180 | JGI IMG/M metagenome (GOLD analysis project Ga0099846, IMG submission 78180) | Freshwater to marine saline gradient viral communities from Chesapeake Bay - CB_1504_1 Viral MetaG | ecosystem: Environmental > Aquatic > Marine > Coastal | place: USA: Chesapeake Bay... | reverse complement strand
CCGCCGTGTTGCATTGCTTTGACAATAACGTCTACATGCTTATTTTTTTCTTCTATGTCTCTTTAGACTAAAATGGACACAACATGCCCAATCAACATCTTCTCTGCCCCCAGTACAGCATGATATATCGGGAATTAGTTTCCTCCCGCATTCTGGGCACTTAACTTTAGTCTTTAGTACATCTTTAATTTTGGGAGTTGATTCTTTAATGTTGGTGGCGACACTACCAGTAAAAGAACAGTATTTTGATTTGTCGCCCCTCTTTTTCTTCTCACGTTTTGGATAATTTTTCATTCTTTGCATTCCTCATAATAGAGTAGCCCATGATGGAATCGAACCAACGTCTTCTGGATGTAAGCCAGATATATTACCATTATACGAATGGGCCATGAAGTCAGTACGACGGGATTCGAACCCGCATTGTCTTTATTGCATTATGACGGCGGCTAATAGGCCGCTGCGTTTTCCGAGAGGATTCGCATCCCCTATTTTCGCCACGTACTGAGTGCCCCCACGAGGACTCGAACCCCGACCGAAGAGTTAAAAGCTCCATGTTCTGCCAGTTAAACTATAAGGGCTTGTGGTCATCTGCGGCTATCGCCGCTGAATCCGATGCCGGGACATGTTAATAGCTTCCAAGCATAATTTTTTCAGGTTTGTCAGAAACCGCAAACATAATTTTTTCATCATATGATGGCAAAACGCCATCAACGTCTTCAAAGAACTGTACTATTTTTTTCGAATACTCGGGAGAAAATGTTTCAACATCGATACCGTATACTTGCATGACACATGTTTTGATTCCCAACAGTCTTGCAGTTCTCATTTCTTTTAGATTTCTGTAGTTAAAGACAGCCTGTTTATCATAAAAAAATTCAAAATCTTCTTCATTAATCAGAAAACGGTCTGGGTAAACATCATACGTTTCTTTAAATGCTCGTTTTATTAGATGGAATAGTCTAGCTGTTATATCATCAATTAACGCATCATTATCATAAACAATAATGTTATTATGTATACCAATGGATGTATAGTAAATCAGCTTAGTTAAGTCTTTGTCCACTTTCTATCCTTTCTTGAGAAGCGGTGGGCACGGGAATTGAACCCGCAAGGCCAATTAAGACCCCTAGTTTTCCAGACTAGTGTAGCCAACCAATATCTACCTACCCACCAATTGTTGACCCGTAAGAACTATTAAATACCAAGACCAAATAGTAATTGAGAGCAGTATGACAGTTTTTATTTTTTCGAGCATTCCTAACCTTTTTTCTTTACCAGTGCGATCTAGGGGACTCGAACCCCTAACACTGACATGGCAAGCCAGCGTGATACCAATTTCACCAAGAACGCAGTTTAAAGTTACCCCTTTCAGATTCGAACTGAATACATTAGTCTTATCAGGACTAACCCGCCAAACCAGACGGACAGGGGTAATTATATCACCCTTATGGTTCAATTTGAGCGGAAACGACAAGAATTGAACTTGCACCGGTTTTACCCGGAGTTGTTTAGCAAACAACCGCGACAAACCAATATTCGCCTCGCTTCCAGAATCCATCTTATCTCATATACATAGGAACATGGGTAATTCCAAAATGAACACGCTCTGAATAATATCCGTTTGACTCTCCAAGCCACCTAATTACCACAGTTCCCTTGTCAGTAACTAGAGTATAGATAGTCCAAGTATATGATTCGTGTGGAGTATAATCAACGTCTACTGGATCATCGTCGTCCTCACTAACTGCTAACACAGTGCTTCCAATCAATGACTCTAAATCCCCGATAATATCCCAGACATAAACACGCTCACAGCAATCCTGCATATGATACATATTGTATGCTTCATTTCCACATACGAAAATTACCTCGTCATCATACTGCCGAACCTGATCAATCTTCTTTCCGATTAACGTTGAAATATCCATTGCATTTCCTTTCTTATTGAAATTAGTACCCAAGATCGGATTCGAACCGATACGCCTTACGGCACCGGATTTTGAGTCCAGCGTGTCTGCCAATTCCACCACATGGGCTTATAGTACCGGGAGGGAGATTTGAACTCCCACGCCATAAGGCACGAGTTTCTAAGACTCGCATGTCTGCCAATTCCATCACCCCGGCATTTGTTATGTCTCGCAAATAAGCTTAACAACTGTATATGGATTTACTAAACTTTCAGTATAATCAGTTGAAAACTCGAATTTGCAATCTTTTGGATCTAGTTCTAATCTGTTTACTTCATCAATCAGTTCTTGGAGCGTTGTAGCTCCAGAGATTGTATGATAAAACTTGTTTTTTATTTGATGCATTTAATTAATTTCTCATAACTTGGTGTATAATAATGTGACGACGTATACAGGTACTGAAAATCAATTTTGAGGGTTTAAAAATGAAAGCTTTTATTTGTAATTTTTGTGGAAAAGAATTTACAAGAACAGATAGTGATTCACATAAATTTAAAACAGGTCAAAGGGAAAACATTTATTGCTCCCACAAGTGTTTTAGCAAAAAAAGATCAAAAGAAGGAAGCGTTGAAATTAATTGTGGGTTTTGTAACAAACTTCTTATAAAACAGAAAAACGAGGTTAAAAAAAGTAAAAGCGGTAAGGTTTTTTGCAACAGATCTTGTATGGGCAAATACCATAACGCGAATAAAAAACATGGATCAAAAAGATCTAAGTTAGAATTATACATACAAAACCAATTAACTAACCAATATCCTAATTTAGAAATTTTGTATAACGATATTTCCGCAATAGGTTCTGAACTCGATATTTACATTCCCTCTTTATGTTTAGCTTTTGAGCTTAACGGGATATTTCATTATGAGCCTATATTTGGGGAAGATAAGTTAAGTAAAACGCAAACTAATGATCAAAGAAAATTTCAGGCATGTATAGAAAATAACATTGCTTTGTGTATAATAGACACTTCACATCAAAAATATTTCAAACAAAAAAGCTCTGATAAATTTTTAGAAATCATTTTAAGCATAATAAACGAAAAACTAAGCAGCGTATAGGGGAATCGAACCCCTGCCTCGAAATCGACAGTCTCGCGTGCTTCCATTACACCAATACGCCAAAAAAAAGAAGCTGCCAGCAACTACTACACATGCTGGTTCTTTCCAGAATTTTAAACCGGCTCTGGCCCATAGAGGGGTCTAGTGACATATTTCTTATCCGATACTTGAATCAATTTTGCTTGCGACAAAATCATTCTAACTTACTGACCAGCTTTGTCAATCGTTTTCTCGGGAAATTCAGCTTCAGTACCGCCGACAGGACTCGAACCTGCATTGGGATTTCTCCCCCGGTTTAAGAGACCGGTGTACAACCAATTATACCACGACGGCATGTAAAAAAAGCACCCGACGAGAGAATCGAACTCTCTAAGCAAAAGTTTTGGAGACTTTTCGCAGTACCCACCTGCTGATCGGGTGTGTTTAGCAGCCAGAGAGAGACTCGAACTCCCATACCGTTCTAGACGGACTACACGAAGTTAACAGCTTCGTCGCTTACCTAATTAGCGTATCTGGCTTTATACGAAGTCATTTAGATGGGATTCGAACCCATATCTCCCGGCTTGCCGCCGGACGTGTTTCCGTTACACCACTAAACAATTACCAACAACTATCAGTTTGATCAGAACCTATTTTGTTGATAATTACCTATTGATCAGATAGGTGTTTTTATTAAAGCGGTGATGATAGGAATCGAACCTACCCAAGAAACCGGTATTCTTGCCATTACTCACCAGTCAAGCAGACGGGAATCGAACCCGCACGGCTACTTTATTCACCACTAGTTTCCAAAACTAGTACAGCAAACCAATATCTGACTCTGCCTATTGTTAATTATGTTGTTTTTGCCAATACCCCCTCGTAGGTTTCTTAATATTGTATTTTTTACACCACTTTTCTACAGCTTTGTCTGAGACTCCAAATTCTTCAGCTAATTGCGATGTGGGTTTTTTCCATACTAACTTTTCCAACTCTTCTTTGTTAGGCCATTGAATTCTATTTTGCCGTTCTATAGTACACGGCCTACAATATGTACCCTTTTTCCAAACATTAGATTCACATTTTATACATTTATATTTGGCACCGGCTGTATTATGCTTCCTATTTTTCTTGCATTGGTCAGTTTGAGAATGACAGTTGGGACAAAGAAAGCGTAAATTTTTTGGTCTATTGTCTTGCCAGTTTTGATTAATATGATCAATGTGTAAAGTTATAGATTTACCATTCCATTGACCATCGTTACCACAACTTTCGCATTTGTATTCTCTCCCGTATTCAATTAAGCCTCTTTTTAGAATGGAGTGTTTTGTTCTTCTTCCATTAGTTTCTATTATCAATATTTGTTGCCAAGTTTTTTTGTTAGATCTATTTTTAGACGCATTTCCTTTTTTAAAATGAGAAACGTCTATCTTGTATTTTTTAATGTTTTCTTTTAAATATTTGTAGCTAGATCCGCTAACACTGAGATTTAAATATTTAAATACTTGTGCATATGACAGACTTTGTTGCACAGCTTCTACTAATTCTTCTTTGGTGTATGTATGCATTGATCCCCTCCTTATCTTGAACCAAGATATTATACCCCATTCGAACCCTCAATCAGTTATAAATTGACATTAAAATTTGAGTTTTTGTAGAAAAAGTGACACTAGGGGGAGTCGAACCCGCCAACTTTACTTTGAAAGAGTAACGTCCTTACCATTAGACCATAGTGCCGTTTTCGATTTTTTTAATACAGGAACAAGAAATCGAGCCTTTCCAGAACTTCCCACTATTTTAGTGGACGTGTTTATTAGGCACGCTGTGGGTAATCTCTGTATAAAGTCACGAACCAAGGAATTAAACCCCGACTCCTCCCCTATCTGGAGAGTGTGCTATCGTTACACCAATTCGTGTGGTTTCGGCACCCTTCAGTCATGAGCCAAAGGGACTGATCAGATTTAGCCGAGTGACGAGATACGGAATCGAACCGCTTAGCTCAAGAGCATTGGTGTTACAGACCAATTCTGATCCCACTCAGAAGTCTCGCCATTGTATTATTCCAACTTAGTTGTTCCATCTTCAACTTCTGCATGACAGTTTGCACACAGTATTACACACTTTTTCATTTCTTTTTCAATATCAGACCATTTTCTTCCCTCTCCACACGCCCATCCTATATTGAATTTTTTATCTTTAGGATCAATATGATGAAAGTGTAAAGCATTTGGTGTTTTATTGTACCCGCAAATTTGACATTCAGATTTTTCTTTTATTTCTCGTACCTTGTTTCTTTTTGCTTGTTTGCCGTTTGCAACTCGTTCCTTATGCTTACTATTTCCTTTTAAGTAATTCTTGATGTATTCATTGTAGCATAATCGACACTCGTGTCTTCTTTTTCGAGTTTTTCCTCCGCTTGAGTTGCTTACTTGCCGTATGGGAAAATCGTCAACATGTTTTTCTTGATTGCATTTTTTACAAAATTTAGTCTCTTTGGCCATTGTTACCCCTTTGTGTAAAATATACTGTCTCAGTATTATATACGCCAAAAGGTCTTATAAGCTGTTAAATTTGCGATTTTTTAAAAAAGTACGGAGCCTGCGATTCGAACGCAGTTGAGAACCTTTATAAGAAGCTCTAAGATCACCAACCTTCCGCTCCGCATGTAGTGTGGATGGACTTTCTCGCTTACTGCCCTGTCCACACTTTTATTTTACCACTTGTTTTTCAGTTGTCAAGGATCGTTTTTCTGGTTTCCCAGATTTTTGAGCGGCGGGTAGGCGAATCGAACGCCTTCGGCTTTTTCAAACCGGCTTCTGTTTTCGAAACAGACACATTACCTCTCTGTCAACCCGCCTTTTAAGTGGAACCCGAGGGAGTCGAACCCTTCTACAAACGGATTTGCAAGACCCGTCGCCAGTCCCGCTGGTGATCCCATTTAAATCGTGTCGTAGACACAAAAAAAAGGCTAGGAAAACTTTCGTTCACCTAGCCTTGTACTCATTTGGTGAACGTATTATTAGCTTGGACCATTATCAACGGCATACGCAAAGAGTCCGCGAATGACTGAAGATAATTCAGACACTTGATGCCATTCGGGTTTTCTTGTTATATTACTCATTGATACAAACCTTTAATACGTTAAAAACAATATAGCTCTACACATTTTTCAGTAAGAATTTAATCACGGAGGTTGTGCGGGCCTCCCTCGTGAACTATATCTAAATATCCCCGCACCGATAAGTAGCGAAAGTATGGAGTTGAACCATATTTGGATTAGCTTATGAGGCTAACTCAGATACCGACCTGCCCTCCGCGTCATGTCTACATTATTATACTCCTAAGAAGAGGATTTTGTAGAGAGTTTTTTACATTTTTCTTGAATAGCGATTGGGATCGGCCAATCCGTTATCCAGACGCGATACGGAGGTTGTATAATCCCCGTAATCATCGCGGCAAACAACTCTTCCATCTTCTAGGTGTTCGACAACCATAGATTTGTGTGAACCAAACCTTGATGGAGTCGTGATTTTTGTCAACTTGCCCTCATGCTTAACAGCAGTATTGTACTTCGCCATTGCTATTCTCCTACGGTGAAATCAAGAAAAGAAAAAGGGATAGAACTAAAACGGCAATCACAAAAACGCCCACAATCTTTACTAGCAAAACTGACGGATTAATATGAACGCGGTAAAAGTCGGTCAGTTGCTGATCTGCCTCTTTTTGAGACAGACCAGTTGCCTGAAGCTGATACATAGCCTGCAACTCATTGAGTGAACCATTGTGATATTTAGCACAAATGTCGTAGACAATATGATCGTTCTCAAAGGTTCTCATTCTTTATTCCTTATGATAAGTTTTAACAGAAGTTCTGGGCTTGAAAGCATTTCCTCAACGGGATGGCTTTCTTTTTTTCTTGCCTCAAACAAATATCCAGACAACGGATGATCCTTGACTGCAAGTGCGAACCGCTTGCGATTTTTAATATCTCCATATGAAAACCAGATGTTGTCTAGCTCTTCCTTCATTTTATCAACAAACGCCTTGATTTCAAGCGTTTGCTCTGAAATTTCTGGAAAATACTGCAAGACCTCATCTTCTTCGCCCTTCAAGATAAAAGGGAGAATATTCTTTGGATGAAGGATGTTACCGTTATTGTTTAGTCGATGCAAAGCAATATACTCTGCGGATTTGATTTTAATACGACGGTCATGAATGTCTCGCAATACAAGACCCTCGAACGTTTTGTCGTTCTTAACCAATTCCTCAATATAACGCTGTGCATCTACTTCGTTACCAAAACCATTAACTTCTGGTAGACAAGCACCAATCCAAGAGGTCTCATTTGAAACGAATGAAGGACTGCATTCATTTGATCCATCAAAACATGTCAACAGGTACGCCGTTGGCTCTTTGTAATCACGCACAATCTTATTATAACGAGAACAAAGTTCGAAACAATAAGTATAATGTGGGTGTAGATTCAGTTCCCAGCCCGGCAAGGCAATTGTGAACAAATCACGCCAAGACATGCCGGAATTATTAACCTCTCCATCACCAAATGAATTACGTGTGTTTAGATGCCATTTATCATTCCATCGATACACGATGATTAAAGATCCATCTTCCTTATGGTATCCTAAACAATCCTCCCACACAAACTGATTCTGTTCTTTTGGGTATTCACCCAAATTGAAGAATCGATCAAAAGCACGAGCAATTAGCGGCCAGCCATCTTTGTGAGTAACTAGACCGCGACACTCGCGGACGAAATCGGTAAATCGATGATTATAAGAATCGATCTGGTCATAGTTTAAGATAACTCGACCGTCTTCATGACAGTTGCTTTTAATTCCATACTTCGACTCAAGTTCCTGTAGGGTTACACCAGACCGAAGCATTTCCAAAATCTTCATTACTTAATTCCTAAATAATTGACTTCTCCAAGCTTTCCCTCAATTGTAGCATGTCCTTCGAATCTGTCAAACATTTTCTGGATAGTTTCCAGCGGAACCCCGTGAGAATTCCGTTTGGCACACTCCTGAACATTCCACGCCCAACTGGTATTCGGGTAAACAAGTGTTACCCCATAACCATTATTTCGGGCTAAATCAATATAGGCTTTCATCTCTTTTAGGGTTGTGTTCGTATTGTCTACGACGATATTGCGAACATGCTTTTCCATCGCCGTAGCAACACGATCACGATTCCACCTATGGGCTTTTGCAAGATATTGCGGCTGAAAATTATAGACACCGTTTTCATCCAACCAATGATCATCGGTTGAGAAGATAAAACAGTCGCTATTGTTCACTTGCAGAAACTTGCGTAGCTTATTAGCAGCGTAGGTTTTGCCAGAAGATGGTAAGCCCCTACAGATAAATAAATTTTTCTCATACATCGTAATCATTAAACCTCTTTCTATATTTTTCCATAAAAGTAATTTGTTCTATATTTTTTTTTATTAATGAGCGATCTACCTGAACATCTATTAGGCTATATTGTAAATTATTTGCATCACAATATTTTTTTGCTGCATCTACTTTTGCTTTAACACTAGGGGTTTCCCATAACTTCTTTGGCTTTATTTCTACAATTATAGAACCATTAATTATAAAGTCTGGTCTATAGGTTCGATCTTTTCCATGAAATTGATATGGTATTGATATATTTTCAGCACTTTTCCAGTCGATGCAATTATTATCCATTTGGATCATGTAGCATACTTCACGTAATGATCTAAAAAACTTTCCTTTATACCATCCCTTGTATCCATTTCCAGACCCATTCGGGGATGGCTTATTATACATTGGATTTTTTTTACCGCTTGAAGCTTCTCTATTTTTTTGTTTTTTCTTGTCTAATAAATGACTGGCTTTCTTTTTGCCATATTTTTTTTCCCATATTTCATAGAATGTTTTTCCATGCATAGGGTTGTTTTCTCCTGTGTTTAGCCTCCTTAGCTTTTCTTTTGTTTTTTCTGAGTGCTTACTTCCTATTTTAGAAGAACTAATTTTTGACTTTGCTTCTGGAGAGTGATTTTTCCCAAAGAAAGCATTATTTTTTCCTGTGTTTTCACCCTTTGTTGCAAAACGGGATATAAAACCAGAATCGCGACTAGCACATGCTCTACATTTTGAGTTTTTTTTATTAGCTGTATAGTATCCGCTTTGTGACTTATATTCTAAAATTTTTTCGCATATTGGGCATTTTCTTGTTAACATTAACTTACTCCAGCAGAAAGGTATATTTAATCCGGTTAAACCGCCTATTAATAAATACACCATTTTAAGTTTTAGGAGTAGGTTATTGTATCATATTACCATCCCTTCAGATCACCACTATGATGATCGCTTACAAAAATATCAGTATTCATGGCAATCTTGAACAGTTCACTAAAAGCTACTGGTCGAAAATTCCATCGTGGATTGTCAACGCCAACATCAAAAATCCTACCACGAGTAAAATCAGAATGCAGGTGATTATGACAATTGCCGGTTAAATGAACTTTGCCCATCCTTCTCATAAAAAAGTTTTGGTTGTGAGTCTTGATGCACCACACAAATTCATTTTGAACATTTTCAATAGAGTGTCTTTCATCTAGCTTTTGAATATTATTAAATTTAGATGGATACACGGAAAGCTGATATGATGGATTAGAACTAAATCCATGAACTCTCTCATGCTTTGTTGCACCGAATCCATTCTGAATAGCAATCATTTGAAGCTGATCAATTTCACCCTCTTTTGAGGAATAGATAATATAACCCTTTCCATTTTTATTACCATCAGAATGTGCATATGCTTCCAGAAGAATTTTAAATTGTTCCTGATTTATATCATCTAATTGTGGATCATTTCCTTTGATCTTAAACTTCGATAGTTCTTCAGGAAGATAAAAATTAAAAGAAACATATTTGTCGTTCTTTAGTTCCTCGAAGTCTAAATCAAGTTTCTTTAATACAGATCTTAGATATTTCTGTTTGTGGTCTTTTTTAATCCTAATACGTACTAATTTAGTATCATTTTTTACAGAACCATCAGAGGAAATAAGGACGTACAACTTAATAAGATCATTGCTTAATTTGATGCCAGATTGATTAGTGTGGATTCCACACCTTTTGAATTTAGCCGTTTTTCTTTTAAATAAGTCTTGAGCAGATATTTTATGCACGATATGATCAGATTGACCAAAATGAATCATTGTATGATTAGAAGTAACCCTTAGATTAATAGATTTTCCTTCATGTGTATACATATCGCCAATATAATCAAATGATAATACATCTTTTACAGTATCGTCAACAATTTTTCCCAATTGCTGACTATATGTGGGTAATGGCTCACCAACAATAATTTGATCATGTTTTTTCCATCCAGAATATGTAAGAATTTCTGTTTCCTTATCTACACAATGTCCGTGTAGCATGATGCTACCACGACCGCTTTCATTCCAGCTTGCCAATGGGTAATGCATCATACAAATAAGCTTCTTGTCAAACCGGAACTCGTTGTAGTGTCCGGTCCAAATAAACATGTCGCGATTCTTCCATGCATTCTTGTCATGGTTTCCAAAAATATGAGCAATGTTTCGGCAATTAATCAGGTTACGAAACTTCCTTGCCTTATCTGGACCACCAAAAGCCCAATCACCCATACTAATTAGAAGATCGTTTTCACCAACAGTCTCATTAATATTTTCAATTAGCGTATTGGTCATTTCAATTGGATTATCAAACTGTCGATCAGCACCACGATCCCAGTCAGTGCTTCCAGCACAAATATTCTTGTGGTAAGCATGTAGATCACTAGTAATGAACAGGCGTTCAAAACAAATATCATCTTTGAATGGATCAAAAAAGTTAAACATTACGATATCCCAACTTTAATTTCTGTTAAAATAATTCCTAGTAGGTTTTGACCCCAACGATATATGTTACCATCTTTTAAAGCGTCCTCTTCTGAGAATCCAATTCCCCAAATCCTATCGGTTGGTGACGCCTCGACCAAGATTTTATCTTCGGTTCTCAAGAGTGCAAGTCGAATGTCTTCATTTTCGTCAATTTTGTGCCAGCATCCAGTGAAAACAATCTGTTGACAAACAGAATCCCAAACTTCTGGATCAAAATTTTTAACCTTACGACCAAGCCGCTTCTGTTCTCTTGGGGACTCAGTTTCCATAATGGCATCTAGTGTTTCTTTATCCTTAAACAATTTCGCTTTATGAGCCATCATAAACTGTTCGACACAATTATAACGAACGCCTCGATACCAAAACGGCGAATAATGCCAATTAGAAAACGGTGAAGCTGTTCTATAAAAAAAGTGATAAGATTTATTCATTCAGCCATTCCTCTAAGTTGTCACAAGCATTTTTTAGTTTAGAAAATTCACCAATTCCCTTATTACAAAACGCATTATTGCGAATATGTTTAAGGAAGTGATGAAAAAACGGATATTCGGATTCAATCTTTTTATGGGCATGTTCTGCAATCTTAATCACTTCTTCAAGGTTATACATGACCGGAGTTGAATAGACATTAAAGTCTACTTTTGAATCATGAAGTCCAATAAATCCGCCGGTACAAGAAAAATACAGTTCCCATCTCAAAGTGTATTCACGTGAATAGTCTTGAAGGAAACTGAGATTCGACATTGGATTTTTCATGACTGCTTTCCTTTTTTCTTGATTGTACCACCGGATCAGCGGTTGTCAAGACCAAAAGCCGATAAAGTGTGCTGAAAAGGCGACCCTTCAAGATTTGCGACCTGCTGAAGCATGGCGTCTGCAATTTCTCTAGTTTCTTGTTGTGCGTCCGTTTTTAATCTAAGTTGCCACATGTGTATAAAAGCGGCTAAAGATCCGGTCCAAATAAACTGGGTGTTAAGACATAGTGGTAAAATCATTCTAGCCTGTTCTTTTGCTACACCAGCTAAGCATAATTTATTATACAGATCTGCACATTGGTCAACCAAATCATCAATTAATTCACAAAATTTTAAATTGTCGGATGTGTTTAATACGCCAGCACTTCCCTGTTTTGAGTCTTTCGATTGCAGTCTTAACTGTTTTGGTATGTAATAAGAGTCTGAAAAATCAACATATCTTCCTGATATAGAATTAGCCGTTAGTCCAACCTGATGTTTAAACAATTGACGTTCAACAAAAATCGGGCACTCAATCCTAAATTGCAATTGAGGATGCCTAAATGGAGATGTATGATTGTGCTTAACAAGATATTTAATTAGTTTTTCATCACTTAAGTCAAATATTGTTTTATTTTTACCATAGGAAACTCTAGCAGCATTAACTACCATTAGATCGTTTCCAAAAAAATCTATCAACTCACTTTTCATTATTGATCCTTTTTTAATTTATATTGTTTTGTTTTATGATCGAATATTATATCACCAGATCTAACTAAATCAAAGGCAATTGATGTAAGCTGATGTTCTATCATTCTGTGCTCGCTAGTATTACTGCATAAGACTAAATTTTCTATATTGTTGTTTAATTTATTTCCGTCTATATGATGCACTTGCTCTCCGTTGTTGCCGCGTTCAGTTTTTAATTCTCTGCCTATATGCTCTTCCATTACAACAACATGTGCCCTTTTGTATTTCTGTCTTCCTGACGGATGAAATTCATTCTCACATTTAAGCATTTTATATCCGTCTGTAGAAATATATTCCCCGCCATTCCATCTGGCATGATTGTTTCCGCATTTGTCTGGCCTTTTAATGCCTTTTTGGGTTTCAATGCTACAACAATTTAGACAATAGTTTGTTTTTCTTTCTTGATGCTTGTAAAAATCAATTTCTTTTTCTACTCCGCATGATTCGCATTTAAACAGTGCTGTTTTTCTTTTTCTTTTTCTGGCGTATTCGTTACGGCATTTTTTACAATGTCTAGATATTCCGTCTCGCGTACTTTTGTCACTACCAAACTCAGAAGTATTTTTTTCAACACAGCATTTATTACACTTTTTCATTGCTTCTCCGATACATTTTGATGTAATTAGTTTACCTACTAATGTATACACCAAAACTAATGGTTTGCGTTAAAACATTTCCTTTGCTGTATTTTCAAAATTTATGATTTCTCCAATTTGTTAGGAATTACCGTCTGGTCATCGTCGAAAAAATGAAGACTAGGACAGTATAGCACGCTGGATTCGATTACGCAAGCCCGATACAGAGAAACTTTGATAAAAACCCCAACTTTTGTTGAGAATCTGTCGCCAATTTTTAAATCTGAAAACTTCATAGGTGGCCCTTCCTCAATAAATTTCATTTATCAACTCCTTCATCATGTATCTGCTTAAAAAGACCGTTAGGAACATTGATTAAAAAACAGTTATAACCATCGGCAGCACCATCGCTCCATACATGGATACGTGAACTTTGTGTTTTCTTGTCTTTTTCTACTGATAAGACACCAAACGGAACAGGGTCAATCTGTGCCGCTCTTGTATTGTAGTGACCATCAAATCCACCCCCTTCTTGTTTTAATACCCAAGTACGTTTATGAAATTGTATTTTGAAGTTGTATTTTTTGATATTCTCAATAAGAGAATCATTTGAAAAGTAATCTTGATTACTCATTAATAACCTCATAAATCTTAACTAAGGCTTCTATTACTTCCTTGTCTCTACAAATAACCCCGCCGATAGAGACCCAATCGTGATATTCTTTTTCTCCAGACAGCATAAGCTTTGACATATCTATAGACTG
>Ga0099846_1000694_pt1 | contig 13753 bp, 15 predicted proteins | sample CB_VirMetaG_FD_78180 | JGI IMG/M metagenome (GOLD analysis project Ga0099846, IMG submission 78180) | Freshwater to marine saline gradient viral communities from Chesapeake Bay - CB_1504_1 Viral MetaG | ecosystem: Environmental > Aquatic > Marine > Coastal | place: USA: Chesapeake Bay... | reverse complement strand
TGAGGGCTTGGAAAGCGATCCGGTGCGGATAGTGACCCAATATTGGACATTTGATGGGCAGATGGTTGCCGAAGATGATCCTTGTAGCCCGCAACCCTATAGCGCTAATGCAGCGGAGCAAGATATATAAATGTCTGATTTCGATATGCTGGTCATCTCTTGTCGTCAGCTTTGGCACAGCTCATCCTATAGTGCCTCACCAGAGAGGATGGCCGAGTTTGTCCAGACTTCAGGGGGTCGGGTTATGCCTCGATATGAGAGGGGGCTAAAAGAGGCGATAGATTCACATCTGCCCAGCGATCAGCACCCGCAAGACAATACGCATCTCTGGCTGTTGGGACACTATTTCTGGAGTGCCGAGGTCGAGGCTGATCGGGTAATGCAAAACGTCTTTAAGGCTAGATTGTTCTGTTTGATCCACCAAGAGCTTCAACTGCTCGACAAGCCGGACAAGTGGAAGGCCAAGACATCGAGGATCATTGCCCGCGTATTAGAAGAGGCGCGCTATCTCAGCCCTCCGGATATGTCAGCGACAAGGAATGATCTCTACACCATTGAGCAGAAAGAGGTGTTCACCCAGGTTTCAGCGGGCAACTATCAGCGGGACGCTCGGCAGCACTGGGAGTGGGTTTATAGTGTGGTTGGTGAATGGGAAAGGCTGGCATTAGTGCCGGTCTGTGAGTGGATGAACAATCTGAAGGATAGGGTGGCTTAAAAATTTCCTTCTAACGCACCCCGATACCGAAATCATTAGATGCTTAATAACTTCGGTAACTTTACACTTTATGGGTTGACAGCAAAAGGCAAAAAATGTATCTTACATACGTTGATCGACTAATCCTCGTTTAACAAAAGCCACTCCCTAGATGTAAAAAAGGTGGCCGTTCCTGGGAGACCTATCAGGAAAACTCTAAGCCTCGGATGCCGCAAGCAACCGGGGCTTTTTCCTGTCGCTGTATAAATAAACACACTGTATGGATTGACAGTAAATGACGAACAATATACTATATATCCCTAGTATCTAATTCCGAGCATGGAATCTAACAGCCGCCCCTCAAGGCGGTTTTTTTGTGTCTAAAATTAAGGATCAGAAATGGATGTATCAACTTGGAGCATCGTGGTTTCTGTCCTTGTAGCGGCAACAAGCATCATCTGGCAAGCATCACGGATCAAAGCGAATGTTGACACCCACGGCAATGCCATTGGTGAGCTGAAGCGCAAACAAGACGCGCACGAGCAAGCAATCAAGGAACACCACGGGCGCATCTCTAACCTTGAGGGGCAAAGAAGAAGTGGCTGAATGTCTGATGTTGGCCAAAGAGCTGATAGAGGCCCATGAAGGCCGTAGACACTTAGCTTATGAAGATCATTTAGGAAACGTCACCGTTGGAGTAGGTCGCAACCTGGACGGGAAGGGCTTAACCAATAACGAAATAGACATCCTATTGATGAACGACCTCATCGAATGCTTTGACGATCTGTCCAACTTCAGGTGGTTCACACAAGCCAACGAATCACAACAGTCGGCCTTTATTGATTGGCGCTTCCAGTTGGGTGCGGCAGGGATCAGGAAGTTCAAACAGACCCTTATATATCTCGATCATGGCGACTACACCCAGGCAGCCAAAGAGATGCTGAATTCGGTATGGGCCAATCAAACACCAAACAGGGCGCGTGAAGTCTCTCGCCTTATTGCTGGGTTATAAGTTATGCCATTTCTAAACGAGCTAACACTGAGGCCAACAGATGGGGACAAGTGGCAACTCTTGGATCATCTGGTGTATGAAACCACTGATGACCGCTTTGTGGTTGTGTCTCCTAATTTTCAGACTGACCTTGCTAGTATTCCTCGTCCTCTGCGTTTGTTCTATCCAATTCACGACAGGCATACACGCGCGGCTGTTGTACATGATTTCCTGTACTGCACCCAACACATTGAAGGTGTGGCTATTACTCGTAAGGAAGCGGATCAAATCTTTTATCAAGCGATGAGGGAGCTGGGCGTGAGATGGAGTAAGGCTAAGACTATCTACTATGCCGTTAGAGTTGGCGGCTGGGCTTCCTGGTAGTGCCACACGCTGCACCACATCACGCAACACCCAACAATAAAACAAAGAAACATGACGCCAGACTGACATCCACACAGCGTGGCTATGGTCACAGATGGCGCAAGGCTAGGGGGGATTTCCTCAAGGTCTATCCACTGTGCATTATATGTAGGGATAAAGGACGAGTAACCTCAGCCAATGTGGTTGACCACAAGACCCCACACAAGGGCTGTAAGAGCCTGTTTTGGGACGTTACGAACTGGCAGCCACTATGCAAGCAGTGCCACGATAGAAAGACTGCTACGGAAGATGGTGGCTTTGGGCGCTAGTTATGAGAGGGGAAGGGGGGGTTTAAAGTCTAAGCCCTCAATTTATTTTACCGTTGCGCCCAGAGATCTTTTATATATGCAATTGGACGTTTTTAGAATGGCTAGAAAAGCACTACCGACACAGCTCAAGATTGTGAAGGGGACAGCGCAGAAGTGTCGCATTAACACAGCAGAACCTAAGCCAACATCGAAGCTCCCTACTTGCCCCACATGGGTCAGCACTGAAGGGAAAAAAGAATGGAAGCGGCTCTCGAAAGAATTGATAAAAACCGGCGTGGTCACTGGATTTGATTTCATCGGTTTAGCTACGCTTTGTAATATGTGGGGCGAATATGTTGATGGCGCAAAAGGCGCGACCGATCCGGTCAGTGTTGCCCATATTACTCAAATGAGATTGTACCTGGTTGAATTTGGCATGACCCCAAGCAGTCGCAGCAAAGTACACGCTGGCGAGGGTGATAAACCGAAAGACCCGTGGGATGATTTCTGACCCACGTTGAGAAATCCAACGCTTATATTGAAGCGGTTTTAAGTGGCGAAGTTCCAGCCTGTGAATATGTTATCCAGGCTTGCCAGCGACAGAAATATGATCTAACCAACCCACCCGAAGGCTTTAGCTTTTCAGAACAAAGGGCCGAGAGGGTTTGCCTATTTGCCGAGCTGATGCCCCATATCAAAGGGGAGTGGGCTGGGACAACTATCACCCTCGATGGGTGGCAGTCGTTTGTTCTGTCCACGGTGTTTGGGTGGATTGACAGCCACGGCTATAGGCGATTCAAAACAGCCTATATCGAAGTGCCTCGCAAGAATGCCAAAAGCACATTATCTAGCGCGGTTGCTCTCTATTGTCTGGCGGCTGATGGTGAAAGCGGGGCCGAGGTTTACAGCGCGGCCACCACCAGGGACCAGGCGCGTATCGTTTGGCAAGATGCGAAGCGCATGGTGGAGAAGTCTCCAGGCTTGCGATCAAAGTTTGGGGTTAAGACTTCAGCCCATTCTATTTATGTAGACAACACAGCCTCATCAATGAAAGCCCTATCGAGAGATCAGGGCGGCAACCTCGACGGGCTTCATGTCCATTGTGGAATCATTGACGAACTACACGCGCATAAGACCCGCGATGTGTTTGATGTTATCGAGACAGGAACAGGCGCAAGACGGCAGCCGTTGTTGTGGTTGATTACTACCGCCGGATTTAATCGGGCGGGTATCTGTTACGAGCAGCGCAGTTACACGCTGAAACTGTTGTCGGGTGCGGCAAAGGATGAGGAATACTTCGGGATTATTTACACCATCGACAAGGATGATGACTGGACTGACGAAAGCGCATGGGCGAAGGCGAACCCCAACTGGTGCGTTTCCGTTAATCCAGACGACATAAGACGCAAAGCACGAAAGGCAATGGAAACCGCCAGCGCGGTGAATAACTTCCTGACCAAGCATTTGAACGTTTGGGTGAACTCTGCCACAGCCTGGATGGATATGCGGGCGTGGGACGACTGCGGCGATCAACGGCTATCCATTGAACAATTCCAGGGAATGGATTGCCATATCGGTGTCGATCTAGCAACTAAGACAGACATTGCAGCGGTGAACATCACCTTCAAGAAAGACGGTGAATATTACGGCTTCAATCGCTTCTATTTACCTGAAGATGCCGCCAGTGAGGGCAGAAATTCACAGTATTCAGGGTGGGGGAGAAGCGGAAAGCTCATCCTCACACCAGGGAACGTGACCGACTTTGCTCTCATTGAGGCTGACATTCGGGATTTGGCGAGCCGGTTCAGAGTTTTGTCGGTGGCCTATGACGAATGGCAAGCCCAATACCTGGCGAACAATCTGATGGCAGACGGTTTGCCGATGGTTAATTACAGAATGACAGTGCAAAACATGAGCGAACCCATGAAGGAATGGGAGGCGCTGGTCTTGCAAGGCAAATATCACCACAGCAACTGTCCGGCGATGACCTGGATGGTTTCAAATGTTGTCGCGCACCTTGACGCAAAAGAAAACATCTATCCGCGCAAGGAATTTCCTGAGAATAAAATTGATGGGCCGGTTGCCCAAATAATGGCGATGGGTCGCTGGGTCTTGGAAAAAGACTCCGGCGGTCTTGACGACTTCCTCAATAATCCGGTTTTATTATGAATCTATTTTCAAAAATCCTCACAGCCTTTGGGGTTGGGGGGCTGGCGAACAAAGAAACGGGCGCTCAGTATAGTGGTCCCGCCTCGCGAGGCACTGAAACCGGCATCACTGTATCAGATGAACGCGCCATGCAAGTGTCGGCGGTCTGGTCGTGCGCTCGGTTAATCACTGAAACTGTCGGTTCTTTGCCGCTGGGACTGTATGAACGTACAGGTGACAGCCGTGAGCCGCTATCTCGCGACCATTATCTTTATCAATTACTCCGGGTTAGCCCGAATCAATACATGAATCCCCAAGAATTCCGCGAGGCTATGACCTTGCAGTTGGTTTTGTGGGGCAACGCTTATGGGCTGATTGACAGAATAGGCAACAGGCCGGTTTCTATTATCCCACTAAAGCCAGAACACATGACGGTTGTCAGGGACGAGACAGGACTCACCTATCACTACTCAACAAACAGCGGGGTGGTGGTCTATACCGCTCGATCAATTTTCCATCTCAAAGGGTTCTCTGTTGACGGCATTGTCGGCTTGTCTCCGCTGGCTTATGCCCGCCAGGTGATGGGCGTCACTGTAGCGGCTGACAAGTATGCTTCCAAGTCGTTTGCCAATGGTGGCAGACCTACCGGCGTTATCACTGTTAGTGAGTTTCTAAACAAAGAACAGCGCGAGAAGGTGCAGGATATTTATGAGGGCGTAGTCGAATCGGTTGAAGATAATTTGGCCAGGGTTCGGGTGTTAGAGGGTGGCATGAAATACGAGCCAATTTCTATCCCGCCAGATGATATGCAAATGCTGCAATCGAGACAGTTTCAACTTGGCGAAATAGCCAGAATTTTCCGCATTCCTTCCCATTTAATCAACGACTCCGAGAAGGCGACAGCCTGGGGTTCGGGGATTGAACAGCTCAACATCGGATTTCTTCAATATACATTGCGCCCCTATCTCACCAGATGGGAAGGCACGATTGACAGCTCACTGGTTCAGGTTAAAGACCGCAGCTCGGTAGTCGTTGAACACAATGTTGAAGGACTGTTGAGAGCCGACAGCGCGGCAAGATCAGAATTCTATTCCAAGATGGCGCAAAACGGATTGATGACGCGGAACGAAATCCGCAAGAAAGAAAACCTACCGTCAATGGTTGGCGGTGATGATTTAACGGTGCAAGTCAACCTGACACCCGTTCAAGATTTGGAGAAAGACAATGCTCAACAAACTTAGCACATCATTAGAGCAATGTGAGATCAAATTCGATAAAGCTGGTGGTGGCATTTTTGAGGGCTACGCATCCAAATTTGATGGAAACGACAGCTACAACGACACGATTATCAAAGGCGCATTCGCTCAGACGCTCAAAGACAGAAGCCGTCCTCCCTCTATGCTTTATAACCACAACCCCAATGTGGTTATTGGAAAATATACGCACGTTGGGGAAGACAGCAGCGGATTGATCGTCAAAGGCGAATTCACTCCAGGCCACACAGAAGCTCAAAACGTTCGCGCCAGCCTGATACATGGGGCGGCTGATGGGCTGTCGATAGGTTTTCGCATCCCTAAAGGTGGCAGTGAAGTCAAAGAAGATGGAGGACGAATCCTCACAGCGATTGACCTGGTGGAAATTTCGGTGGTGACGATGCCCGCCGATGATGCCGCACGAATCAGCATGGTGAAATCTGAAATTGAAACCATCGAAAGCATGAAAGAGGCCGAGCAGTTCCTGAGAGATTCAGGGGAGTTCAGCCGTTCAATGGCTATGTGTTTTGTGAGCCAGTTGAAAAGCCTGATTCAGAGTGATTCTGAAGCAGAACTAAAACAACAAATCGCAGAACTCAAAAAGCAAATTGAAACAAATCGCGCACATAGCACAACAGATCAACTGATCCAGGCTATACGCGCTCTTTAAACCCTACTAGCACCACAAGCGAAGCCGCCCTTTGAGGCGGTTTTTTTGTGCCAAAAATTAAGGAAATTGTTATGTCTGACGTTATTGATATGAAAGCGGTGGAAGTCGCTTTATCTGAAAAACACAATGAGCTGAAAGGCTTGATTGAAAAATCTAATGCTGAAGTTGCCGAGTTTGGCAAAGTCGCCCACGACACGAAACAGGGCATTGATGTTATCTCTGCCAAGTGTTCTGAGTTGGGTGATCGGATGCACGAAATTGAACAAAAAGGTCTTGGCTCCCAGGGTGAAGAAGCCCGCGAAACATTTGGCGAGCAGTTTTCCAAGTCTGACGGCTGGTTGGCTATGCAGGAAGGTCGCCAGGGTTCAGCTAAAATGTCGATGAAGACAGCTATCGTCAATGCTACTGGCCAGAATCAGCCGCTGGTTGCCACTGATCGCCGCCCCGGTGTTGTTGCAGAGCCTAATCGCATTCTGTCTATTCGTGACATTCTGCCGGTTGGCCGCACATCCAGTAACTTGATCGAATACGCTAAAGAAAACGTGTTCACCAACAACGCTGGCCCACAGTACAGCTCACCATCCTTTGAGAATGTGACCAAGCCAGAAAGTGGCATCACCTTCACCCTGGCAACCTCTGCCGTTGTGACGATTGCTCACTGGATTCCAGCCTCTAAACAGGTTCTGGAAGATTCTCCTATGCTGCAAAGCTACATTGATGGCCGTTTGATGTATGGCCTGAAGCTGGAAGAAGAAGACGAGCTACTCAATGGTGCTGGCACTAGCGGCAAGCTGGATGGTTTGTTGAATCAAGCAACCACTCAGACCCTTCCGTCTCCTGCTCCGACAGCCGTGGATCAGATTCGTTATGCTATCGCTGAAGCGTCAGTGTCTAACTACACGCCCACGGCTATAGTTATGAATCCGAACGATTGGCGCGATCTGGAGTTAGCAAAAGACAGCCAGGGCCGCTATCTGTTCGCTAATCCTCAGAGCATGGCCAATCCCATGATGTGGGGCTTGCCTGTTGTTGTGACTAACAGCATCGGGGAAAACACCTTCTTGGTTGGTGCTTTCGGTATGGGCGCGCAGATTTGGGATCGTATGGATGCGTCTATCGAAGTGAGCCGCGAGAACAGCGACAACTTTGTTAAGAATATGTGTACCATCCTGGCAGAAGAACGCCTTGCTCTGACGGTTTATCGCCCTGCGGCATTCCTGAAAGGCACTATCTAAGCTCTAAACTAAATCAGCGGGGGTCAGCAATGGCCCTCGTTTTTTTATGGACTTTCTATGCAAGTTAAAATCACCCAAAGAATTATCACTGGTAATTTAGCCAACAGCTATATAGGCCAGATCACGACAGTTTCTGACGAATTTGGCGCGCATCTTATAGAGATCGGTGCGGGTGAATTGTACGAGACAAAAGTCAGTGAGGATTATGAGCCGGTAAAAAAGCCCCAATCTTCACCGTCATTGGTGGAGGCCCAAGCCTCACCCAAGAAGACTGCGAAAAAGCGCAAAAGCACTCGCAAGTCATAGCAATAAACGACAGTTGGCGAATAGCGCCAGATGCCCAATATATGTATGCCTGTGATTGGGATTGGTGGGCAGAACACTATAAAGCAGTAGAAAAAGGCTTCAAGGGTAAGCGGTATACCCACTCCACAGAAACCCATCAACACGCGAACCCTGATGCTGGGTTTGACCTGAATCGAATACCGGGAAAATCCCTTCCAGGGTTGGGAAAAGATTGCATCCATTACGGAAAAAACGGCGGCTACCAAGCGGTCAATCTGGCTTATTTGTTAGGCGCAAAAACTATCATTTTATTAGGCTTCGACATGATGGCAACAGGCCACTGGTTCGGGGACCACAAGGGGCGGCTGAATAGGCCCAGCCCCTACCATGATTTTATTGCCGCATTTAAAACGATCAACCCCGATGACTATGGGTTGGAAATTATTAACTGCACAAGGGAAACGGCATTGACCTGTTTTCCGGTTGTGCCGTTGGAGAAAGTGTTTGGATAACCAACAAATCGAAATCGATAAATACAGGAAGGTTTATCAGGTTGAAGAATACCGCATGGGTGGCGCACGAAAAGCCTATGCCGAGGAAAACATTAAGTCAGCCGATGACTGCGCTTCATACCTCGACGTAGGTTGTGGACGTGGTGAAATGGTGGCATTTGCCCACAATTTAGGCATGGAATCGAAAGGCGTTGAAGCGGTCGAGTATCTGACCAATGGTGACGATATTGTGCAAGGTTTGGCGTGGGATTTGCCCTTTAAGGACAATAGTATTGACCTTGTGACCTTGTTTGACGTTATCGAGCATATCTTGCCTGAAGATACCTTCAAAGTGCTTCACGAATTGGGCCGAGTGGCTAACAAAAGGCTATTTATTACCGCTGCCAACTACTCAAGCAAAAGCCTTGGGGAAGAGTTGCACATTAATATCAGAGGATATGGCGAATGGGATCAGGTCATTCGTGATGCCTTCCCTAAAGCAACGGTGACGTGGTTGCCGAGAAAACACAACATAGCGTCCGAAACGTGGGCTATACAGCTCGGATAATACCCCGCCACAGCTACGCTAAACCGTGGTTAGAGGCGGTTAAACAGGGATTTAGACGGCATAACGTCGAAATAGTAGACCGAGTGGCCGATTTAACGGTTATTTGGTCGTTTCACGATGCTCACAAGGCTCCAGGCGACTACTTGCTGCTTGAATGCGGCTATATCGATAGATTTGAATATAGTTCATTTGGGCTAAATGGCCTGAATGGAGTGGCTGATTTCAACACTGAAAACGTCCCTTTTGATCGGGCGAAACAGTGGGAACACCTACTAAAACCAGAACATGGCGGCGATTACACGCTAATCGTTGGGCAATGCCCCGGTGATGCCAGTTTATACGGCCTTGATGTCGTGAAATGGGCTGAAACCGTAGCTAAAACGATAGATGGCCCTGTGTTATACAGGCCACACCCAAAACAACCAACAACACCGGACATTCCTACCCTTTCGGGTGGCCTTGAGGCTGCACTGAATGGCGCTGGGCGCGTAATAACTTACACAAGCAATGTTGGCGTGGATGCAAGGCTAAACGGCTGTAACGTCGAAGCACATCACCCCGGTTCAATGATTTACAACAAAGTAGACCGGCGCGGCTGGTTGAGAAAGCTGGCGTATTGTCAGTGGAATTTAAACGAAATCGCTTCAGGGGAAGCCTGGGAACATTTAACCAATCCGCGTCTTTTCGGCGCAGTAATCAAAAGATAGAGGAAACAACATGGCATTCGTCGCAGCAGATTGGACGATTCTCCGAACCACCGGTGCGAATCCAAATGAGATCGATTATGTAGGGGATGCCCACGCTGGCGCAGCTCCCACCTACGCAACAGGTATTGAGCTTCACCGAGCATTACAGGACTTTGCCGATGACTCAGCCGACGGCACAGAAGAAATATCTATCGTTGATGAGGTTCCGTCACAGCGGGGTGGGGTTGATACCAACATCACGTTAATTAACGGCTATCACATCACACCCACTGCCCATGAACATCTTTATGATACGTCTATCTCTCAGACTCACCCAGTAGATGGGGTTCAGATATATGACGGCATTCAGGTGTTTGGTAACAGTACCAGCATTCAGGTAATCCAGAATGGTGCGCGACTGACCAATGATTTTTGGAATGAAGCCAAAATGATTACAGCGGTATCGGATGCCACCTCAAACACCTCTCACCGTTTTATGGTGCTGGTGCGTGATACCGGTGCTGATATTGATGGCCGTCGGTTGATTGGTACGCAGCGCGTTTATGGAACGACCTATACCGAGTTTGCCATTGGTGGTGGTACTAACCGTGGGAACAACGTTCTGGCATTGACCGCGAACAGCAACTTGAATAACGCAACGGCGCAGGGAACTATTGATGCTCTGACGTTTGTTATTGCTGAAGGCTATGTTCCTATTGATGGCGATGGTAACGGTACGCCAGAAAACTACTATGTCGAGTGGGACACCAACGGCAACAGCAAGAACGAAGCCTACGAATACTCTCAGAACATGATTCGTGAGGGTGTTGCAGTAACGCCGGTCAACGGCACATTCGGACTTGACCCCAACATCTTCCGAGGCATTACGCACTCAGTCGCGGTGACAGATTTAACCAGCGGGATATGGGTTGAACCTGAAGCTCTTTCATGGGGAACAGGGGCCACAGCAGGTACAGGCCAGCTACTAGCGATTGATAACACTGCCTCCGGTAGTGCAACCATTCTCTATATGCAGTTGCTGACGGGTGTTCTGCCTAATGCTAACACCATCACAGGCGCAACCAATGGCGCGAGCGGTACAGCAGGAACCGTCACGGGTCAGGTTGTAAGCGTTCCACCGATTGGAGCCTCTACTGGTGCGAATATCAAAGGTGCTTACGGTGTCGGTATTCAAGAAGCCGACCTTGAGGCGGGTGATACCCTTCTCGATTTAACCGGCGCAGCAAACAACGCACCAAACAACGTGACCTTCAGTGTGATTGGTTTGAACATTACTACCACAGCCGATTATGTTCTGGTTGGGCCTGATAGCGCTGGTTCTTTGCAATTAGATCAACTAGGTCAGAATGCAGCAGTCAATACCACTGTCACGTCGTTGGTTATGGATTCAGCTATTCCAGTAGACACCCCAGCAACGGGTTCAATCCGATGCCTTAATGTCAGCGGTGAATATGTTAGGCACGACTATTCAGCGTGGACGGGAAGCACCTTTACGATTACGTCCTATGACTTCTCGCCGGTTGGCCTCGATGTTGCCATTAACGCCAATGTGTTTATTTCATACATTGACAAAGTGGCGACAGCAACAACTGAAACCTTCAACACTGTATTCAACGCGACTAGAGCATTGCGGGCTATCGTCCGAAATGGTGCGACTGTTGGTGGCATTGCGCCGATAGTGCCGATTGATGTTGCTGGTTCACTGGGTTCTGGTGGTGGTGCGACGACGCTCTCAAGAGTTTTGGACACTTAATAAATGGCTGTAACAATCAACACAGGTGGAACCTACTCTGTAACGCGGGTAGATTCCGCTGACTCAGCTACGAACTGGGCGGCTACCACTCTGGAAGGGAGTGGTGGTGGCGCGGGCCTGTTGGCTTCTGTTGGCACTATTGATTTGGTGGCAGAAGGGACTGATGCGAGAGCGTCAAGAACTAACAAGCAGCGGGTTCTGTTAGCCTTCACTAACTCTGCGGGATATGACTTCACCTCGGGTTCTTCAGGAACCGGTGCCACGGCGGTGCCTGATGGTAATGCTTATATCTGGGCTGCATTTTTGGCGGCTGGTTCTGCGTTTACTAAAGCCAACGGTGGTCTACAGATCATGCTTGGCGATGGGACGAACCGCTCTTTCTGGAATGTTGCGGGTAGTGATACCTATTCCGGCGGCTTTCAGAAGTGGGCTGTTAATACAGGAGTCACTGAAAGCGAAAACGATGGAACCACTGCCACGCTTGGCGACATCACTGAGATAGGTTTTGTCACTGATGTTGGCGGGACGACCACGCGGTTTGACAATTTTGTCGTTGATGCTATGGACGTTGGCACTGGCCTCACATTTCAAGGCACAACAGCAAGCAATGCCATGTTCTCGGAGTCTCAGGTTGTTGACGCTACGACGGCTATCGGTGTTCTGTCTAACTCCAATGGAATTATATTCTCGCAGGGTAGCGTAGAGTTTAGCGGTACAGCTCTGACCTCCATCGGTGAAACGATGGTGTTCACAGATACATTGGGTGGGGCTTACACCTACCAGTTCGATGTGTCTGGTACTGTGACCATGACCAATTCCATTGTGAATAGTTCTGGTGCTGTAGATTTTAACTTTGATACCTCCGGGGCTACTGCCTTCACTATGACGGGTGGGTCATTGGGTGGGTTTAACACGCTGACCACTGCCGCCGCTCAGACAATGAGCGGGATTGTATTTCAGTCGGGTGGGGCTTCTACGGTTGCCAACACTATTTCCGATAGTTCATTTAACCTTTGCGGATTGATTACGCTCACAGGCGCATTGGATGGCTGCGCCATTAACGAGAGTACAGCCACCAGCGCGGTGACAACGGCTGATCTTGACAAGATAACCAGTACCACGTTCGTATCTGATGGCACAGGCCACGCGGTCACTATCACCACTGCCGGAACTTATGACTGGGATGCTAATCAGGAAAGCGGCTATGGAGCGACTGGAACGACCAACGCCACTGTCTACAATAACAGCGGCGGTTCGGTAACGATCAACGTCATTAACGGCGGGTCTACCCCAACCTATCTGAACGGGGCGGGCGCATCCACTACGATTGTGGCGGGTTCGGTTACTGTTCAAGCCAACGCCGCGCTAAAAACCGGGACACCGGTTGAGAATGCTAGGGTTTATCTGAGAGCTTCAGATGGAACAGGCCCATTTCCTTATCTGGATAGTGTCACTATTACGCGCTCGACCACTACAGCAACAGTGGCTCATACCGCACATGGTATGGCTACGAATGATAAGATTGTGCTTGCTGGCATATCAGACAAGACAACAGACAACGGTATACATCAAATCACGGTCACTACCGCGAATGCTTACACCTACACAACAACAGACTCAGGCTCTACCAGTTATACGGGAACCATCACTTCAACCTTTGTGGCATTGAGTGGCCTGACAGGGGTTGGGGGTGATTTGAGTGTATCGAGGGTTTATCCATCCAATCAACCCGTTACCGGATGGACAAGGAAATCGACCTCCTCGCCCTTTTTGCAGGAGGGTGTTCTGGTGGGTACAATTAGCAGCTCGACGGGCTTTAACGGGACGGCGGTTATGCTGTCGGATGAATAATGGCGCTAACAGTAGATTACTCAGTTACTCCTTTTCTTATCACTGTCCCAAAGAGCGATTTGACGCTTGAGTCAGGCACACAATACAAACTGACGGTGGATGAGTTTTGGATATTGCTTAGGGATTTTACAGACGAACAGACCACGATGGCACAGCCAAAACTCTATTCGCGTATTCCCGCCACGTCCAGCACCCCGTCGATTACCACGATTGATTTAGCCTATTATGCTATTGAATTTGAAGACGGGCTTTATTCCGTGAATATCATTTCAGGCAACACCAATATCCGCGAGGCCGAGGTAAAAAATCAGGTCAGTGTTAATACCAACAACACAACAGGCTTTATTGACCCAACCTATCTGGAGTATTCAACCTTCGGGGGTGGGGTGTCTGTTGATGCCCTCAGTGGAATTACGGGGACGGCTTATCCAAAAGG
>Ga0099846_1000691_pt1 | contig 13772 bp, 15 predicted proteins | sample CB_VirMetaG_FD_78180 | JGI IMG/M metagenome (GOLD analysis project Ga0099846, IMG submission 78180) | Freshwater to marine saline gradient viral communities from Chesapeake Bay - CB_1504_1 Viral MetaG | ecosystem: Environmental > Aquatic > Marine > Coastal | place: USA: Chesapeake Bay... | reverse complement strand
AATGAAAATAAAGAAAACTTTTTTGCAGGTAAAGAATTAGAATTTAAAAGTGCAGATGATTATCAGGCTTTTATAACTAATTTCTTACTATTAAAAAAGTATCAGCAGTTGACTACAACATTTGGTAAAGAGTGGCTAAGATATATTCACCCTATTACTGGCAAAGTATATTCTAACTTTATTCAATTAATGAATACAGGCAGAATGAGTTCTACATCTATTAATCTGCAACAGATACCTAATGGTAAAGAGTGGAGAAAAATGTTTATTCCTGATGGGGGATATGATATGATAGCTACTGACTATTCAGCTCAAGAAGTTAGAGTAGGAGCAGAAGTTACTAACAATAAAACATTGCAATCTCTTTTTACTGAAGGGCATCCTATATTTGGTACTGATGTGCATTCCTTGACTGCTACTAATATGTTTAAAATTATAAAGGCAGATGAGTCTTTTATATGTGACAAGGAAGTAAATAAAAAGGAAAGGAATGTAGCTAAGGCTATGATATTTAAGATATTCTATGGTGGCTCTGAATTCACTATTAGTATGGATTTAGGAGTTAGTCTAGATGAAGCTACTAAGTTTTATAAAGCATTCTTTCAAGCTTATCCAGGACTTCAAGAAGACTTTGACACTACTAAAAAGCTAGTGGTAAAGAGAGGCTGGATAGAGCTAGATAAGTATACTAAGAAAAGATATTTTTATCCTGACTTTGGTAAAATGAAAAGAGCTTATGAAAAAGCAATGTCTTATTATCCAGAAGGTTATAATTATTTAACCTATGAAGAAAAGCAGATTATAAAGAGTAGATTAAAAGAAGAACACCCTGAGTTATCAGGTTATTGGAAGGAATACATGATTTTAAAAGGCAAATTAGAAAGAGCTGCGTTGAATTATAGAATTCAAGGTACCTCTGCTACTATGACTAAATTAGCTACTATATTAGTTGACAAGGACTCTTCCTTAGAAGAAGGTGTACTATTACTTGTACACGATGAGATAGTTCAACAATTTAAGCAAGACAAGTCAGAACAGATGGCAGAGTTTACTATTGAATGTATGAAGAAAGCAGGTACTTATTTTTGTCAAAATGTCCCTATGGATGCAGAAACAGCTGTAGGAGACCATTGGATACACTAAAAAATAATAAAATGTCAGAAAACTTAAAAGAACAAAACTATAATGAGTATAATATATATTCAGAAGAAGACTACATTAGAGATATAATAAGAGAACAAATTATTATTGACATGTCACAAAGAGAACTTATGTATGACAACCTAAGAATGAGGAAAGTCCGACAGGATTTTGAAAAGATAGAATTTTAAAAATAAAATGAACGAAAATTTATTAAACAAACTGAAAAATTTTAAGATAAATGGAAACCACTTAATGATTATGTCTCTGCTTAAGGCAGGAGAAAGTGTCAAAGAATTTGCTTGGTCTTTCCAAGTAAAAATGACAGAGTTTCAATACTTAATTAGAAAAGGAGTTTTAGAAATGGAAAGAGTAGGTAATACTTTTAACTTTGATAGAGCTTCCTTGACTAAATTAGGTGAGAGAATGTTAGATGAACTAGAAAAATATAGTTCAGATGAAAAAGTTTCTACGTCAACACAGAAAATAAATAAAATTAAGAAAGAAGAAGACTTAGATTGGTTAGAAGAATGGAGAGATTTATTTAAAGATAAGAAGCCAGGTGGCGCAGGTAACAAGCAAGGCTGTTACAAGAAAATGAAAGTATTTTTAAATGAGAATCCAGATGTAACTAAAGAAGAGATCTTTGCAGCTGCAGAAGCTTACTTTGATTCGTTAGATAATTTGAAATATATGCAACAAGCTGACTACTTTATTAGTAAAGGTACTGGTCAGAATGTAAGCTCTAGATTATCTCAATGGGTTGAGTATGTCAAAGAAGAAGGTCTTCAGCAAAAACAAGATTGGCATGAAACAATTTAATTTTCAGAAACATGTTGAAAGAATAAAAGAGAACAAAGCTAAAATAGAAAGTGGTTCTTATAACTGTATACCTTTCACAGAGAAATTTCCTAGATTGAGTACATATTTACCTGGTATTATAAAAGGTACTTATTACATCGTGACAGCAAATTCAGGTGTTGGTAAAACACAGTTGACTAAGTATATGTTTGTAAGAACACCCTATGATTTTATTAAGAATCACCCTGAAACAGGTCTAAAGCTAAAGATAATTTACTTTGCTTTAGAAGAATCTTTAGAAGAATTTATTAATACCATAATAGTAGCTTGGCTTGCAGAGACATATAATATACACATAGATGTTTTGGCATTACAGAGTATGTTAGAGTCTCTACCACAAGATATAATAGATAAGATAGAAGAAGGTAAGAGATATTTTGAAGATTTGTTTGAGTGTGTAGATGTAGTAGATTCTGTAAGTAATCCTTATGGAATGTACAAATATTTAAGAGAGTATTCTAATAATAATGGACATCATTATTGGACTCAGTTAAACTTACAAGAAGGAGAAGAAAAGTTATTTATCACTCACGATAAGTATGAATCCTTTGATAAGGATAAAAAGTCTAATTGGAAATATTCTCATTATGAACCACATAATCCAAATGAGTATGTTGTTGCAATATCTGACCATATTAGTTTATTAACTCCAGAAACAGATTTTAATACTGGACAAAAGATGAACTTGCATGGTACTATGGGTAAATGGTCTGCAGATTACTGTAGAAAGCAAATAACTAAACATTGGAAGTATGTTGTTGTGAATGTACAACAGCAAGCTGCTGCAGCAGAGAATGTTGATCACTTTAAAGCTAATAAATTAGAACCTTCATTGGCTAATTTAGCAGACAATAAGTTGACAGCAAGAGATGCTCTAGTAATTATTGGTTTATTTGCCCCTGATAGATACGAGTTAAACAAGTATATGGGGTATGATATTATAACATTAAAAGATAACTTTAGAAGTCTTTTAATATTGAAAAATAGGATTGGCAAACCTAATTTAAAGTTGCCACTCTTCTATGACGGTGCAGTCAATCTCTTTAAAGAGATGCCTAAACTTGATGAAGAAGAGAAACTAAGAAAAGTCTACGAGTTTGTAGACAAAAAACAAAAAAGATAAAAATGTCAAAAGCAGCATTAATTGTAGGAGAGAGTGGTACAGGTAAAAGTACATCTGTATCATTTCTAGATCCTAAAGAAACTTTTATTATTAACGTACAAGGTAAAGATTTACCTTTTAGAGGGTACTCTAAGAATTATACACCTATACCAGAAGAAGGACCACCTTCAGAAGGTAATTTATTAAATACATCAGACCCAAAGCTTATTTCAAAGGTTGTAGTGTATGTATCTGAGAATAGACCAGAGATTAAGAATATCATTATAGATGACTGGCAATATGTAGCAGCTACAGAATTTATGAATAAAGCAGAGCAAAAAGGTTTTGACAAGTTTACTAGCATAGGTAAAAATATATGGACTATTGCCTATCTACCTAAACTTTGCAAGAGAGATGATTTAATGTTATTCTATCTTACACACTCAGAGTCTGCAGTAGATGAGACTACAGGTGGAAGATATATGAAGGCTAAAACTGTAGGTAAGTTGGTAGATAATGTAGTAACCTTAGAAGGTATGTTTACTATCGTACTATTTACAGATGTTGAGAAAACAAAAGAAGGAATTAATTATTCTTTCTTAACACAAAATACAGGTAGTAATACTGCAAAATCTCCAATGGGTATGTTTGAAACATTAAAAGTACCTAATGATTTAAATATGGTAAGAAACACTGTATATGAATATTATAATTAAAAAATTGAATACAAATAAAAAAATAAACACAAATGAGTAAATTTAATACAAAAGGCAAAGAAGTTAAAGAAGAAGTGAAAGTAAGCAAATGGTTAGAGCCATTGAGAGCACATGTAGCAATGATTGATGAAGTAGAATATTTTGAGTCTAGTCAAAAGTCAACTCCAGGTATGAAGATTACCTTTAGAGGTAAGCCTATGGCAGAGTTGGAAGGTGTAGGTCAAAAAGCAGAAGAGACTTTGTGGCTAAGTGATGCAGCTTATGAGTATACAGAGAGAACTTTGTTACTTATTGTTGATAAGATGGGAGTAAGAGCAGAATTTGACAATTTGACTAGTCAGATTAATGCTAATATGTCTCCTGCAGATCAAGCAAGAGCTTATGTAAATGCATTTGCTACTGTAACTAGAAATAAGCCTATGACTTATATCTTTGGTGGCGAAGAAATTATGCTAACTAATGACGAAGGTGAAAGAAACATTTGGGTAAAACCTGCTTTAGCTAGATATGGTTTTGTAGGTCAAACTAATGAGCTAGAAGACTATCAAGGTAGAGTAGAGAAACTAGGAGATAAACTTTTAAGAAAATTAGAAGTTGAAGCTACTACTACTACTGCTTCTGACATCACTAGTACTACTACAGCAGATGAAATTGATTGGTAATATATTGAATAATAAAAAAATTGAAAGAAAGATGAGATTTGTAATTGTAACAACAATATTATTCTTCGCTTCTTGCGGTACAGGTACAACTACAGGAGTAACTACTGATGTAGTTACTGATACAGTAGTGGCTGTAGATACAGTTACTGTTAATACAGTAACAGTTGACACGGTAGTTGAAACTGTAACTGACACAGTAGCAGCAGAGTAATATTAATAATTTTATTTAATTAATAATGTAGGGGGCAGGGAAACTTGCCCCTTATATTTAATGTATGTGTATGAAATTTAGAACAAAAGATAAAGTACCTTATTTGACATCAGAAGCTATTCTAGCTAAGACATCTGAAGCAGAGATATACAGACACTATATAGGAGACTTTTATGTAGGCAGTGTAATGAATGCTCCATATAGGAAAGATAGTAATCCTTCTTTTTCTATATACTACAATAAAGCAGGACAGCTGAAGTGGAAAGATTTTGGCAAGAATAAGAGTGGTGATGTATTTAACCTTTTAGAGCTTATACTAAATGTTGATTTCTATTCTGTATTGAAAGACATAGACTCTAGTATGAATCTAGGTTTAAGTATAGAACCTGCAGGTCCTAGAATAGAGTATGATTTTTATAAAAATGTAGAAAAGTCATATTCTTATGGAAGTTATATACAAAGAATTGTACAAAACTTTACTACATCTGACAAATTATTCTGGAAATCTGGTAATATAAGTAAGAAAACTCTAGACTATCTAGAAATAATGTCTACTAAAAAGCTTTTCCTAAATGGTACATTAATATGGCAGTATGCACATGATAATCCTATCTACTCTTGGGAGTATAATGGATTAATTAAAGCATATAGACCATTAGAAGATAACCCTAGATTTAAATGGATTACTAATTTTAAAACAGAAATTCAGGGTTATAATAAATTACCAAAAACAGGAGAATTATTATGTATAACTAAATCTATGAAAGATATAGCTGTCTATCATGAGATAGGCATCCCAGCTATTGCTCCACAGTCAGAACATATTGTGATTGCAGAAGATGTAATTTTAGAGCTGAAAGAAAGATTTAAATACATATTTACCAATTTTGATAATGATGAGACAGGCTTAGCTTTAAGTGATAAGTATACAGATTTGTATCAGCTACCTAGTCTTATACTTTCAGAATACAAAGACCCTTTTGAATACTCTCAAAATAAAGGGTTAATAGAATTTGAGAGAGAAATATTTAAATAAATAAAGATGAGACAATTTAAAATTTGGGTATGTTTTGTACCTATGTTACTACTTTGGATCTTTGCATTTCCAATTAACGCTATTTTATTATTTATACCTCAGCATGTATACAAGTTTATAACAAAAGGTAGAAGTTTAATGGATGATGCAGAAGAGTTTTCTATATGGGTAACAAATTTTTAAAACAATATTACTATGTTAAATAAAGTAAAAGATAAAATACAGCAAGATGCTGAAAAGAAGTGGATTAAGAGTGGACACAGGGGTTTAATAGCTTTGTGTACAGGTGCAGGCAAGAGTAAAATCTTTGTAAACATCGCTGTAAATAATCCAAAAGAAAAGTGGCTTTTAGTAGTTCCTACAGAAAAATTAAGAGATGAGAACTGGGCTGATGAGTTTATCAAATGGAAAAAGAAGACTAGATTTAATTCCATTGATAGAGCTTGTTATGCTAGTTTGTCTAAAATAGATGTAAGTAAGTATGATGGTATTTGTTTAGACGAGTGTCATAATATTACAGAAAAGAATTCTGCTGAGCTATCTAACTACGAAGGTAAATTACTTTGTCTAACTGCTACTCCTCCAGAAGAAGATGTAAAGAAAGACATTTTATACAAAGAGTTAAAATGTAAAGTAGTAATGCATATTCCTTTGGATGAAGGTGTAAAACTAGGGATTGTTAGTCCTTATAACATTACAGTTATTGAAGGCTTCTTGGATAGTACTAATAAAAACATAGAGACAGGTAGTAAAACAAAGAAATGGAAATCAACAGAGTTTGATGTCTACAGATATAAATCTGAAGTCATTAGAAAGATGACTTTTTCTAGAAAGCCTGTTCCTAAGTTTATGTATTTAGACAGAATGAGATTTGTATATAATCTACCTTCTAAGACTATCAATGCTAAAAAAGTATTAGATACTATTCCTAAAGATGAGAGAACTCTAATCTTTTGTGGTAGTATAAAACAAGCAGAAGAGCTTTGTGAGAATAGTTGGCATAGTCAGAGTACTAAAGATAACCTAAAGTTATTCAAAGAAGGTAAGATTAATAGACTATCAGCTGTAAAGATATTAAATGAAGGTGAGAATATTCCTAATGTAGATAATATCTTTATTGTGCAGTTAGATAGTAGAGCTAGAAATCTTATTCAAAGAATAGGTAGGGGAGTTAGATTTAGAAAAGGTCATACTGCTAATATTTATATTTTAGTAGCTATGCAGACTCAAGATGAAAGCTGGCTTCAAAAGGCAACAGAAGACTTAGATTCTTCTAATATTAAATACACTTCAATAAACAATTATGGCTAAGAGTGAAAATTTAAAACAATGGTTAACTAGACTAGATTGCGAAGAAGAGATAAATGAAATCTTTAGGAATTTAGTTATACTATCAAGTGAGCAAGGTAAGAAGATTGTACCTGCAAGAGAGAATGTCTTTAGAGCATTTGACTTAACTTCTATAGATGATGTTAGGGTGGTTATCTTAGGACAAGATCCTTATCCTCAGATAATCAACAAAGTACCAGTAGCACATGGACTAGCATTTAGTTCTAATGTAGAGCAGTTTAGACCAAAATCATTAGAGAATATCTTCAAAGAAATAGAAGATAGTGTCTTTGATGGCTTTGATTTAAATATTGTGTCTAGGTCTGTTAATCTAGAAGATTGGGCTAGACAAGGTGTTTTATTACTTAATACTAGTCTAACTACATTTGTAAATGAGCCAGGTGCTCATATTCATCTGTGGAAAAAGTTTACTTTAAGAGTAATAGAATACTTAAATGAATATAGAAGTGGTCTTATATTTTGTTTATGGGGTAATCACGCAAAAGGTTATGCTAAATACATAAATAAAGAGTCACACTATATTTTAGAAAGTGGACATCCATCTCCTTTAAGTGCTAACAAAGGACATTGGTTTGGAAACAAACACTTCAAAGAATTAAATACAATTTTAGAAAAATTAAATGGAAAAGAAAGTTGTATTAATTATTATTAATTAAAAAATTAAATAAAATGAGTAAAATACTTAATGAAAAGTTTTATAATGCATTAACTACAGAATTAAAATTAAAATGGAGAGATAGTTATTTAGAGTATAGAACAGAAGAACAACTAGAAGACTATCTTTCAAAATTTAGTAGTAGTTTTTATAAGTTTATAAACTATAGTTTTACTTGGTCTGATACTGCACAAGGTCATGAGTTTTGGTCAGATGTAGCTATAGATTTAAATGATTATATAAACTCTCAAGTAATGAATGACTCTGAATCAATTAAAGTCTATGTAGTAGGTGACGATAAAGAATATTTCTATTGGTTAAGAAGTAGTGGCAAATTCAATTATCTGTACGAAGAAGATATATACAAAAGTGATTTAGTAATATTTACAGGTGGACAAGATGTACACTTTTCTTTATATGCTGATGAAAATAACGAAGAGTTTCAAGGAAGTCACTATAATATAGGAAGAGATTTAGAAGAGATAATGGAATATAACATAGCAACTGAGTTAGGACTAAAGAAGTTAGGTATCTGTAGAGGTGCACAGTTTCTTTGTGTACAAGCAGGTGGTACTCTAGTACAAGATATGCAACATCCAAGTCGTCATACTATTTTAGACAGAGCAGGAAAAGAGATAAGAGTAACTTCTTCTCATCATCAGGCTGCAGTACCTCCTAGTAATAGTTCTATCTTAGGATTTACTGATTTATGTGAGTCTGCTTGGATAACATCTTATAATCAAAAATATGATGTAAATGTAGAGAATGTATGGTATCCTAATGAAAATTCTTTGGGCATACAAAGTCATCCTGAGTGGCAAGATTCTTCTGAGAATAAATACTTTGTAGATTTAGTAGATGATTTTATGTCTGATAAAGGATTCTTTAAGAATAAGAAAGATCTATTTACAAAAGAAGATGCTTTAAAAATGTTAAAAAAAGAAATTGTTTAAAATTTAAAAATTAAAAAATGAATATAGAACTTGAAATAGATAATTTAGAGCTTTATAAGATACCTTTTGACGAAGCTACTCACAAAGGAGTATGTTATACTTTGTACAATTCTAAATTTGAAAGTATATTTCCAGTGTCTCACTGTAAAGACTTTTTTAATGAGTTGTGGTATGCTTATTTTGAGAAGGATATGCCTGATTATGTCTATCAGTACAGACCAACAGAAGTAGAAATTAAGAGAATAGACTCTGTTACTAATTTTCTTTTGTTTACTGGAGATAGTGGTACTAATGTAGTAAAAAATATTCAGCTTATAGATAACAAAGAGTATGTTGTAGAGTATATCTACAATGCAGTTGAAAGAATACTAGGGAACACTAACATTATTAAAAATGTAGAAGTTTCAGAACGTGGTTTATTAGTATCAGTTAGAACTTATATCTTTAAGTATTCTACTATTAATAGTTTATTGACTTATATATTTAGATCTGCTTTAGAAGCAGGTGAATATATGCAAAGTGACGTAGATAAACTTACTAATTTACTAATAGATTCTGATTATGTATATTATTCTCAACATTTAAAATTCAAAGAGATTATTAATACTCCTCTATTATTAAGAAATTTAAGAGTATTTACTTGGGCTAATTTTGATTACAAGAATAATATCAAACTTAAAAATACTGTAGAGTTTCCAAAAAGGAAGGTTAACCTTCATAACGAATCTGGATTTGTGTCTTATATAAAACATTTAAGTCAAAATCCAAAAAATATTGTTAATACTTATTTACAAAACACAAATAAAAAGAAATTAAAATGAAAAATGAATTAATTGCATTAGGGTCTGACCCAGAATTGTTTTTAAAAGATGAAGATGGTAGAAACTATCCTTCTGAACATTTTATAAAAGGTGATAAATATTCTCCTGAAGATAAGGGAGATGGATTTTTCCTTTTATGTGACAATGTTATGGTAGAGTTTAATACTCCTCCATCTTATTCTCTAGGAGAGTGGATGGATAACCATAAAAAAGCATTGGATATGGTTAGAGCAGAATTACCTGAGTATATTTACTTAGATATAGCTGCATCTAGAACCTTTGAAAAGCAGTTTTTAAAGTCAAAATTGGCTAAAACATTTGGCTGTGCTCCTGATATGAACTGCTGGACTTTGGATAATAATGTATCTCCTAGTTCTAGAAATCTTTTAAGAACTGCTGCAGGTCATATACATATATCTTATACTAATGCAACTATTCCGCAGAGTATTAAGATAGCTAAGTTATGTGACTATTTCTTAGGTCTACCTTCTTTGTTCTTAGATAAAGATGTAGACAGAAGAAAGATGTATGGTAAGGCAGGTGCTATTAGACTAAAGTCTTGGGGCTTTGAGTACAGAGTATTATCTAACTTTTGGTTGGCTAGTCCAGAGTATACTAAGTGGGTATATTTACAGACTAAAATGATATTTGAGTTTTTACACGACAATCCTGATTTTGATTTTGCAGATATGGATGACGTAGTAGATGCTATCAACAACTATGACTTAGACAAAGCTCAGTCAGTAATGAATAAGTATAAAGACTATTTTGTAACTATTAAACAAGAATTATATGTATAATTGTTTATTTTATGGCTCTCTGAGAAAAGGAGAGTACAATGAATCCTACTTTAATAAAGGTGGGTTTAATTTCATTTCTACAGTAAAGATACCAGGATACAAATTATACTCTTTAGGGGTATATCCAGGAATAAAACGAGGAGATAAATCTGATTTTATCATTTGTGATGCGGTACAAATAGAAGACAAACAACTATTTACATCTATACATCTTATGGAACTAAGTGCAGGATATTCAGTTGATAATATCAAACTGAATCTAAATGGCAAAGAAGAATCTTATGTTCTATATGTATATGATGGAAAAGTAGAAGAAGAATGTCTAGTAGAAAGTGGAGACTGGGTTAAATTTAATAACAAAAAAGAAGAAACAATATGTGTGGACTAATAGGCTATGTAGGTAAAAATCCTAACTTAGATAAATTAAAAATAATGGCTATTTACAATGACTCTAGAGGTGGAGATGGTGTAGGTTTTGTAATAAATGATACTATTTATAAGTATAACAAAACTGGTCAATATGACTTTCAAGATGTATTTGAGTATCCTTCTATAAATGAAGAGTTTACTTTAGAAAGTCCTAGTAAAGAGCAAGTAATTTTAATGCACTCTAGGAAAGGTTCTGTAGGGTCTATTGTAGGTACTGATAATAATCACCCCTTTGAGCTGAAAAGTGAAGGGGGTGATTGTTTGATTGGTGTACACAATGGAACTATCAAGAATATAAAAGATTTAGCTTCTAAATATGAGATTACAGATGAAGAACTAGATAAGTTAGGTAAGACAGATAGTGAGCTTTTGTTTTATATTATAAACAAAACTCAGAGCTATGAAGTGTTATCTTACTATGAAGGTGGAGCTGCTTTACTTTGGTATAATCCAGAGAATCCTAAAGAGCTTTTTGCATTTAAAGGTGCATCTGATTCTGCTAAAAGCTGTGGTTATAACTATGCTTATTATGGTAGTTATTCTGCACCTGGTCCTGCAGAAGAGAGACCTCTATACTTAGTTATGACTAAGAATGGTACTTATTTTTCTTCTATAAAGGCTTCTTTATATGCTGCAGGTTTTCCTATGGAAAGCATTAGAACAGTAGAGTCTAATACAGTATATACATTTAGAAAAGGTGAAGTAAAGAATACTGTAAAGATAGAAAGACAAACTCCTTACTATATTCCAAAGCAAACTAAAGGGTTTAGTACATTTTCTCCAAAAGATGATGATACGATTAGTATAAAGAATAATCTATATTATCACGAAGGATTTAAGATGAATGGACTTTATTGGATAGAAGAAGAAGATCTTTCTGGTTATTTGATAGAAGAGATAGACGACTTTGTTAAAAATATAGAATACTATATAAACGGCATGTTTAGTGATATATCTAATGATGTAGGTTATTATCTTTTCTATCAAGGTTATTTGATTAAAAATCTTGAGAGAAATACTTTACAAAGATTTGCAGTTGAAATGACTAAGTATCCTAATTTGTATGCTTTTCCTAATATTCTTAGTAAGTTTACAGCAAATCCTGTTCTAAACTATCAAACTCTTAAGGTTATTAATTTACCTAAAAAGAGTTATGAGTTTGAGTTTCCTTTGGTTAATAAAAAGGTTACTGTATATGAAGATGGTAATATTATACCAGTTCCAGATAGAACAGAAAAGTTTGCTTCAGCTAGATTTATAGGTACAGATTCTTATTCAAGAAGTAAATGGGATGATGTAAGTGAAGGTAAAGACCTTTTAAAAGGTGTAGTTGTCATAAAGAATGACTTACCTATGTACTTTAAGTGTAAAAATTCTAAAGCTACAAATGGTCATTACCATACTTATTTTAAGGTAGATGAGGAAGTCGAGATAGAAGATATGTATGAAGATTATGTAGAAATACTTACTAAAGATAATAAACTAAAAAAGTTTTTTAGCGAAGAAGATGCCTACAAAATTAGTTCTATAAAAGATGCTAGAACTATCTATGTCTATGATGACAATAGTATGTTAAGAGAGTTAACTCTAGATAAATCTTTTAGACTAATTAAATCTTATACACCTTACTTCGAAGAAGAGGATTTCTATGATATGGATGACCCATTTTATAGCTCAGAGAATCCTCAAGTAGTAAATAATTATATTAATAAATTAAATAAAACTTATTGAAATGAGATTAATAAATAGCAATACTTATAAAGACCAAGGTAAAAATTATATTTATACCAGTGGAGATAATGTAGTTGCAATTAAAAAATATAGACAAAAGAATTATAAAGAAGAAGGACTAACTCAGTATAAACTTGCAGATAGTTCTTTCTTTTTAATACAGTTTGATAACTGTGATGATTTATTTTTCTATGGAAGTTACTATAAAAAAAGATTTCCTTTGGCTATAACATCTTTCTTCCCTTTGGAAGTTAGACCTGTTTCAGATGAAGACTTGGTAGAGTATCTAGAATATTTTTTCCCAGATAATGATGAAGTTTCTTTGTATGGATCTTTAATCAAGCATGCTACATTGCATAAAAATTTAGGAGAACCTGCAAGATTTAATTTTCTACCTATTTATAAAAATTTAGCATCTGAAATAGATTCTAATAATATTGATAGGCATTTGTTAATAAGTGATGAAGTTTTTGATATTATAGAAGGAACTAGTACTCTTGGAGATTCAGTAAAATCTATTATTAAACATTTTAATAGAGACAGTACTGCAAGTTCTTTTAGAAATGCTAAGTCAAGATTTGGCTATCCTTATTCTATTTCTGATATGTCTTATGCTTATCAAATGTTGTATAGAAACTATCCAATAAAAACTAAGGCAGATGAAGGTGATACCTTATTGGCTGAGCTTATAAGTCCTTTTAGCTTTGGTGTAGAGATAGAAACATCTGAGGGTATAGTAGATATGGTGTCATTGTTAAAAAATGATTTTGTATTCTTAAGAGATGGTTCTTTGGATGGTGGTCTAGAATATACTTCTTTACCTTTAAAAGGTGCAGATGGTATTGCAAAGCTTAGAAACTTTTGTACTTCTTTGACAGAGTGTTCTATAAATGAGTTTTGTTCTTTACATATTCATTTAGGTGGAGTAAACTTGTCTAAAGAAGAAGTTGTATCTTTGTATAAAACAGTGTTTCAATGTCAGCAAGAGTTATTTGACTTTGTTCCTTCATATAAAAGAAGCAGTAAGTATTTTGCTAAGAAGGCAGAGTATAAAGACCATTGTAAACCTTTGAAATCACTGGGTCTATATCAAGAAGAGGATGTAAATCAGATGTACAGAAGTATTTACAATTTTGTAACTATGAATGGGCAGTTTGGTAATGGTAATGATGATGATATAGATGAAAATGAAGATGAAGGGTACTACGATGAAGATGATAATCATGTTAATAAGTGGAATAAGCTTTCTAGATACCACCACTTAAACCTGTTAAACTGGTTTGAGAAAGGTTCTACTATAGAGTT